>ENA-UPTF01001169-UPTF01001169.1-marine-metagenome-genome-assembly--contig:-NODE-1169-length-16959-cov-2.848833_pt1 | contig 16959 bp, 16 predicted proteins | sample MGYA00238166_ERZ767019 | MGnify/ENA primary metagenome ERZ767019 (study PRJEB28930, sample SAMN06266391) | marine metagenome | isolation source: Sea water from 250 m depth | place: Atlantic Ocean...
AATGATAAAAAAATTATTATCCATCTGACTCCCATTGATACCATGATGGGTTAAATCAATGGCTAAACTTAAAATTCTGGTTTATCCAGATGAAAGATTAAGTCAAGTTTCTCAACTTGTAAAAGCCATCGATAATAAAATCACAAGGTTTATTTCTGATTTAGAAGAAACTTTAAGTTCTTTCCCTGGCTGTGTTGGGATTGCTGCTCCACAGGTTGGCCTGTTTTCACGGATTATTATTGTCGATGTTTCTTCCAGACCACAACACAAGAACCATGGTCATTTGGTTCTTATAAATCCAGTAATCACATTTAGCGAAGGAAATATCATTGGAAGAGAAGGTTGTCTTTCTGTTCCAGAATATATAGGTAAGGTTCAACGCTCACAGAATATAAAGGTTCAATCTAAAAATGAGGTAGGTGATGATGTGACTTACCAAATGGAGGGATATGAAGCGCGTGCGGTTCAACACGAAATAGACCACCTGGACGGCAAACTTTTTATTGATAGTTTAGTGGGAAAAAGAAATGCACTCAAAAAGAGAACTGATTTTTAGCCCCGCTTTACTGCCCAACCCCTAGTGTTAGAACAGGGCTGTTATCCTTTATCTTGCCGGCCTGTAGGGAAAAAATTTGGGATAACAGTGAAAAGGTTGATTTTGATTTAAGGTCTGAATCTTTAATAAAAAACCATGTTCCTCTATAAAAAACCCTTAAAGCTGCGTTTTCAGGCCGTTTAGATTGTGATCTGACTCTTAATATTTCTCCAGTAACTTCTTTCCAGTCAAAAACTTCTCCAGATTTTTTAAGTGTTCTTGTAACTTTTCCTGCATTGACATCTTGTTGGGGTGCTTCTACTCCCTGAGAAAGGTAAAACAAAACTCCTAATAGTGATCGAGTGACCACCCTAATCTCACCAAATCCATTTTGTTTCTGGGTAAATGAAATGAAATACCTCTCCAGACCAGGTTCTAAATTAAGAAGTCGGGAAAAATTCTGTGCGGCTTTTAAACTTTTACCTTCATCGGTAATATTTAAAATAATTTGAGGACTACTACTTTCATTATTGTAGGAAAGGTTTAGTACATCCTGCGTTTGTAGTTCTCTTAAATATTTTATCGCCTCTAGAAATTTTTTGAATTGAGGTGCATTTTTGGGTGTCGGTCCCGATGCGCCCGGAGCATTTTTAATATTATTCATCCGTTGAAAACAAAGTTGAAAAATTCTTTCGATGCTCCAACCCGAATGATATAAAAGCGTGATAGTTTTTAAGGGTAGGGGAGAAAGGACGCGCTGAATAAACTGGTCGCCTTGTAAGGGAGAATAGGTGACGGTGGGTCTTTCTATCATGCCAACAGAACCACCTAGGCCAAAAAGCCCTTTTAAACCTGATTCCAGAGTTGTGCTAGCGTTCGCTGAGGTCGATAGAGTGAACTGAGAAGCAACGCTGCTAACCTCCATGAAAAAAGGTGTGTCTCGATATTTTAAACGCGCCAGATTAAGTAATAATTCCTCATCGTTGGTTCTTTGTACTGCTAGGTTGTAATTACTGCGCTCGCTCTTTAAAGTTGTTGGTCCCAGTTTGGCACAGCCAACTATTAAAACGAGAAGGATAATAAGTAGGAAGGGTGTAATACGAATAATATTTTGTTTCATATTTTATGGATTGGAATTATTTACTGTCTGGTTCTGCTTTATTTAAAAGTTCCTGGTTGGAAAGATGAAGAGTGGATGTTGGAAAAGCTATTTCCGCATCATTTTCTTCAATAATTTTTATTATTTGTAAAAGAATTTTCTGTTTAACTTCATGAAATTTTATCCAATCCGTTGTTTTAGTGAAGGTATAAATAAAAAAATCAAGGGATGAAGGCGCAAAACAGTTAAAATTCACAATGAGAGTTTTTGCAGTGTCAATATCTGGGTGATCTTTCAGCATTTCTTTAACTTGGCTTATGATGATCTCGATTTTTGAAGCATCATCATAACGAATGCCGATAGTTTCTTTTATTCTTCGATTTGACATTCGAGAGGGATTTTCAACGGCAATTTGCGAGAATATAGAATTAGGAATGTAGAGAGGGCGTTTATCGAAGGTTCTAATTCGTGTAACTCTCCACCCAATATTTTCTACAGTTCCTTCTATCTCCCGGTCCGGAGATCGCACCCAGTCTCCTACAGCAAAAGGCCGATCTAGGTAAACAAACAATCCTCCAAAAAAATTTGATAGTAAATCTTTTGCTGCAAAACCTATTGCTATACCCCCCACACCTCCAAAGGCCAAAACTCCCGAAATACTTAATCCCAAAGTTTGCAAAATCATTAAAGCCGCTGTAATCCCGGCGGATATTCTTGCTAGTTTGGAAATTGCATCCATGGTTGTAGGGTCATAATCTTCATCACTTGTGAGGTAATTTTTTTCAGTTCTTTTAATGAAACGAATTAGAAACCAGGCCAGAGAAGCGATAACAATGGCACTTCTTAAAGGATCAAAGGCTTCGAAAATTACAGCTCCTGTTTCTTTTTGAAAAATTTCGGCAGAAAAAGCTATGCTGGAAACCCAGATAATTACACTCAATGGGCGGGGTATGGAGAATAGGACTGCATCGTCCCACTTGTTTTTAGTTTTTTCTGCTTTTTTTGCTAACCTTTTAAAAACAAATTTTTGTATCAAATCTGCAATTAGAGCCAAAAAAATTACAAAAAAAGCTTGGAAAATATAAGTGTTTTCTTTGGAGATGAAGTCTTGAAGTTCTGACATTTTTTAATCCGAAGTAAGGACTACAAAGATTTCAAAAAAAACGCCCCACTTTTATAGTGGGGCGCTATAGAAGCACAGGAGCTCCCGTTAACTTGGCGTTAACAAATTACTCCGGAAGCTCCCCAAATACTTTCAGATGGCATGGGATCACCTCCTTCTCAGGGCATCAATAAAAACCCCATGTGTTTCCCTGTTAAACCCATCGGGCAACGCACTCTTAAGAATGGCTCAAATTAATGCGAATGTCAAAATAAGTATTTAAAATACTCAGGCCAATTTTGAAACTAGTGATTGGTCAGGATGTTGATAACCTTTAGATCTGATTTTTCTGCAATACTCTTGCATATTTTTTTGGGCCCTTGACAGCGCATATAACAACCACTCCAATAATCGCAGTGAACAAAAGCCCAATGTGTGGGCTGATATTTCAAGTTATATCCTTTTACTTTGACCGTGCCTGTATCATCTACTTGAAAAATCTCGGCAGAACCTATAAAAGCTTTGGGAACTGTAGTTCCATGTGAAGCGCACGAAGTTAAAAAGAGAAGGATAAGCATAGCTTTTAGTAAAACCATTACTTTTTTCATTGATTCTCCCTCTTTTTAACTTAAGACTTTGTCTAAAAAGGTTCATCACTGCATATCTGCGCATCTAAATTATAGCACCGTACTCAAAAAAAATGACAGAAAAAGGGTATAAAACTATAAAGAATATTGGAAGGTTAAAAAGGGATGGTTTTCTTATTTAAGAGCTGAAAGCTCTTCACACAAGAGTAGTTTTTGACTTGATGCCTTCATCTTCCCTTGACATTATAAAAAACACCGATTATTTTATTTACCATCAAAAATATAATATTCATAACTTTTAACTACTTACTTTTATTTAACATGAAACATATAACAGTTATAACTTTTATCTGCATGATGGTGGCCGTACCTGCTTTTGCAAAAAGCTTAAAGAATGAGGCCGAATACAAAAAAGAATGGTGCGCCAAATATAATGGGGCAGTTGATTATAAAACCCAAGACAAAACCACAGTCGATTGCATAACAGACACCCATGCCATTGAGTTTGAATATGGGAAAAATTGGAACCCGGCCATTAGGAAATCAAGGCAGCAATCAATGAGTGTGGGGAAAACCCCTGGTGTGGTACTCATACTCGAAAACTCCAAAGACGAAGAATACCTATATAAGCTGCGTGAGGTAAATGAGAAAAGAAGGCTGGGAATAAAGATTTGGACGGTAGGTATAGATGTGGAATTGCCCTGCGACATTAAAGGTGATATCGACAACGATGGGGACAAGATTTATCATATTCCTGGGCAAGATATGTACGATGCCACAGTCGTAAATCCCAAATTTGGTGAAACTTGGTTTTGCTCCTATGAAGAAGCAGAAGAAGCTGGATGGAAACCCTTTATAAAAGCTAAACCTATCAATCCTTATGAATTAGGAGGAATCCGCTCTCCTGAATACTAGTCGAGGACCTAGTTGACCGTTGGGTTCCCTATCATTATTTTTTAGTCATTGGTTATTTTCATCAAAAACAGATAGTAACCAGTCCCAACAGATAAACTCAAAAAAAGGTATAAACCAAGTCTTGTATTTGTTATTAACCAATATATACCTGCGATTCCTGTAACCATAACCCAGTAAAATAAATCGTCCATATAAACTTCTCCCGATCAAGTTTGCTGACTGATAGCACTGTGGTTGTTTTATGGTTCAATTACCCCAAAAAAAACGAGATAACTCGACAGAGTCACCTCGTTTGGTTTCGTTTCTAAATTTCTTCCAAGTGGTTCGCACGATGGAACTCCTTAGGACTTTTTGGATGTCCGGAGTATATCAAAAAAGTAATGGCGAAGGGAATTGGGAAGGAAGGGTGTAAATAAGGTGTGAATTCGTAACGGAATCAATACCCCATTAATACCCCAGATTTTTCGACTTTTCTAAAAACTTGAAAATCGATAAAGTGTTTAAATAATTATGCTTAAGTGGTACGCCCGAGAGGATTCGAACCTCCGACCTACGGTACCGGAAACCGCCACTCTATCCAGCTGAGCTACGGGCGCATAGATTTAAATTATTTCTCTGGCCTTGGTGCCTTCTTCGAACCCTGCAACGGTTCCAACCTGCCGATTCAGCTCCACACCAAATTCTTTTATCATTTTTAAACGGATGCCCCACCATTTGCCTTCTGCTGTAACTTCTTCATTGGATCCGTTATCAACACCCACTTTAAAAACCTTGGTAACTTCATCAAACGCAATTTTTATACCATCAACGGCCTTTAGGCCTTGCTCTTCAATAGCCTTTACTGGATCGGCGACCAATTGTTTTTTGAATGCTTCATCTGTAACTGCTTTTGTAACGATACTTTTCCACTTATCATCCAATTCTTTTTTGCGAATTGGATTGATGGGGGATGTGGTTCCGGTTGCTCCAAGAATTTCGCTCATAGTTAAATCCTTTCCAGCACAAATCTTTCGGGTAAAATTAATCAGGTAAGTGAGAATAATACTAAATTTTAGAACAATTAACCAGCCTGGAAAGTCAATGCAAGCAGCACTAGTTTAAGGTGTGGCTTTGATAATTTCTTCGGCTTTTTTTAAGGCTTCATCAAGTTTATTTATATGGGTACCTCCGGCTTGGGCCATATCCGGTCGACCACCGCCACTTCCTCCTACAATTGTTGCGATTTGTTTTATGATGTTTCCGGCATGGAACTTATGTGTCAGGTCTTTAGTTACTCCTGCGGCCAAGGCCACTTTTCCATCTGCGACTGAGCCTACAACTACGATACCAGATTTGAGTTTATTCTTGGCGTTGTCGATATAAGTCCGCAGTGTTTTTGCGTCGGTTCCATCAAGATTTTTAATCAAAAGGGAAATGTCTCCAAGTTTTTGGATATTATCATTCCCAGAAGATTCATTACCGCTAATTATTTTCTCTTTTAATAAGTTGATTTCTTTCTCTAATTCACGGTTCTTGTCCATGAGTTTTTTTATTTTTGAAAATTCTTCATCTGATGGGGCTTTAAGAAGGGAGCGTATTGCGGCAAGTGTCTCATGCTCTGAGCGAGCCTTCTCAAAAGCCGTTTTTCCGGTCACTGCTTCAATTCGTCGGATACCCGAAGCAATACCTCCTTCAGATAGGATTCTAAATAAACCGATATCTCCTGTTGCAGAAACATGGGTACCACCACATAATTCCATGCTAAAACCGGGAACCGTTACCACTCGAACCTGATCACCGTATTTTTCTCCAAAAAGAGCCATGGCTCCTTCTTTAAGAGCGTCTTCGATTGACATCTCTTTGGTAGTGAGCGGAATGTTTTTTCGGACTTTTTCGTTTACCAGCGATTCAATTTTACCTCTCTCTTTTTCGGTTAGAGGAGAAAAATGAGTGTAATCAAACCGCAGTCTGTCGGGAGCTACGAGTGAACCGGCTTGTTTAATGTGCTCCCCCAAAACCTCTTTAAGTGCCGCATGCAGTAGATGCGTTGCTGAATGATTAAGAGCGGTATCTCCCCGTGTGATTTTGTCGACACGCATCGTTACAGAATCCCCGGTACCAATTATCCCATTCGTAATTTTTGCTTTATGAACAATTATGCCAGGTAAGGGTTTTATCGCATCCATTACTTCCATCTGAACGTTAGCATTGGAGGCGTTTCCTGAATCTCCTACCTGACCCCCTGATTCTCCATAAAAAGGAGTTTGATCTACCAGCAATTCAACAGCATCTCCTTTTTTTGCAGATTCTAATTTATTTCCATCTTTCAGAATTGCTAATACCTTAGCTTCCCCTTCTGTTGATAGGTATCCATTAAATTCAGTGGGGGATGAATTTTGCGCAAAATCTTTGTAAAAGGGAGCTACTTCTTTTTCCCCCGAACCTTTCCAGGAAGCCATGGCTTTTGATTTTTGTTCTTGCATAGCTTTTTCATATCCCACCATATCCATTGCCAGTCCGGCATCTTTTGCTGTCTCTTCGACTAAGTCCGTTGGGAAACCATAGGTGTCGTAAAGTTTAAAAATTTCTCCTCCAGGAATGGACGAGAGATTTTCTTTGCGGACTTTTTGTAAGATTTCTTCCAGGCGTTGTGTCCCAAAATGCAGCGTATTACCAAAGCTTTCTTCCTCGTTAAGTACGACTCTGTGGATAAAATTGGCGTTACCTGTTAAATCAGGGTAAGCAGTTTTAAAATCTTCAATAACTTTGCTGGTGATTTTATGAAAGAAAGGATTTTTTTGTCCAAGTAGTTTTCCGTGTCGTAAGGCACGGCGTATGATCTTGCGAAGTACATAGCCACGACCCTCGTTTGAGGGTATGACTCCATCACCAATAAGAAAGGTGGCAGCACGTGCATGGTCGGTCAACACTCGAAGGGAAACATTTACTTCATCATTTTTGCCATATTCGCGACCAGTGATCTTTGCGGATTCCTTTATGATGGACATCATCAAGTCTGTATCATAGTTGGTGGTTCGTCCCTGCACTACTGCAGCAAGGCGTTCTAGGCCCATCCCTGTGTCGATGCTTGGTTTTGGTAGGGGGGTTAGTTTTCCGGAAGCATCACGATCGTATTGCATGAATACCAAGTTCCAAATTTCCAAGTAACGGTCACAATCGCAGCCAATCGTGCAGGTGATTTTTCCGCATCCGATAGCTTTCCCCTGATCGATAAAAATTTCGGAACAGGGTCCACAAGGTCCAGTAGGACCCATCGCCCAGAAATTATCTTTTTCATTCAAACTATAAATTCGCTCTCGTGGCATCTTCATGTCATTTGCCCAGATATTGAAAGCTTCATCATCATCCTGAAAGACCGAAATATAGAGGCGGTCGCGTGGTAGGCCTATAACTTCGGTTAAAAACTCCCATCCATATTGGATGGCTTCTTTTTTAAAATAATCGCCGAATGAGAAATTCCCCAACATTTCAAAAAAAGTATGGTGACGCGCGGTACGACCCACCATTTCGAGGTCGTTATGTTTGCCACCTGCCCGAACGCATTTTTGAACAGTAACAGCACGATTGTATTCTCGTTTTTCATCACCTAGAAAGATGTCCTTAAATTGAACCATTCCCGCATTAGTAAATAATAAGGTCGGGTCATTCTTAGGAACTAGTGGGTAACTAGAAATGACAGCATGTTGCCTATCTTTAAAATATTGTATAAATTTATTACGAAGTTCTTGGCCAGTCATAAGTGTTTTTATTTTAGGAAGGAATTAAACAACACCTGCTTTGAGTATGTCATGTAAGTGGATGATCCCTTCAATTTTATCTTCCTTTGAAACGACCAATGATGTTATGGAATGTTGTTCCATTATTTGTACGGCTTTAGCTGCCAGGGTTTCTTTTGTAATAGTCTTAGGATTTTTTGCCATCATATTTGAAGCATTCATTTGAGAGATATCTTTCCCTTTTTCCATAACACGTCTCAGATCTCCATCGGTTACTAAACCTTTCAGCTTCCCATCTTGATCTGTTACCAGAGTGACTCCCAGACGTTTTTTGGAAATTTCTCCTATCACACTTGAGGAACTGGCATTTTCTAATACTTTTGGAATAGCATCGCCGGAGTGCATCAGATCATCCACCGTAGTTAACAACCGGCGACCCAAACTGCCACCGGGATGGTTTTGTGCAAAATCCTTTTCTTGAATGCCTCTAAGTTCCATGAAAGCAATCGCTAACGCATCTCCTAAAGCCAGGGTTGCAGTTGTGCTTGCTGTGGGAACGAGATCTTTTGGGCATGCTTCTTCCTTAACCTTAACACTTAAAACATAATCGCTACATTTGGCAAGGGTTGATTTAGGCTTTCCAGTTATCGCTACCAGCGTGCAATTTATCCTTTTAAAAGAGGGTAGGAGCCTTATGACTTCTTCTGTTTCCCCACTATTAGAAATTGCAATTACGGTGTCGTTTTTCATGATCATCCCTAAGTCGCCATGACTTGCTTCTGCTGCATGTAAAAACAAGGTTGGCAGACCGATGCTGGAAAAAGTGGAAGCGATCTTTTTGCCAATTAATCCCGATTTGCCCATGCCGGTAATGATCAGATTTTGACATTTATCGATATGGTGTACGACATTAACAAAACCTTCGTCAATCCGGTCGACTAAATCCGTTACCGCTTGGCTTTCAATTTTCAAGGCCCTCTGAGCCGAGTCAATGATTGCTTGCGATTTATTATCCAAAGGTGAACCTTTTAGGGTATTCATAGTTTGTTGGGAACTTATTTAAGCCTTTAATTTCAATAAGTTTATGAGGGCACACAAATACAATCATATCACAAATTATTAGACACGGTAAAGCTACGACTTTATACTTGTGCATTCAAAAGTTTAGTCGAGTTATAAATGGACAAAGCAAAATCCTTATACATTATAGACGGTTCTTCTTATATATTTCGTGCCTACTTTGGGATCAGGCAGTTTCTTTCTACATCCAAAGGGTTTCCAACAAACGCACTATATGGTTTCATCAATATGCTGCAAAAGGTTGTGAAAGATGAAAAGCCCGATTATTTATGTGTTGCATTTGACAGTAAAGAAAAAACTTTCCGGCACGATATTTATCCTGATTACAAAGCGAACCGTGACGCTCCACCCGAAGACCTTGCCAAACAATTCCCTTATTTTGAACCCCTTGTGGATGCTTTTAATATTTCCAGTATTCGCATTCCTGGTTATGAAGCCGATGACATCATTGGAACTCTTGCCTTAAAAGGCTCCAAGGCAGGTTTTCGGGTTGTTATTGTCAGTGGTGATAAAGATATGATGCAGTTGGTAGGCCCCAAAGTTCAAATGTTGGATACCATGAAGAATAAAAGGATTGGTGTAGATGAAGTTAAAGAAAAGTTTGGCGTGCCTCCTGAAAAAGTGATTGAGGTGATGGGATTGATGGGTGATTCCAGTGACCATATCCCCGGAGTAAAAGGGGTGGGTCCGAAAACAGCAACAGAGCTTATCCAAAAGTATGGTTCGATCAAAGAACTTTATAAATGCATCGATGAGATAGAAAAGAAAAAATTGAAGGAAAAACTTGTTCAGGATAAGGAGCGCGCACTCTTGAGTCGTAAGTTGGTTACCATCGACACAGCAATGAAATTGGAATGTTCTTTGGATGATTTGAAGGTTCGACCGTCCAAACATGAAGATCTAAGAAAATTATTTTCTGAGTTCGAATTTTCTTCAATGCTGGCGGTATTAGAAGATGGATCAGAAGAAACTTCGAAGAAACCTCAACCTCTCAAAAAAAAATATGAAACTATTTTGACAGAGGCAGCATTCAATAAATGGATTAAAAAACTCAAGAAAAATAAAATTTTTGCATTGGATTTAGAGACAACCAGTCTTCGACCTGTTCAGGCAAGAGCGGTAGGGGTTTCGTTTTCATGTAATACGGGTGAGGCCTGCTACATACCCTTGGCGCACAGCTATCTTGGCGTGCCAGATCAATTGGGAGTGGATTGGGTATTTGATAAGCTCAAGCCCATTCTAGAGGACCCTGAAATTAAAAAAGTGGGCCAGAATATAAAATACGATTTTATCGTTTTAAAAAATGAAGGAGTTCAACTTCAAGGTATCGCCTTTGATACCATGCTAGCTTCCTATTTGTTGAATCCATCCAGTCGAGCCCATAATATGGATGCTCTGGCTCTGGAATATCTGGGCCACACAACTATCAAATACAAGGATGTCGTTGGAACGGCCTCAAAAGAAATAGGTTTTGATCAGGTTCAAATAGACAGGGCAACGGAATATGCAGCAGAAGATGCCGACATAACTTGGCGTCTGTATGAAAAGCTTTCAGGTCTTCTTAAGGGGGACGATCTGAAAATTTTCGAGAAACTAGAACTGCCTCTTCTTGAAGTTCTCGGAGATATGGAATTGCAAGGGATGGCGTTAGATAAACCCCATCTGCAAAAGCTTTCCCAAAGAATTCACCTGTTACTTACTGAACAAGAAAAAGAAATTTATGAATTGGCGGGAGAGCAATTCAATATTAATTCGCCAAAACAACTTTCAGTGATTTTATTTGAGAAGCTGGAGTTGCCTGTCATTAAAAAAACTAAAACCGGTTACTCAACAGACGTTTCGGTGCTTGAAGAACTTTCTGCTGAACACGAACTCCCTGAAGTTATTCTTCTGTATCGCCAATTAGCTAAACTTAAATCAACTTATGTAGATGCATTGCAGGAAGAGATATTTGGCAAAACAGTTCGTGTTCATACTTCATTCAACCAGTCGGTTGCAGCTACTGGGCGATTGAGTAGCAGTAATCCGAATCTGCAAAATATTCCTATTCGAACGGAAATGGGACGGGAAATTCGTAAGTCTTTTATTGCAGAGGAGAGCAATAAGATTTTATCTGCTGATTATTCGCAGGTGGAGTTGAGAGTTTTGGCCCACATGTCGGAAGACGATTCGCTGATCGATGCTTTCATAAATGGAGAGGATATTCATACACGAACAGCAGTCGAAATATTTGGAACAACTGCTGAGCGTTTGGATGCGCAAGCACGTCGTATGGCCAAGGCAGTCAATTTTGGCATCGTTTATGGATTGAGCGCTTTTGGTTTGTCCAGGCAGTTAAAAATTTTCCCGAAAGAGGCAAAGAAATTTATCGATAAATACTTTGAGCTCTATAAAAATGTAAAAATTTATATGGAACGGACTGTTGAAGACGCGAGAGATATTGGATATACCCTGACTTTAATGAATAGGAAACGATATTTGCCGGACCTCAATAGCAAGAACAGACAGGCACGGGAAGCAGCTGAGAGAATAGCCATTAATTCTCCCGTTCAGGGCAGTGCCGCAGACCTGATTAAACTTGCAATGATTAATCTGGACAGGGAAATTGCTCAAAAAAAATTAAACTCTAGGATGATTCTTCAAGTCCATGACGAATTGGTGTTTGAATGTCCCTCTGAGGAAGAGGAGGAAATGCGTGCCCTCGTCAAAAAAGAAATGGAAGAAGTTATGCCTCTTAAAGTTCCCCTAGTAGTCGATATTGGTTGGGGAGATAACTGGAATGATGCCCATTGATGACTATGCTGTAGGGGTGGAAACAGTTTGAGGTTTGGACGTGAAGGTGATTAAGTAGTGATAATTTATTTAGATAAAGAAAGGCTATCGGAGTCTAGATAAAAAATTTTATGTTAAACTAATTCAAACTGATAAAAGCCCGGTGATTTGAGGGTTACTGTTTTTGCTAGGTATTGTAATTCCTAACAAAAGGGGTTTTAGGTTAAATCGGATGCTTTTATTCAGTTTAAATGCTACTTTTTGGATGTTTTATGCATCCATATGAGCATTAAGGCATTGTATAATTATAGATAAAATAATCAGGAGATTTTCATTGAATTTTATTAAACGTTTTTTTTCAGGTATGAAACAGGAGGACTCCGTTTCTGAACCTGTTGAAGTTGTGAAACCTGTTACGGAACAGAAAGTGAAGAGTACAACCTCCTCAACTGTTGCAACGGAGCCGGATGCTGCTGAAGAAAGATTTTCTGATGAGCCTCCCGTCCCGAGGGTTGTATTGCATGCACCTGTAGTAAGTGAAAGTATTTTTCCTGCTGAATCAAAAGATATTTTAATAAAAGCCCAGCCTTCTCAAACAGGTGATCAATGTATGTTTACTGTGAACCAAGTTTTGATGAAAGGCGCCTCTTGGTATTTTGATAACTTTGAAAGTGCTGCAGAATCTTCTCTAGCCGAATCTCTTTTCTCCCTAGATGATGTCGAAACTGTATTGGTTTGCGAATCAACAGTGACGGTCACACGTAAAGATAAAACTCTTATTGATTGGACAGCACTGGCAAAAGAAGTCGGTGCTGCTATTCGTGGTGCAATAGAAGAGGGCAGTTACCTCATTGCTGAAAAAATAATTTCTTCTATTCCTTCAGAAGATGTGATCCGAGAGGGGATACAAAAAGTAATTGATGAAGAGGTGAATCCAGGTGTGGCGGGGCACGGGGGACAAATTAATCTCTTAGCTGTAAAGGGAAATACCGTGACGATTCAGATGGGTGGTGGGTGTCAGGGTTGCAGTGCTGCCGACCTTACACTGAAGCAGGGAATTCATACATCGTTTAGAAAAGCAGTGCCGCAAGTGGGAGCAATATTTGACGAAACCGATCATACTGCCGGATTGAACCCCTATTTTTCATGAGGTTAATATGCCCAGAGTACTAAAATTTAAAGTAAATATTGAAACCGGGAAACAAGGCCCGAATGAAACGGTAAATTTCTGTTTTAATAATCATAAAATGCCCTTTGAAAATGTAATCGGTTCCAATGAGTCTGATGCAATTTTTGAAGGAAGCTTCGATGTGAACAGTTTCGCCCACAGTTTAACTCTGGTTGGACCAGAAAAAGGTAAATGGGATGTAGAAAAGGTCACCGTGGATTACGAGTGTGAAGGAGAGAAACCCTATGTGGTCAAATGGGGCGCAGTAACTCTTGACGAAACTACAGAAATGAACCTCTGGCAAGATCCTCCCGCGCCTATGTTTGATGTTTAAAACCTTAAAAAATTTTAACGCAAAGTAATTTCTTGGTGAGCAAGTTTTGCGTGCAAGTCGCCGAGAAGGGAGCTGAAAAGAGGGTGATCTCGTTTTTCAGAGGATAAAAAGCCCCGTAATTTGAAAAAATTTGAAAAAACTAGTTATTTTTTATAGTATGTTCTGGAGTATGTATTTAGCTAATATTGTAAATTTAAACCATTTTTGTGTTTTTACTGGCTAGAAGTTATGAGTGTAGAGACATTACCATATTCTCCAGAGGTTGTTGAAGAATCTGAAGGGAAAACGAAACGTGCTTATCTGCCCATGTATAGAATTATCATGTGGGATGATAATGTTACAACGATGGAGTTCGTTATCCGTATTCTTATTACTTTAATGGGCAAAGAATACTCAGCAGCAGAAAAGCTAATGTACGAAATTCACCTCCAAGGTTCCGCCACTGTTGCGACCATGCCACTTGAACAGGCTGAATTCAAGGTTGAACAGGTTCACTGCGCCGCTGCAATGGAAGAATTTCCATTTACATGTACTATTGAGCAGGCCTGACTAAACACCTGCCGCAAAAAGATCTATTCCCACGGAATTAATAAGTCTGTTCTTCCTTTAATTAAAGTCACCTAATTTCCACCCTTACTAGAGTTTTTATACCTGCATTCAGAAGGGTGTAGTATCTTTTTTTCTGGCATAGCTTTGCCTTGGATGGGTTTCTCTGAACTTCTCGTCGGCCTGCAACTGTTTCCATAACGATTGCAAAGTATCCGTTTAACTGTATTATTAACGGTGTTGACAAAATTCCGAAAATTTCTGTTTTAAGGATAATTTGGATGAAAAGTAATGGCCTTCTCTATTTGATGATAACGGGTATTCTTCTGGGGATTTTTTGCGGTTGGTTTTTTGGGGAAACCATGCTGGCTGTGGGATGGCTGGGGGATATGTTTTTGGATTCTCTAAAAATGTTGGTGGTTCCGTTGATTATTTCTTCAATGATAGTAGGAATTTCCGGTTTGGGTGATATTCGGAAAGTAGGAAAAACCGGATTTATTACGCTGATATATTTTATGTCTACCACTGGTATTGCCGTTGGTATTGGGTTGGTGATGGTCAATATTTTAAAACCCGGCATCTCAGTAGAAATGATTGCTGAAAAAATTCCAAAGAATGTTTCCGAAAAAGAAGCCATAGGTATTACAGATATATTGCAGAGTTTTGTTTCGCCTAATTTAATTCATTCCATGGCTCACATGGAGATCCTTCCTCTCATTGTTTTTTCCCTGGTATTTGGGGCTGTGTTGACTACATTGGGAGAACCAGGCAAACAAGCAATAGGGTTCTTTGATACGGTCAATACGGCCATCATGAAAATAGTGCATTTGCTTATGTATTTTGCGCCGATTGGAGTATTTGCTTTGATAGCCTCCAAACTGGGGGCTGCTGGCGGTGGCGAATTGTTTCTTGTGGAATTGGCAAAAATCGGGAAATACGCTTGGACTGTTATCCTGGCCCTTTTATTACATGGAATTTTGGTTTTGCCTGCTATTTTGTATTTTGTAACAAGGAGAAACCCTCTTCTTTATTTGAAAAATTTAACAGCAGCACTGACTACTGCTTTTTCGACAGCTAGTAGTTCTGCAACTCTACCGATTACCATTGAATGCGCAGAAGAAAATAATCAAGTCAGTCGCAAGGCTTCTTTGTTTGTTTTACCTTTGGGCGCAACAGTAAATATGAACGGTACTGCTCTTTACGAAGCGGTTGCGGTTATGTTTATTGCACAAATGATGGGAATTGAAATGGGGTTTGCTGAACAAATGATAGTCTTAATTACAGCGACTTTGGCGGGAATTGGTGCGGCTGGGATTCCTGAAGCAGGATTGGTGACCATGGTAATGGTTTTGCAGGCCGTTGGGTTACCATTAGAAGGGATCGGGATGTTGCTCTCTATCGATTGGTTTTTAGATCGCTGCAGAACGACCCTCAATGTATGGGGAGATTCTGTTGGTGCGGCAGTGGTGGACACACTTGAAGAAAAATGGGTTGAGAAAGGAGGCGACGCATGATCACTTTAGCGTTGGTTGGTTTTATCGTTGGGATTCTGTCCTCCATAAGCGGGTTGGGTGGGGGATTTATGGTCGTACCTTTGCTTATCTATCTGGGGCGTGAAGCAAAGCTGGCAGTAGGAACTTCATTCGTGTTTATTTTAGTGGTGGCAATTTCATCTATTATTAGCCACTATCGCCTTGGAAACATCGATATTAAGACAGGCTTGACTCTCGGGTTAGGCGGAATTATCGGCGCACAAATTGGTCCACAAATTTTGCAGCATGTTTCCGAACAGAATTTTAAAAGAATATTTGCTGTGTTGTTGGCGATAACAGCGGTATGGATTTTCGTAGATTCTAAAAGCTAATATTTATCCTTCGCTCTTGTTGGGAGTGCCGCGAACTAATCGCACTGCAAACGGACCTTCCCCAAACTTATTTATCCAACTGGAACGCCCTTTTACAAGGCTGAACATCATGGCCCTGTCTCCGTTGATAGTGTCTGTCCAGGTACAATCGGCTCCTTTTGGCTCAAACTCAGCTGGAATATGTATTTCGTTATTTCCAAAATCCCGTTGACTGAAACTTTTATCAAAAATAGTTTTTACATCTTCCAGCTTTGGAATCCTCCAGTCGCTAAAACCTCCAAAACTGGCCGCGTTTTGTTCTTCTGCGAACTTCATAGCTTTTTCTAGATGCAGCCACTTCCCCATAACTTGGCGGGAGTCTTTTTTGAACCATGTGAGCCCAGTTTGATTGTCTAATATAGTGTCATTGCCATTGTCCGTAAATCGAGACATGATGAACCTCAATATCAATAATTAAATTATATTAGGATTATAGCAGGTTTTTTTTGCTTAAAAAGGATAAGAGTTTATCGAGGGATTTTTGAAATGAGGCATAAAAAAAGCCGATAGAACATTTCGTTCTATCGGCTTTTGACCTGTTTTAAAAACTACAGGTAATAGTTGCTGCTTACTTTAGGTTTTGATTCATCGTTGCATGATTTATTTCACAATCCGCTTGAGAAACCAGATTTTCCTTCATATAAGGATTTCCAAAAGGATCGATACGTGGTGCGTTCATTTGCTTTCGATATGCATCATCGGAATTGTCTCCACGACAGTCACCATTCACTAACCCTACTACGACTCCTGCATCTTCTGGAGTTTTCCATTGTTTCCAAGATTGCTCTGTCTGAGAAGAACCGAACTGATAATCTACATTTACCCCAGTGGCTGAGGAACGAGAACTTGCAGCTCTGGATCTCAAGTTTGCTGCATTGGTTAAAGCTCGATCATGAGCACCCATCTGCATCATGGTTTGGCCAACGCCCATAACCTGAGCATTGTTGTCCTGAGCATAAGCGCCCGGAATGGTGCTGTCTGCTGAAGCAATTGAGCTTAGAGCCAATGCCAAAGCACTTACTGCTACAAACGTGAATACTTTCTTCATTACTTTCCTCCCCTTGAAGGATGAATAGGATGTTAACTTCGCAATCCTAACGATTTATTCAAATTTGGGGTATAGGCTAAAATCTGTTTTTTTATGTTAAATATTCCTATATCTTGTAGGTCTATATTTTAAAAGAGAAGGTTTTTAAGCACAT
>ENA-UPTF01001170-UPTF01001170.1-marine-metagenome-genome-assembly--contig:-NODE-1170-length-16947-cov-2.420154_pt1 | contig 16947 bp, 12 predicted proteins | sample MGYA00238166_ERZ767019 | MGnify/ENA primary metagenome ERZ767019 (study PRJEB28930, sample SAMN06266391) | marine metagenome | isolation source: Sea water from 250 m depth | place: Atlantic Ocean...
GTATTTGCTAAATTTATCAGAATAAGATTCTTCTTCAGGATTGAATCTGATATTTTCAAACATAATTATTTGATTTGATTTTATATCTGATATTGAGTTGTGGATAAATTCATCACTTTGATTTATATCAATTAAATGTATTTTATATTTGAGTATTAATTCAATAGAATCTATTATTTTTGCTAAAGAAAGGTTTGGGTCAGGTTTTCCTTTAGGTCTTCCCATATGAGATATTAGTATTACTTTTGCTTTTTTTGAAATTAAAAAATCAATAGTCTTTTTTACAGTTTTAATTCTTGTGTCATCTAATAGTTCGTTTTCATCAGATAGAGGCACATTAAAATCAACCCGGACAATACATTTTTTGTTTTGAAGGTTTACAGGTTGCAAATTTTCAATAAAAATATCTTTCAAATTATTCATAACAATTGAATCTCATTTAAATGATTTTTAAGGTCAGATGTTTGATTGTCTAATTTACTTATATTATCAATTATTTTTTCTGACAATTTTTTAATTTTTAGTTCATATAAATCACTTGATTTAGATGAATAAAATAATTCATTTAGATATTTCATATCTTCAAATTCAATCATTCTTTTCATGTATATCGTACCTAGTTTTTTTTGATGTTCTAATGAATCTTTATATTCATCAAATAAGTAACTAATTGGAAAAATTTTCTTTTTATTTAAAATTTCATTTTCAAGTTGAGAAAATGTTTGATTGATATTTAGGGAATCAGATAATCTATTGAATCCTTTAAGATGATTCTTCAAAACATATAAATCACCTATGTTTTTGAACATGTTAATTAAGTTCAGCTTTTTTGGTGTTTTGTTAAATAATTCAGCTATGTATTGAAAAACAGTAATTTCTCTTAATGTATTTGTATTGATAACATCAGATAAGTTAATTTTATAATCTTCTGAATTTTTTAATTCTAAGAATTTTCCTTTAAACATATTATTACTTAACAAGTCAAATTTTTGTAAGAGCTTTAATTTTGTATGATCATTTAAATTGTTTTCATCTAATATCATTAACCTAGACATGCTATATAAGCAATCACCGGCATTAATTGCTTGTGCTGGCCCCCATTTCCACCACAAAGTATCTTTGTTGTTAATATTTGGAGTTCCCGCTCCAATCTCTTCATGGATAGATAAGCCTGATTTAAATAAGTATAAAGAACAGAACCCTATTTCTAATTTAATATCATCAGATTCTTCAGATAGAATATTTGCTAGTTTTAATCCTATTGCAATTTCAGGATGGTACGTATTAATATTTTTTTCAGTGATGGTGTTATCTTTGTCATCAAATAATTGATAACAGATCATTTCTCCTAATCCAGGCTCTATTTTTGCCACTGATTCAAATAATTTTTTTGATATATTATTTAATTTAATTTCCAAAATTTCCCTTTCAAAAGTCTAAATTGTAAATATCTGTTTTATTTATGGCACCTTCTCTTATGATTTTTATTTTATCAGATGTAACATCTAAAATAGTTGAAGGCTTTTTGTTTTCAACTTTATAATCTCCAAATACGAATATATCAACTTTTGTCCCAAGATCCTTGATTATTTCATAATTATCCAAACTATGAGGTTTGCCTGATAAATTGGCACTAGTACCTGTAATCCCGCTTTTTATATTGTTCATAATCTCTATTAAATCAGTATTATCAGGGATACGAAGTGCAATTGTATTGTTAGGGCCAGATATAAGATCGGATATTTCAGGTTTTTTATTTAAAATTAAAGTTAAAGGCCCTGGCATAAATGTGTTAATTATTTTTTTAATTTTACTATTTATATTTTTTGCATAAATATTGAAATAATCTATATTTGGAACTAATACGGGCATACCCTGAGCTGCATCTCTTCCTTTGATTTTTAGAATTTTTTTCAAGCTGTTGGTATTTGAAGTAATACAACTAAGTGAATATATTGTATCTGTTGGTAAAATGGCTATTCCGCCATTAGAAAGAGTTTTGCAAATAATATTTTTAGAATTATTTAAAGTGGATTGCATAATTTTATTGACCTAAGAGTATTTTTAAATGTAAGCTTTGTTAATGAAAGTAATAAATGATACTCAAAAAACATATAATACAGTAATTATATTAGATTATGGTTCTCAATATTCAAAACTTATTGCCAGAAGAGTTAGAGAATGTAATGTTTATTCTGAAATAATCAATCCGCATGTAGAGAAATCTGAATTAGAACACTTAAATATTAAAGGAATTATATTATCAGGTGGCCCTTCGGATATTAATAATTCTTCATCCCCAAAAATCCCTGAATGGTTGTATGATTTTGATGTACCTATTTTAGGTATATGTTATGGATTGCAGGCTATTATTTATAATGATGGTGGAGTAGTGTCTTCAGATTCAAATTCTGAATATGGAAATGCAGAAATAAATTTAATTTCTGATAGCGATCCATTATTTCAAAATTGTGATCAAAATTTCAATGTATGGATGAGTCACGGAGACTCTGTTAGTGAAATACCAAAATCTTATGAATTGTTAGCTTCTACGGATTCTTGTAAATATGCTGCCGTTAAATTTAATAATATATATGGAATTCAATTTCATCCTGAAGTTGTACATACTCAGAATGGTAAACAAATAATTTCTAATTTTGTAAATGAGATTTGTAAAATCAAACCAGAGTGGACTCCATATAATTTTATTAATACAGTAATTGATCAAATTTCTAATCAAGTTGGTAATAATAAAGTTTTATGTGCTATTTCTGGCGGTGTTGATTCTTCCGTTACAGCAGCTTTAATTAATAAAGCAATAAATAAAAATTTAATTTGTTTATTTGTTAATAATGGCTTACTTCGAAAAAATGAAGCCAACGAAGTAGTTAATAAATTCAAAGATGCAAAGATAAAAGTGGAATACGTAGATGCAACAGAAATTTTTGTTTCAAATTTAAATACAGTAATTGATCCTGAACAAAAAAGAAAAATCATAGGAAATACTTTCATATCTGTATTTGAAAGTTTTACAAAAACATATGATGATATAAAATTCTTAGCTCAAGGTACGCTTTATCCTGATGTGATTGAAAGCGCCACAGAAGATTCCCCAAACGCAGCAAAAATTAAAACTCACCATAATGTGGGTGGATTACCGAAAAATATGAATTTTGAATTAATTGAACCGTTAAGAAATCATTTTAAGGACGAAGTTAGGTTAATAGGAAAGGAATTAGGATTACCTGAATTTTTAATAAATAGGCAACCATTCCCTGGCCCTGGTTTAGCTATAAGGATAATAGGTGAAATTACTTCTGAAAAACTTGAAATTTTAAGAAATGCTGACTGGGTTTTAATGGATGAGATTAAAAATAACGATTTATATGATCAATTATGGCAAAGTTTTGCTGTTTTATTAGATGTTCATAGTGTGGGAGTAATGGGAGATCATAGAACATATGAATATACGATAGCAATAAGGGCTGTTAAAAGTGAAGATGCTATGACTGCTGACTGGGCACGAATTCCTTATGAGGTATTAGATAAAATTTCCAGTAGAATAACTAATGAAGTCCATGGTGTAAACAGGGTGGTTTATGATATTACAAGCAAACCTCCAAGTACAATTGAGTGGGAGTGATTATTTATATATAAATGCCAAACAATCTTAAAAATGAAAATAGTCCATATCTGTTGCAACATGCTGATAATCCAGTTAATTGGTATCCTTGGTCTGAGAAACCTTTTGCACTAGCAAAAAAATATGATAAACCTGTTTTTTTAAGTATTGGTTACTCTTCATGTCATTGGTGTCATGTAATGGAAAAAGAAAGTTTTTCTGATCATACAATTGCTGATTATATGAATGAACATTTTATATCAATAAAAGTTGATAGAGAAGAAAGACCTGATATTGACAGTATATATATGGAATCATTGCAAGCATTGTCTGGTTCAGGTGGTTGGCCGGCTAGTTTGTTTTTAACTTCTGAAAAAATACCTTTTTTTGCAGGAACTTATTTCCCTCTAGAAGATCGTGGTAATTATCCTAGCTTTATGCGAGTTTTACAGTCTGTTGTTGAATATTATTCCAATAAAAAACCTACAGTCATAGATATAGGTAATCAATTAATAGGCTTATTGCAAACTGAATTGAAAAATGAAGATATTCCTAATACAGATCATATTAAAAATGCTTTAGATAATTTAGTAAAATCATTCGATAAAGATAATGGGGGATTTCATAATGCCCCAAAATTCCCACAACCACATATTTTAGAATTTTTGATTTATTTAAAAGATAAGTATGCTCGCTTTTCTTCTCTTATCTCAGATGAAGATTTAAATGAAATGTTAAATATATCATTATATAAAATGGCATCTGGCGGAATATATGATCAAATTGGAGGAGGTTTCCATAGATATTCAGTAGATGCTAAGTGGTTAGTTCCTCATTTTGAAAAAATGTTATATGATAATGCGTTTCTTGCCAAAATTTATTCAATGGCACATGGCATTTATTCAGATACTTGGATGAAATTTATATCAGATGATATTTTAGACTATTTAATTATGCAAATGTCTGATAAATCTGAAGGTTTCTATGCTGCTGAGGATGCAGATTCTGAAGGAGAAGAAGGCAAATATTATGTTTGGAGTTATGATGATTTAATAAAAACATTTAATGACAAAGAATTTCAATTAGCAAAAGATTTGTTTGATTTTAATGACAAAGGAAATTTTGAGGGTAAAAATATTTTGACAGGAGGGTTTACAAAAGCAAATAAAGCAAATAAATCTTATGAGATTGATGCATATAATAATATTAAATCATTATTGTTTAATATTAGAGAACAAAGAATCCCTCCATTTAAAGATAAGAAAATAATAACATCATGGAACGGAATGACTATTACAGCTTTAATGCAGAATTATCTCTTGTCTTTTGATGAAAAATATTTAAATAAATCAATTGATGTCGCAACATATATTAATTCTTTTATTACCGAAAATAATGAGTTACCGAGATATATTATTAATTCCAAGCCATTTTACTCCCCTACTCTTGAAGATTATGCATATTTTATCGAAGCATTATTTAAATTACATCAGGGAACTTTGGACTTTAAATGGCTTGATATAGCTATGAACTTGACTGATAAAGTTATTGAATCTTATTGGGATTCTGATTCTTCATTTTTATATGATAGTAGCAACAACAAGAAAGATTTATTTATAAGGCCTAAGTCACTATATGATAATCCATATACTAGCTCTGCGTCTAAAATGACAGAACTTTTATATATTTTAGGTTCTATTACAGGAAAAGTAGAATATTTAGATATTGTTGATAGATTGATTGATAATATGATTCCATATATTAATAAAGTACCAATGCATACTTTATCTTGGGCAAAATTAACTGATTTACGTAAAAATGATAAATTAGATCACCTGGTGATAATTCATGATGAAAAGAATCTAAATGAGTTAGTAAATAAATTAAATTCAGAAGGAGCAACTGATTTAATTTATTTTGGCAAATCACATAAAGCAAAAACTAATTTAGATATTTATGACAACAAGATATTAATAGATAGTAAAACAACATTTTATCTGTGTAGATCTTACACTTGTAAAATGCCAACTAATTCAATAAAAGATATAAATAATCAAATTAAAGATTTAAGTTATTGATTTTATTCACTTTATTCCCAATTGAAGGCGTCACCAGGCTCAGAAGGTAACGCGTACCCTCCTGAGAGCCCTGCGGGAGAACCGTCTGCTCTATGGCACGCTGCCCCTTCCATTGTGTTATTTTTAAACATAATAGCATTCATTCCGCCTGCGACTTTTTGAATGCTAGAAGTTTTATGCCCTATAGAATTTAATTTATTTATTGAATCATTTGGGAATTCGTATTCCAATTCTAAGATATCGCCATCAGTCCAAACCCTTGGAGATTCCACTGCTGATTGTAAATTGAATTTATTATCTATTATTGCAAGTATTGCCTGACATACAGATCCGAAGATTTTACGGCCACCTGGAGTTCCTAGTGCAAGAAATGGTTTGTTATCTTTAGATATTATTGTAGGAGTCATTGAAGATAAACTTCGTTTATATGGTTGAATTGAATTAGCATTTCCAGGATGTGGATCAAATAAGAGCATACAATTATTTAACATCATGCCTGTACCTTCAACTGCTACTTTGCTTCCAAACGCATTATTTATTGTTTGTGTCATGGAAAGAATGTTCCCTTCACTGTCAGCAACATTGAAGTGAGTTGTATTATTACTATCATTATCTAGGAAATTATTAGTGAATTTGTATGATTGAGCTTTATTTATATTTATTTCATTAGCTCTTTCTAAAGCGTATTCTTTAGATATAAGTCCATTTATAGGAATATTTACATATTCTGGGTCGCCTATATATCTATATCTATCTGCAAATACTATTTTGAAAACTTCGGAAATAATATGAATTCTTTCAGGATCAAAAATATTATATTTATCAATATTAAAGTTTTCTAAAATATTCAGCATTTGTATAAGGCATATCCCGCCACTGCTGACAGGGCCTACAGAGTTTATTTTATAACCTTTGTAATTACCTACTATAGGTTCTCTGTAAAATATCTTTTGGCGTTTTAGATCATTTAATGTTACCAAACCTCCATTTTTTTTCATTTCATCTTCTATATGTTTCCCTAATTCTCCTTCATGTAAATAAGCTGCCCCATATTTTGATATTCCTTCTAGGGTTAATGCGTAATTAGGGTTTTTGATTATATCTCCAGCTTGTGGAGCTTTTCCGTTTGGAAGATATATATTTGTACTTTCTTTGTAATTAGATAATTCATTAATATTATCTTTTATGATGTCTGACAAATAATTAGTTACTCTGAAACCGTTTCGTGCAATATTTATAGATGGTTGAATGACTTCATTTAAATTGAAGTTACCATATTTTTCTACTAAATGAGTCCATGCAAGTAAATTTGCGGGTGTTCCTACAGAAAGATATCCATTTTGATTTAATTGATCTTCAACATCAAAATATTGAGCTAGATCATGACTTATTGGTTTATACATTTTTTCATGTGCAGATCCTGGTGCAGATCCATATCCGTCTATTGTAGAAAAACCTTCATTAGGTTTGAAAAAATTTGTAAATCCACCTCCAAAAGGTCCTACCATCATTGGTTCTACCACGGAGAGTGCAAATGCTGTTCCAACTGCTGCATCAAAAGCATTTCCTCCGGAAGAAAGGATAGATATTCCAACGGATGATGCTACGGGGTGGTTAGAGGTAACTACACCTTGTGATGCTGATATTGATTGTTTTCGAGTAATTAAATCCATCGAATTGAAATATAATAATTAAAATATTTTATAAATGATTAGATAACAATAGATGGATATAAGTCAATCTCTAGAGAAAAAAATTATTGATATTGTTGGAAAAGATTTTGTTTTTATTGATAAACAAGATATGGTTGTTTATGAAAGTGATGGCACTCATGATAAAGGAATGCCTGATTTTGTAGTTTTGCCAGGAACTACAGAAGAAGTTTCTAAACTTGTTGTATTGGCAAACGAATTTGAAATACCAATTATAGCTCGTGGTTCTGGTACAGGATTAAGCGGAGGAGCAGTTCCAATTCATGGAGGGCTAGTAATTTCTTTGAATAGAATGAATTCAATCATTGATATCGATGTCAATTCCTCAACAGCAACGGTTGAAGCAGGTGTTATAAATCTAGAAATAAGTAATAAAGCTTCTGAATACGGATTATTCTATGCTCCGGATCCTTCAAGCCAGCAAGCATGTTCTATAGGAGGAAATATTGCTGAAAACTCTGGTGGCCCACATTGTTTAGCATACGGAGTTACTACTAATCATGTATTAGCTATTGAGGTGGTTCTACCAGATGGAGAGATTACCTGGTTTGGAGATTTAAATAAAGAAATGCCAGGAGTAGATTTTAGAGGATTATTTATTGGTTCTGAAGGAACATTTGGAATATGTACTAAAGTAGTTGTTAAGCTTTTACAAAAACCTCAGGATGTTAAAACAATGATGATTGCATTTAGCAGTATTCAGGATGCAGCTAATGCAACTACAGCTATAATTGGCGCCGGAATAATCCCAGCAGCTATTGAAATGATGGATAAAACAGCCTCAGATGCAGCTGAAGAAGGAACAAATGCTGGCATTCCAAAAGATTCTGATACTGTTTTATTGATAGAAATTGAAGGTTTTGAAAGTGATATAAATGATCAGGAAAAATTAATCTCTTCAGTTATATATGAATTTAATCCAATAGATATAAAAATAGCAAAAAATGATCAGGAACGTGATTTGTTTTGGAAAGCCAGGAAAGGAGTATTAGGTGCGTTAGGAAGAATTGCCCCAAACTATTTTTTAGTGGACGGCACTGTTCCAAGAACAAAATTGTCAGCTGTTTTATCTGAGGTAAGTGTTTTGGCTAAAAAATATAATCTTATTGTTGCAAATGTTTTACATGCTGGTGATGGGAATTTACACCCTTGTATAATATTTGACCAACAAATTCCTGGAGATACTGAAAAAGCACTGAAATTAGGTGGAGATATATTAAAAGTATGTGTAGATAATGGCGGAGTATTGAGTGGGGAACATGGCATTGGATATGAAAAGCGTGATTATATGCCATTATTATTTTCAGACACTGATTTAAATAATATGAAAATGTTAAAAAACACTTTTGACCCTGAAGGTTTATTTAATCCTGGGAAAATATTTCCTGTTGAGTGAGTAAAATTGAAAACTACAAATGATCAAAGATTAATAAATAATCATTACCCTAATAGTAAAAATGAATTATCAAAAATTGTTAATGATCTGTATCAAAATAAGCAAAAAATGATTATTTTGGGTGGTGCAACTAAAACAGAGTATGGAAACCCTTATAGTTCAGTTCAAAATGTGTTTACATCAGAATTGAATAAAGTTATTGATTATAATCCTTCTGATCTAACTGTTACTGTTGAATCGGGTATGAAAGTCGAATCCCTTATGAATTTGTTGTCTGAAAATAATCAATATTTAGGATATATATTACCTAATAAAAAATTAAGTTCAATTGGAGGAAGTACTGCATATGGATATTCTGGAAATTATAGATTTAATGATATTCATATAAGGGATTCAATTATAGGAATTGAAGCTATAAATTATAAAGGAGATTTTATTAAATCAGGAGGACAGGTTGTAAAAAACGTTAGTGGTTATGATTTGCATAAACTTTATATAGGTACTCAAGGGATATTTGGCCCTATTTATTCTATTTCTTTTAAAGTATACCCAAAACCCAATTATGAAACACAAGTAATTGTTGGGTTTAGAAATTATGAAGATGTCATAAATATTACAAAAAAGTATCTACCCTTAAATTGGAATATTCCGAGGTTATCAATTTATAGTTCTAGTAAACCTAAAAGAAAATTATATGAATTATTTTGTAATATAAGTGGGACAAAAAATGCAGTTGATTATATCAAGAAATCAATAACTGAAGATATTAAATTAAATAACGGTAATCTGGAAGAAGTAAATAATGATATTAATATATCATCAAATTTAGATGATTTTGGATATGATTTTAATGAAGAGCAGTTATCAATAAGAATTCTTGCTTCTAAAAATTCTGATTTTCAGCATATAGTAAATTATTTTGAAAAATGCAAATTTAATTTTCAATTCTTAATTAACCCTGCTATTGGAAGTATTTCACTGCTTATTGAAAATAACGACAGTATTTTGTCATATATCGATGAAATTTATGAAATTTCACAATTAAATAATTATAAAATTATTTTAGATTATTCGAATATATCTTTACGAAATAGATTAAGAAATAAATTTAAAAATAATGATAATCAATCTATACTGAATTTAACTACACTTCTGAAAAAAAATTATGACCCTCAAAATTTATTTAGTACAGGGAAAATCTTATGACAATTAAAGAACATATTGAAAGAGTAAAAGATGAGGTTTATAAATGTGTTCATTGTGGATTTTGCCTTACAGCTTGTCCAACTTATTTGGTTAGTGGTTTGGAAACTGAATCGCCAAGAGGAAGAATTTCATTAATGAAAGCAACAATTGAAGATCAAATGATTCCAGATCAGAATACATTTTTGCATTGGGATAGATGTATACAATGCAGAGCATGTGAACCTGCGTGTCCATCAGGAGTAAATTACGGGATGTTGATTGAATCAACTAAGGAAGGAATAAATGCAGTAAGAAATGAATCTAAATTATATAAAGTTATATTTAAAACAATATTAAAGTTAGCTATTTCAAATAATTTTATTAATATTAATTCCTATATATTTCGTATTTATAAAAAGATTAATTTATCAAATATTTTTCATAAATTAAAAATATTTAAAATTTTACCTAATTCTATAAAAACTTTAGAAAGCATGATTCCTAATGTATATGGCAAACCTTTGAAATTTGGGTCATATTCAACTTCTAGCTTAATAAAAAAAGAAAAACTCGGATTTTTTAGAGGATGTATAATGCCAGGAATTCATGGAGATAACATGAGGTCATCTGTAAATTTATTAAATTTATTGGGATATGATGTCAATATTCCAGAATCACAGGTGTGTTGCGGTTCATTAAATTCGCATAATGGAGATATAGATACAACAATAGAATTGGCTAAAGCAAATATAGACTTATTTTTAAAAGCTGACTATAAATATCTAATCATATCTGCAGCAGGATGCGGGACAAGAATTAAAGAATATTCACAATTATTTGAAGAAGGCTCTGAATATTGGGATAAATCTATTAAATTAAAGAATAAAACATATGATATTCATGAGTTTTTATTTCTAAATATTGAAACACCACCAAAAGGAGTTATTAATAAAAATATAGGATATCAACCAGCCTGCCATTTGTTAAATACTCAGAAAATTGATGAACCACCTATTGAATTAATTAAAATGATTCCAGGTATAAATTTTATACCAATCCCATCAAGCAATATATGTTGTGGAGCTGGAGGAGCTTATTCAGTAACTCAACCGAAATGGTCTAAAATGGTTTTAAATAAAAAAATTAATGAAATTAAAGATTCTCATTTGGATATAATAACAGTTTCAAATCCGGGTTGTTTTATACAATTGCAAGGCGGATCTGAAATGTTAAAATTAAAAACAGAAGTGATGTATGTTACGGATTTACTTTATAGTTCTTATATAAAAGGAGATGATTAATGGATTTAGGTTTAAAAGATAAAGTGGCAATAATAACAGGTGGAAGCGATGGTATAGGTAAAGCTGCCGCTATTTCTATGGCTACTGAAGGTACTAAAGTTGCTATAGTGGGACGAACGCAATCTAAACTTGATTTGGCAGTTGAAGAGATAAAAAAACTTTCAAATGGCGATGTTATCGGGATTTCAGCTGATGTGTCGGTTGAGTCTGACGTTCAATCAATGATTGATAAAGTTATTTCAGAGTTTGGACAAATTGATATATTGGTAAATAATGCGGGAACTTCTTCAGCTACTACATTAGAATTGATGACTGACGAAGATTTGGAAGTTGATTTTGGAATAAAGATTTATGGTGCGATTTATTGCGCTCGAGGAGTATTACCCTATTTGAAAAAATCTGATAATGCAGTAATTATCAATACAACAACTCCCGGAGGTAAGGCGTCTAGCCCTGGAACACAACCTACTTCTTTATCTCGTGCTGCTGGAATATCGCTTACTAAATCTTGGGCGGGAGAATTAGCTAAATTTAATATACGTGTTAATACTGTTTGTGTTGGCGTATTAAAATCTGGGCAGCACAGAACACGATGGGAAGCTGCAAATGCAAAAGATCCAAATTATACATTGGAAGATCATTGGCAAGTTGTTGGGAAAAATGTTCCGCTTGGCAGAATAGGTGAAGCAGAAGAAGTAGGAGATGTAATGTGTTTTCTAGCCTCGTCTAAAGCAAGTTACATAACAGGCACTGCTATTAATGTTGATGGAGGATCATCTCCAGTAGTTTAAAATTAAATAAAATTATTTTGAGATTCTTGTCTTAGCGCATGATCTAATAAAACTATAGCTACCATTGATTCAACCATAGGGACTGCTCTTGGGAGTACGCAAGGGTCATGTCTGCCACGGCCTTGAAATTCAATTTCTTTTCCATCATTTGTAACAGTTTGCTGAGATTTAATAATTGTACCTGTTGGTTTGAAAGCAGCTCTTAAGATTATATTTTCACCATTGGTGATACCACCCTGAATACCTCCGCTGTTATTTGTCTTTGTGCTAACATTTCCATTATTGATGTAGAATTCATCATTATGCTCAGAACCCATTAGTTTCGTCCCTGTAAATCCTGATCCAATTTCAAATCCTTTACATGCAGGTAATGAAAGCAATGCTTTTGCAAGGTCGGCTTCCAGTTTGTCAAAGACAGGAGAACCTAGACCAGTTGGTACATTTCTACATACTAATTCAACAATTCCGCCAAGAGAATCTCCTTGTTTTCGTACCTCTTTAATTTTGTTAATCATAGTCGTTGCTGTTTTAGTGTCTGGGCATCTCACAATGTTTTTCTCAACATCTTTTAGTGTAACTGTGTCAGTATTTACTTCGGCTGTAATATCTTTTATTGATTTGACATAACCAATTATTTCCACCTTATATTTGATTCTGAGAATTTTTTTTGCTATAGCACCTGCGGCTACCCTGCCTATTGTTTCTCTTGCACTTGCTCTGCCACCACCTTTCCAATTTCTTATCCCATACTTGGCATCATATGTATAGTCAGCATGTGATGGCCTGTAAATATTTTTTAAAAGTTCATAGTCTTTACTTTTTGCGTCTTGATTTGTTACTGAAATATGTATTGGTGAACCTAAAGATTTCCCTTCAAAAGTTCCTGATAATATTTCAGCTATATCTGACTCTTTTCTTTGGGTAGTAATTTCACTTTGCCCTGGCTTTCTTCTATTAAGTTCGTATTGTATTTCTTCTTCAGTTATTTCAATTCCTGGTGGGCAACCGTCTATTGTTACACCAACAGCTGTTCCATGAGACTCTCCCCATGTAGTTATTTTAAATGTTTGCCCAAATGTATTTGACAACTTATTTCCTTGTTAATTATTTTTTGTATTTTATACTACCACTACTATTAGAATTTTGATACGATTCATCTTTACTCATATTTTTATGGGCTTGAGTGAACATTCATGAGAACCTCGTTGTATAACGTGAGAGTTTTCTTGCTCAAGCCCTGAATAATATCTTATTTTGAAATCGAAAATTAAAATTAATAAATCTAAATATTTTTCATTTTTGCAATGCACGAAAAAGTTTTATTTAGATTTAAACACTGATACACAGATTAGAATCAATAATCTAAATCGCTCTCTTAATAAAAATGTGATGACGGACTATGTTATAGATTATTTTACGAATAAACCTCACTATAATTTAAATAAAATTTATAACACTGATGAATTTTTAGATAACGTTAATAACAATACTGATTTTATTGCATTTGGTTTGAATTTAAAATTTGATGATTTAAGTATTAAATATGATGTCATTACTAAAATCGATAATATTATAAATATTTACCTGATTAAATCAGCAATTTATACAAAATCTTATTACATAAAAGAACTTTCATTACAAAAATATCTTATTAGTAAATTAACTGATGTTTCGTCTGTATCTAATTTGATATTAATTAACAATAATTATGAATTTACTACAAGTAATATAAATTTAAATGAATATTTAAATATTATTGATTGTGAATTTCGAATAGATGACGACAGCATTATAGAAGTTGAAAATAATTTAAAAAACATAAGGAAAGAAATATCTAAAATCAAAGCACCTGAAATTGAAATAGGTTCGCATTGTAAAAACCCTTATCAATGTAATTATTTTGATTATTGTAGAACTAATATTCCTTATTTTCACGTTGAACAAATTCCAAATCAGTCAAAAGATCAAAAGCAAAAAATAAATCTTTTAGGCGTTAAAGATATAGCACAATTGCCTGAAATTAACTGGTTATCGGAGATTCAAAATAGAATAATACATTCAGTAAAAAATTCTGAAGAATATATTAATTCAAATCTTGGGGTATCTCTTTCAAAACTTAAATATCCATTGTATTTTATGGATTTTGAAACAATTATTTCACCCTTACCAATTTTTTTAAATTCTTTTCCATTTCAACCACTCCCTTGTATGTGGTCTTTACATAAACTAGAAAATCAAGAAAAGAATTTGTTATATTATAATTTTTATGATTTTTCTGGGAATGACCCACGTAAGGATTTCATTATTAAACTGATTGACAATTTAGGTGATTCTGGAGATATATTAATTTATTCAGATTATGAAAAACGTATATTAAATAAAATTATAGCAAGTTATCCTGAATTAAAAAATGATATTGAAAATATTATATCAAGATGTGTTGATATGTTGAAATTAGTTAAAGAAAATTATTATCATCCCGGATTTAAAGGAAGTTTTTCTTTAAAATCAGTTTCGAAAATTCTTCCTGAGGGAGATATTTATAATTCAGAGTATGTTAATTCAGGTGATGATGCATCAAGAGTCCTAATGCAAATTATAACAGGGAAAATTGATAAAGAATTAATTCCAATATATAAACAAGAATTGTTAAAATATGCAGAAAAAGATACTTTAAGTTTAGTAAATTTATATAATCATTTGATTTCTGTTGCATAATTCATGCATTTTAGTTCTTGTAAAATATTATGTTCATGTTATACTTTTCGAAAACTTAATGGAGGCAAAGATGAAAAAAATTCTTTCTTTACCATTTATATTGACGATGATAATGAGCCTGTTAATGGTTGGTTGTCAAAGTGAAACAATTAAAATTGGTACATTATTAGATAAGACAGGCGATTTAGGTAACTATGGACCACCTATGGAAGTAGGAGCTGATCTCGCGATTACATTATTAACAGATGCTGGTGTTGACATTGTTAAAGTTCCTGGTGATTCAGGTACTGCTAATCAAAAATCAATAGCAGAAGCTACTAGATTGATTGATATTGAAGGTGTTAGTGCTATCGTTGGATCACTATCATCTGGTGTGACGATGGCAACTGCGACTGCGGTTACCATACCAAAAAATATCCCAATTATGTCACCTGCATCGACATCCCCTGCTATTTCTACAATGGCTGATAATGACACAGTATTTAGATCTACTGTATCTGATGCAGCTCAGGGTGTAGTGCTTGCAAGATTTGCCTGGGAACAGGGAATTAAATCAGCTGGTGCAATATATATAAATAACCCTTATGGTGAAGGATTGGCAAACATGTTTAGTGGAGAATTTACTAAACTTGGTGGAACAATCTCTGCATTAGTTCCTGCTGAACCTGGACAGACAAGTTATTTATCCGAAGTTAAGAAAGCAACTGCGGGCGGACCTGATGTATTATTGGCAATGACATATCCTGTTACTGCTCAGATTTATATCAGAGAAGCTATTGAAGGTGGGCACGCTTCAAAATTTATGTTTGTTGATGGTACAAAAGCTCAGGACATGTTTGATGCTATGACAAAAGAACACGGTGCTAATTTCTTTGACGGTATGTATGGAACTGCTCCTGGAGCAGCAGGCAGTCCTGCTAAAACTCAGTTTGAAACTTTATACAAAGAAGCAAACAATGGGAATATGCCTACTGATCCATTTATAGCAGAAACATTTGATGCAACTATCTTACTAGGATTAGCTGCAGTTGCTGCGCAAGAAGGTTCTGCATGCGATAGTATTAAAACTTGTCTTAGAAGAATCGCTACTGATGCTGGCGATGCTGATCCTGAAATTGAACCTGGTGATATTAAATTAGCAGTGAGTATGTTGAAAAAAGGTGATGACATCAACTATGAAGGCGCTGCTGGATCTCAGGAAATTGATGCAAACGGAGATGTAAATAATACTATTGAAGTTTGGACAATTAAAGATGGAAAAGTTACTTCTACAGGACAATTCCTAAGTCCATAATTTCTTATACTTAAAAAGTAAAAAAAAAGAGGAACCTAAATGGTTCCTCTTTTTTTTTGTCACAAATTATGATAAAAACATATTAAATAAAATGAGGATATTTCAATGAGTATAGAAGATATAAAGAAAAAAGTAGAATCAAATATAGATAATAATTCAGAAGATTTGATTGGAATAGCAAAAGATATACTTGGTATGCCTGAGCCTGGTTACAGAGAATTTAAAACATCTAAGTATACAGAGAAACAATTTAACAAATATGGATTTTCAAATGTAGAAAAAGTATCGATGACAGGATTGAAAGTAGTTCTTGATACCGGAAAACCAGGGCCTACAGTGTGTGTGATGGGGGAGCTTGATTCATTAGTTGTACTAGGCCATCCTCATGCTGATCAAGAATCAAATGCAGCTCATGCTTGTGGCCATCATACCCAAATAGCACAGATGATAGCTGTTGGACAAAGCCTAAATGATCCTGAAGTATTAAAAGAGTTATCAGGTAAGATAGTACTAGTAGCCGTACCTGCGGAAGAAAATATTGAAGTTGAATACAGAAAAACACTAAGAGATGAACGGAAAATTGAATTTTTACTTGGCAAACAGGAATTTTTAAAACTAGGTGCATTAGATGGTGTAGATATAGCTATGATGACTCATACCGGTAACCAAAAAGATAACAAAATTTTAGCACTTGGAGGTTCCTCTACAGGCTCAGTATCAAAGAGCATAAAATTTATAGGTAAGGCATCTCATGCAGGTGGAGCACCACATAATGGAATTAATGCACTAAATGCTGCTAATCTTGCTATGACAGGAATACATTTTCAGCGAGAAACTTTTCAGGAAAAAG
>ENA-UPTF01001171-UPTF01001171.1-marine-metagenome-genome-assembly--contig:-NODE-1171-length-16936-cov-3.786168_pt1 | contig 16936 bp, 15 predicted proteins | sample MGYA00238166_ERZ767019 | MGnify/ENA primary metagenome ERZ767019 (study PRJEB28930, sample SAMN06266391) | marine metagenome | isolation source: Sea water from 250 m depth | place: Atlantic Ocean...
ACCTGGGAAATATTTAACCCACTACCATTGGCTAAAAATGAAGCAACAAAAAAGGTAAGAATATTAAAAACCAATGCGCAATTGGCCATTATTAAATCCTTGGTCCCTGATTTAAACGACCTTCATCCTCTTAATGCGAGCCTTCCAGAGGAATGTCAGCAAATCACCACTATTTCTTTAAGAAGTATTGCTTATGCTCTTATGGCGAGGACACCAAACTATAAAAAGTACCTAAAAACATGTGATTTTTCTTCTGCCATCCTCTGGCATGCAAGATTTTTGCAGGTGCTAGAACAAACCAATACTCCGATCAGATGGTTGCTGAAAGACCCCACTCATGTGCATCATATTCCAGAATTATTGTCCGCTTATCCCGGTGCTTATTTTGTTTTTATCCATAGGAATCCAACAACAACAATCCCTTCAATATGCAGCCTTAGTGCAAAAATTACTTCCGCTTTATCAACGCATGCTGATAAAGAAGAGATTGGACAAAGCCTACTGGATTATTGGGCTCACGCCATAGAAAAAGGTTTGGAAGACAGAACTTCAATTCCTGATAACCGGATATTTGATATACAGTTTACAGATTTTATCTCAGACCCCATGGAGCAAATTAGAAGAATGTATGCTCATTTTGGCTTTGAGTTGAATCAATCAAATGAAGAAAATATGCATAATTTCCTGACCTCTGATGCAGCAAATAAAAAGTCTAGCCACACATATACTTTGGAAGAGTTTGGACTTAAGGAAAAGCAAGTCAGGGAAAGATTTAAAGAATATACAACTCAATTTGATCTTTGAAGAACAAGGGTTGAAAACAATACAACAAGGAGAAAATCATGTTTCCAAAAATGCGCCGGATAGTTACCGGTCACAATGAAAAAGGTCGGTCAGTTGTGATGATTGATAGTCCACCTCCTCATTCAGTCGGACGTGAAGAAGGGGGATTATTTGAAATCTGGAATACAGACGGGAACCCCATTGATTCCAAAGACCCCACAGACCGGGTAGAGCCTAAGGTGAGATTGTCACCGCCAACGGGTGGCACCAAATTCAGGTACTTTGCAATGGCACCGACGCCTGCAGGGGCGACACGTGAAGAGCTGGAAGCAGGCATGGCAGCGGCCTTTGAACAAATCGATGCAGCCCATGAACGCCCTGACACAACACGCCATCCCGGCATGCACAAAACCAAAACCATCGATTATATTATTCTCTTGTCTGGCAGTGTCACCCTGCTTCTTGATGATGATGAAGTGCAGCTACAACCGTTTGATGTGGTGGTTCAACGTGGTACCAATCATGCTTGGGTAGTGGACGGTACAGAATCGGCTTTATTTATTGCCGTTCTGATCGATTCGGAGATTGTTGAGTAGCAACTTGTTTTCTTGTTTATCCGCCGGTTGCACTAAAGTTTTGCATCAATTGCCAAACCAAGTTGATGAATGCCAAATAAAGCTCATGGGCAAACTCAAAGGCGCTTCTCCAGTCGTTGTTTTCACCTTGCTTGGCTAATTTGGTTATCAGATTGGATTGATAGACCATAAGTGCCAAAAAGGTAGCCATGCCAAACAAGGACATGTTTTTTTTTGTGGTTCTGCTATAAAAAGCCATTGGGCCTGCAAACATCCCTGTCACAACCAACGCAGTCAAGTTATAGAAGACCAAAATCAACAAAGCGATGCCTATAAAGGGCGCTAGAAAGTTAAAGTCTATGCCGCTAAAAATACCAATGCAAAAGCAGGCGTATGAAGAAAATAGAATCAGGGAAAACATCTTAAGCCCATAATTTTCATCTATTTCAATCAGACAAAGTCCTAAAATGGGCGCAAGGGTAAGTCCGCTGCAAGTCATCAGGGCTATGCCCACGAACAAGGGTGCACCTTGTGAATCAGCTATGGCTAGAGCGGACAACACGCATACAAACAAGAAAAAGCACCCGCCATAGAGCTCTGATATTTTTTTATAGTTTTCACTGCCTTCTTCATTGTCGATCGGCATCAGATCCAATTGTCCTTTGGCGTTGTGTGTCTCCTCGAAGATTAAACCGAAAAAGGGTGTGTTGGTTTTGGCAGCGCGTCTGCACCCTATGATATAGGCATAAACAGCAGCGTAGATAAGAAATATTTCAAGGCTAAAAATGAGGTAGGTTTTAAACAATAGACCGGTCTGCATGCTACCTCACTTGGGCTCTCAGCCCGGTTAAAAATTCAGCTGGTGGTTGTCCCGATTCAATGGCTTCGAGCAATGCAGAGCCAACAATGATTCCATCCACATAGGGTTCCAACAAAGCAACATCTTCTGCGGTTCTCACACCGAAACCAGCACAAACCGGTATCGTTGCCAATTCTTGGACTTGCTCCAGATAACCGGTAACCGTGTCGGGCAAACCATCAGTTCCACCGGTGACGCCTTTGACGGTCACCGCATAAAGAAATCCAGAGCTCATGGCAGCCACCTTGGCAATCCGCTCCGCTGGAGATGCCGGTGTCACCAATTGAATCAAACCGAGATTGGCCTGATTCAGTACTTGTCGAAAATCACTCCCCTCCTCAATGGGCAAATCTGGGACGATAAAACCATCCACGCCGGCTTCCAGAGATTGCTCAACCAATGCTTCGTAGCCAAAAACAAACAATGGATTCAGGTAACTCATCAAGATAACCGGTTTCTTGACTTCAATCGCTTGCAATTGCTGCAAAATCCACTGCAAACGAACACCGCTCTCGATCGCCTGATGGCTGGATCTTTGAATGGTGACGCCATCGGCCATTGGGTCGGAAAACGGCACTCCTATCTCAATAACATCAGCGGCTTCGGACAGCGACAAAACCAGGTTAGAGAATTCGTTTTTCTCTGGGTAACCAGCGGTAATAAAGGGAATGATGGCTATCCCTTTTGCAGAAGCGCCTAAAATGCTTTGCTCGATAAATTCACTGCCAAACATACGGTCTATTCCTTAAAAATATTTTTGTGCATCTTGCTCAGAGTCGGCATGTCCTTGTCACCCCTTCCCGACAATCCAATCAGAATAGTTTTACCAGGATTCTGAGCCGCCCATTTCCGGGCTCCAACGAGTGCATGGGCACTCTCCAAAGCTGGCAATATGCCTTCCGCGGCACAGCATTCACCAACCGCCTCGAGCGCCTCATCATCGGTTGCAGAAATATAAGTTACTCTGCCTATGGATTGCAAGAACGCATGCTCCGGTCCGACGCCAGGGTAATCCAGTCCTGCAGAAACGGAATGGGTCTCTTGCACCAACCCGTCTGCATCGTGCAGTAACATCGAGTAACTCCCATGCAAAATTCCAGGCTTGCCAGAGGCCAGTGTTGCCGCGTTTTCGCCCAAAGAATCACTTTTTCCTCCTGCTTCAATGCCCACCAGCTCTACCTCTGTGTCAGCCAAAAAAGCATGAAAGATGCCAATGGCATTGGATCCCCCTCCAACACAGGCAAATACTGAATCCGGAAGATGTCCTGTGGCTTTAATGATTTGTTCCCGTGCTTCTTTACCAATAACTGATTGCAGCTCTCTGACCAACAGTGGGTAGGGATGCGGACCGACAACAGAACCGATAATGTAATAGGTGTCGTCTGGATGAGCCACCCAATCGCGAAAAGCCTCATCAATGGCAGCACGCAATGTTTTATCGCCTGCATCGACAGGAATAACTTCAGCTCCAAGCTGCAACATCCGATCAACATTGGGTGATTGTCGTTCTATGTCCACACTTCCCATGTAAACCACACAAGGAATACCAACACGGGCACATGCTGCTGCAGCGGCAACACCGTGTTGACCGGCTCCTGTTTCTGCAACCACTCTCTTTGCGCCGAGTCGCTTTGCCAGCAAAGCTTGGCCCAAAGCGTTGTTGATTTTATGAGCACCCGTATGGGTCAAATCTTCACGTTTAATGTAAACATTGGCGTCCCAAGCTGCACTCAGCTTGCCAGCGAATGTGAGGCCAGTGGGTCTGCCTGCCCATTGCTGCAATTCCTGGGTGAGTTCATCTCGGAAGGAATCATCATTCAAAAATTGTTTGACGCCTTTTTCAAGTTTTTTCAAAGCCGGCATCAATGTCTCTGGAGCAAATTGACCCCCAAATGGACCAAAGCGTCCATTCTCATCTGGGAACTCTCCTCTTAATAATTGATTCAGTAGTTCGGTTGACTCTTTATTTTTCATGCTCTCGGTTCCATTCATAGTCTCGTACAATATTAATAAATTCTCTGATTTTTTGAACGTCTTTAACGCCTAGGTCACTTTCAACGCCCGAACTAACATCAACACCTTGGGGCTGAACAACCTGCAACAAATTTGCCACATTTTTTGGATTCAAGCCACCTGCGAGAATAATCGGTGCGTGACGGGCAACCTTCATTGCATGACTTGTATTGACCAACTCTCCAACCCCGCTGTTTTTACCCTCAAACAAAGACAAAACACGCGGATCAATGTCGGTGGGATCAAATCCTGGAAGATCACGGTAAACTTTCAGCGGACGACATCCTTCGGGTAAATTCAGAAATGCAAAATCCTCAGCGTCGGTTTGCAAATAATCGGCTGGAAACTTGTCAAAAACTTCCTGCACCTCAGCATCACTTGGATGCAGCATCACCGCGATAGTTTTTACCTGTTCTGGAATGGGTTCAGAAAGCTGTCTTGCTTGCTCAGGAGAAATGCATCTTGGAGATGTCTTGGCAAAAACAAAACCAATCAGATCAGCGCCCGATTGCACAGCAACATCCACCGATTCTTGAGTCGTCAAACCACAAATTTTGATCAATGTTTTCATTGTTTGGCAACCATCATCTTGCGAGCAAATTGTTTCATCTCATGCAACTTCGCTGTTGGCTTGTTGGACTGCATCAAAGCTGTACCGATCAAAGCAGCGTCAAAGCCCATCTCAATCACACACTGCAGATCTTCCAAGTTGTTTACCCCGCTTTCAGCGACACAGATTGTGTTACTAGGTAAATCAGTTGCTAGTTTCTCAAAATTAGAGAAATGAACTTCCAAAGTATTCAAATCACGGCAATTAACGCCGACCAGGAGTTGCTTACTGTGATCTGCAAACGTTGTCAAAATACGGGTGGCCAAATGTAGTTCTGTTTTGGTAAATGCTTCAAGTAAAACAAACATCCCATGGTGTAGTGCTCTTTGGATCATTGCTCGTATCTGGTCTTCATCTGCAATTGCGAGAATAATGAGAACACCGTTTGCACCATGATACTTGGCTTCCGATACCTGATAAGGGTGCACTAAAAAATCTTTACGCATCACTGGAATACTGTGCTCAAGGTCTGCAACAAGCTGTAAGTCCTCCAACCCTCCTGAAAATCTTGAGGGCTCTGTTAGAACCGACAGCAAGCTTGCGCCGCCGTCGATATAACTCATAGCCTGTTGCTCTACATCAAAACTCTCTGCAGCAAGCCGACCCATGGATGGTGATTGTTTTTTGATTTCAGTGATGATGTGAAAATCATTGCTTGGTAAATCTATTGCTTCCAAGTGCTCCATGCTCTCGCAGAGAGAAAGAAGATCTTTCTCAGCCAAATTATCAGCAGCGACTTGAAAGCGCTTGAAGCTTTCTTTTGCCATATTCTTTAAAAAATTCTCAGTCATGTTACCTGGATGGATCTATAGAACTTAATCTGGTTGCATCAGATTACGGATAAACTTCGCAGCAGCTCCGTTCTCAATGGTTTCTTTTGCTTGCTGCACTCCTTCTTCAATATTGGTCGCAACTCCTGTCAGATCGAGTGCCAATGCCGTACCAAGCATCAATGCATCGCGATGTGCGCCCTGATCTTTATTTTCGAAAACATTGAGCAAAGATTTAGCATTGTACTGTGCGCTGCCTCCCTGTAAGTCTTCACCACTGCACTTGGGTATACCAAATTCCTGTGGATCTCTGGTTGCAAACTGAATGTTGTTGGGTGTTACATCATATATCTCAAAAGAACAGATGGGTGTTGGTTCGTCCCAACCGTTGCAACCGTGGATAACAAAGGCACGCTCAATGTTCATGCCAGACAAAGCATTTGCCATTAATTGAGCCATTTCAGAACTAAACGCACCTAAGAGATAGTGGGTGGGTTGAGCTGGATTGGTTAACGGCCCTAAAATATTAAATACGGTTCTTATACCCAGCGCTTGCCGAATAGGTGCAATATTTTTCATTGCTGGATGAAAAAAAGGCGCAAAAAGAAAAGCAAAATTATACTTATTTAACAAACCACTAACTGCTGCTGCATCTGCAGCAAGACTTATACCTAAGGCTTCTAAAACATCCGCACTGCCAGACTTACTAGAGACAGAACGATTACCATGTTTTGCCACCTGTAACCCGGCTGCAGCAGAGAGAAGTGCTGTCCCGGTTGATAGGTTGAAGCTGTTGGAACCATCTCCACCCGTACCAACAATGTCAATGGTTGTTTGCTCAGGATCCAATGAGACGGGAATTGCCACATCCCTCATGGCTCTGGCAAAACCTCTGACTTCTTCGGCGGATTCACCTTTGGTCCTCAATGCGGTTAATAATGCCCCTGCCAAAGGTGGTGCAACAACCCCTTCAGCTAATTCGGTCATTAAACTATAAGCTGAATCTTCGCCTATATCTTTACCGCTCAAAAGAGTTTCTAATATTTGATTGGCTGTTTGTGACATGTCTCACTACCTCTTCATTAAATCTTCAAAAAATTGTTCATTAAATGTTTCCCATTTGGAGTCAGTACACTTTCCGGGTGAAATTGCACCCCCTCAACAGGCAAAGTACGATGGCGCACTCCCATCACTTCGTCATCCTCTGTTTGTGCGCTCACAGTTAAAACTTCCGGAATGGTTTCTCTGTCTGCAGCGAGCGAATGGTATCGACCGGCTTCAAAGGAATTGTCTAAATCTGTAAATATTGTTAAGCCATCGTGCTGAATGATCGACGTTTTTCCATGCATCAGACGTTTAGCATAAACAATGTCTCCGCCAAAATGCTCGACGATACATTGATGCCCCAAACAAACCCCTAAAATTGGAATTTTATCTTGAAATACTTCAATACAAGCCAAAGAGACGCCTGCATTTTCTGGTCGGCCTGGACCTGGGGATATCACCAAGTGCGTAGGTTGCAAGCGTTCGGCTTCGTCAATGGCAATCTCATTGTTTCGATACACGTCCACTTCGGCGCCCAAAGACAAAAATGCTTGCACCAAGTTGTAGGTGAATGAATCGTAATTATCAATTAATAAAATTTTTTTCATCACATCTCTTCCACAGCCATTGCTAAGGCAGCTCTCAAAATTTCACTCTTTGCCAACACTTCTTTAAATTCATACTCTGGTGTACTGTCAGCGACAATTCCACCCCCGGCTTGGAAACTATATCGTCCTTTGGAGAAAACAATCGTTCTGATCGCAATAGCCTGATCCATGTCTCCATTTTTTCCAAAGTAACCGACAGTTCCACCGTAGATTCCTCGTAAATCAGGCTCGATGGCATCAATAAGTTGCATAGCTCTAACCTTGGGTGCACCAACCAATGTCCCAGCTGGGAATGTTGCAGCGAACAAATCAAATGCATCCTTCTCCTCCACCAACTCTCCCTGCACACCACTAACAATATGCATAACATGGCTGTAGCGCTCGATAGATTTGTATGGATCGACAACAATTGAACCCTCTTTTGCCACCCGGCCTAAATCATTTCTTGCCAAATCAACCAACATTACATGCTCGGCATTTTCTTTTTCATCCTCAATCAAAGAATCTTCCAAGGCCTGGTCTTTTATCGGATCCTCACCGCGTGGTCTTGTTCCAGCAATTGGTCGCAAAGATGCATGGCTGTTGTTGAGGCGAACCAATGCTTCTGGAGAAGAGCCCACAACTTGAAAATCTCCCACATCATAAAAAAACATGTACGGAGAAGGGTTAAGCAATCTCATGGCCCGATACACTTGAAACGGATCCAAATCATAACTACCACTGAATTTAATCGACAACACAATCTGATACACATCGCCCTCACGAATATGGTGCTTTGCTGTTTTAACCGCTTGATGAAATTCTGATTCTGACAAGTTGGGCTCTGGATCGGAAAAAATATTCTGGTGGCCATTAATGGGTATTGGACCCCTGAGCAGTTCAATGACCTGTTGCTTCAATTCTATTCGTTCACTCTCTGAGCCAACATGCAATAAAGCTATTCTTCGAGTCAGATGGTCAAAGATAATCAGTGACTTTGGTGCGATATAGCTCCCATCCGGTGAATCCAAGCCACAATCTTTATCGCTAGGCTTGGCTATGCTTTCAAAATACCGTACCAAATCATAACTCCCGAAACCAACCAGTCCTCCTGAGAAAGGTACCTCAGGGATCACCGGCTTTAACTCAGGAAGCTCTTTGAGCACTTGTCGAAAACAGTGCAAAAGTTCTTCAGTGGATTTTGGTGTTGAGATTATCCCTTCACCGACATAAAAATTGCCGTCCTTGATTAAAATGCGTCTGACTTCACCCAATCCTAGAAATGAATAACGGGCAAGGTGTGTTCCTCCCTCGACACTTTCCAGTAAAAAGCAAGGGTTTAAAGGTTTCAATTTTAAAAATGTTGAAACCGGTGTGTCTAAGTCTGCTGAGATGTCAAAAGGTCTTTCCATGTCTTGTTTCATTCAAATAAAAAAAAACCCATCACCGAATCGGAGATGGGCAAAAACTTTGTTAAGTCTACTAGTTGTCCTAGCCCTCTCCTAGAGAAGGGCCCACCAACCGTTCTGATTTAACAATAACTTACTCATATTGTGGTGCAGTATTACCCGTCAAAGTGGAATCGTCAAGCAGAAGATTGGTTTACATGGGGTATAGAAGAGGTAAAACAATGGACAATGTTAGCCACATAATCACAGCCAAAGGCAGTCCAATCCTGACGAAATCAGAAAAACGATAATCGCCTGCGCCCATAATCAACAAGTTCGTTTTATAGCCTATGGGTGTTACGAAACTCATGTTAGCCCCAAAAAGAACTGCCAAAATAAATGGTTCCACCGGTGCGCCCAACTGCTGAGCAATACTGATTGCAATAGGTGTACCAATAACCGCTGCAGCGTTGTTGGAAACAATATTGGTGATAATTGCCATGATGAGCATTAATGCGCTGATGATGACCGGTATGGGCAGCGATTGGGTGACAAAAACAAAGGCATTTGCTAAAAAATCTGAGCCCCCTGTAACTTCAAGGGCATTTCCAAGACATAGACTGGCTACTATCAGCATAATGATCGGAATACTCATGGAATCGCCAACATCACTCCATTTGAGAGACTTGGTTACCAATAGTGCTGCCAACCCAACGAGAGCACTGATAGAAATGGGCATCAGCCCAGTACCGGCCGCAACCGCAACACCCAACATAATGTATAAAGGTAAAGCGGTTTTACTTTGGGGGATAAGGAGCGTCGATCCATCGATGATGAGCAAATTGGCGTTGGTCCTGAGATTGTTTATGGCATCCTCAGTTCCTTGTACCAAAAGCACGTCTCCAACATTGAGCTGCTTTGATGTTATGTCACCAACCACTTCTGAGCCTGTGCGACTGCGGTGTATTGCCAACGGAAGCAAATTAAAGCGTTGGCTGAACTTCTGAGTATTCAGTGTTTGCTGATCCAGAAGTGAGCCTGAACCGATCACAACTTCAGCAAGGTGAGTGTTGTCGCTTTTTTGATCGGATTCGTCTTCCATGGTTAAGTCCTCATCATGGTAAAGCGTCACCCCCAATAACTTTTCATATTCTTTGAGTTTCTCGATCGTATCTTTTATGTAAATTTGATCTCCTGCTTCGATAACAACGGTGGGTATCTTTGCGACAAAAAGACTTTCAGAACGCTTAATTTTTTGTACCTTAAAATCATCCCCTACTTTGAGTATCAATTCTGCCAGTGTTTTTCCATTGGGATAGCTGTCTTGACTGACATGCAGAATCGCCTCGAAAAGACGCGTCACATTTCGTCTCTCTCGTGGTTGTCTGTCGGATAAATACCGAGGGGCGACCAACCATAAAAAGACCATGCCGATTGAGCCTGCAATCAGAGCCGGAACAGCAAAATCAAACAATTGAATCTCCTGCAAACCCATATCACGGGAAATACCTACAACCAGTAGATTTGTCGATGTACCAATGGTTGTCGTCATGCCGCCAATAAGTGTTGCCATCCCCATTGGCATCAGAATTTTTGATGAACTCATATTCGTTTTGCGGGCGACAGCAATCAGAGCAGGTATCAAAATGACCACAATGGGGGTGTTGTTGATGAAAGCACTGGTGAATGCACCGAATAACAACACACCTAGAAATGAAATCTTCGGGTGCTTGATCCACGATTTGGATAAGAAAACAACAAGTGGCTGCAAAGACCCGCTGATTTCAATAGCTTTGCCTATCGCCAGAAGCGCACAAATGGTAACCAAAGCCTCATGGCCGAAACTGGAAAAAAAGAAATAGGCAGGATCGATAGATACCCCATTGACCTCATACGGAAAAAAATAAAACATAGAAATCATCACGACCAATATGAAGAGCCCCGTTGTTTCTATAGGAATCCAATCCCGAGAGAACAGATAAAGCCCGATAATGGTAAAGACCATCACAGCTATTGCATGTAGACTTAGTGGTTCTATAATCATTTGTATTTACAACTTTTTTTCATCTTTTAACGTAAGAATTTATTAGCATGAAGACCGCCTTTCTAGATTATAAAACTGTGGACCCCGGTGATCTAGACTTATCTCCTTTAAGAAAAATTGCCCCGAACCTAATTCTTCATGACAAAACGGCTGCAGATGAGGTAAATAAAAGAATTGAGGATGCTGCAATTATCATTATCAACAAAATTAAGCTGGACGCTGCCACCCTCAGCCAAGCAAAGACAGTAAAATTGATCTGCTTGGTTGCAACCGGAACCGACAATGTCGACTTGGTTGCAGCAAAAGAACAGGGAATTACCGTTTGCAACATTAAAAACTATTGCACGGATTCCGTGGCGCAACATGTTGTTCTTTCGATCTTAGCCCTCAGCCATCATTTTGACGAATATCAAGTTTCTTTGAAGCAGGGGCTCTGGCAGAAAAGTGAGCAATTTTGTTTATTGGAGTACCCAATAACAGAGTTGAGCGCAAAAACCCTGGGTATAGTGGGATTGGGGGTACTGGGAAACGCTGTTGCCAACCTAGCCGTGTCTTTTGGCATGCGGGTTCTTGTTGCTGAAAGTTTCAGGCCTGAGAGCGACAGTAAAAAAGATGAGCAGCAAAAACCGGAATTTAAAAGGGTTCCCTTCCAAGATTTAGTTGCTCAATCGGATGTGATTTCATTGCATTGCCCACTGACGGCAGAAACAAAGTGCTTGTTTGGCCTCCAGGCTTTTAAAACGATGAAAAAGAATGCCCTATTGATCAATACTGCCCGGGGCGGATTGATCAACGACGAAGCCCTGTTGCATGCTCTCAAAAATAAATTGATAGCAGGAGCTGCTCTTGATGTCCTTGATCATGAACCTCCCGCAGAAGACCATCCATTGTTAACCAGCGGGTTGCCAAATTTAATAGTCACGCCCCATATTGCATGGACAGCAAAGGAAGCGAGACAAAGGTCTTTAGATGAGGTCGCAAAAAACATTGATTGTTATTTGGCAGGCGATCCAAGAAACGTGGTAACAGGTTGAGAAATTTATTCCGGGCAATTATGTCCCTTGGAATCTAAATACTTATTTTTTTGACATAATATATCTTAATAATATAGTCTTATATCTATATTCTAAATCGTTATATTATGGATTAGATAGCCTTGAAGAAGTTATACAGACTTTTTACAGATCATCCGACATCATTAAATGAATCCTATTTTGAGCATCTAGTTTGTGCTTTTTCTTTTGCAACAAAGATGATTATTTCAGGCTTTGCCTGCTTAATTCATTCTATTTTCCCTTTTTTATTTGTAAACACAGGAAGCTCAACTATTGAATCTCTCCATGTTGAAATGAGTGATAGGTCAAATAATGAAGCAGCAACAACTGTTCAAAAATCTAAGCCGAATCATCTACTTCAAACGGATTAAATAGTTCGCATACCCTAATCAAGGATCCCTGAGGGTTAATAAAGGTGGAGCATAAACTGCTTCTCTCACAGCTAACATGCCTACGCAACCAATACAGATTGCGCCAAAAATCAGGCCGCCTGTTAACACCAAGATATTTGGTGAATAATTCAATTCAAAAATCTGGGTTGATAAGAATCCGGAGATAAAAACCGCGCCGATGGCAGCGGTCAATCCGGCACCAATACCTATGGCAAAAAATTCGGTGGCAATGGATTGGAAAATTTTTGATCGTTTTGCTCCAATCGTATGCAGCAAAGCGCTTTCGTATCTCCTTTGGTCAGCGCTGGCAAAAATTGTAGCCAGCAAGGTCAGGGTCCCTGCTAACAAAGCCAAGAGAAACATATACTGGACGGCCAAAGAGGCCTTGTTCAGAATTGTTTTGATTTGATTGAGAGCGCTATTTAAGTCGATGCTCGTCACGGTTGGGTAACGAGACAAAAACTCATCAACAAGCTGATCGTTCTCTTCGGGTATATTAATGCTGGTAATAATTGATTGGGGCAATTCGCTTGCCACCATGGGTGAAAGAACAAAAATAAAATTGGGCTGAAAGCTCTCCCATTTAATGCGCCTCAAACTGGTTACCGTGACATCTAAATCCATTCCACCGGCATTGAAAGTAAGTTGATCGCCAACTCCTATGCTCAAGGATTCCGCAACTCCCTCATCTACGGAAACCGCCTGTATGCTCTCCCCCTCCTTGCCCCACCATTCACCTGCCACAATGCTATTGTTCTCAGGCAATTGATCATACCAGGTTATATTTGCTTCTCTCTCTATCATGCGCCCAGAATCTGTTCCCTGATTGGATCCGCTATTGACTTCCAGCAGCCTGCCTCTGATCAATGGTGTGAATTTTATTGCTTGGCCAATACGAGGACTGAGGAAGTCTGCAATGCCGTCAAGCTGGGAACCCTGGATATTAAAAAAGAAATGGTTTGGGGTCTCTTCTGAAAGGCTTTGCTTCCAGGAGTTAATCAGGTCCGATCTGGTCTCGGTCAACACCATCAATGCCATAAGAGACAAGCCAAAAACAACCAGATGCAGTATGCTCTCACCTCGCCGCTTGCTGATGTTTTTTAACCCGAGCTTCCAACCGATACCAGTCTGATTCTCAAAAAATGAGCAGCATTTTACCATCAGTGCACCCAAACAAAAGAGACTTATCCCAACCAAAAAAAGACCGATGATGATAGTCGACACCAGAGAAAAATCAGCAAACAGAATACTTAGGAAAAAGACCAATGCAAAAATGGCTGCGGCATTGATGAAAAAACTGCTTTTATAATTCAGCTTTAAATCGTTACGCAAAACTCTTATGGGTTGAGAAATCCTTAATTGCTGGAGGTATGGAGCAACAGTACCGATAATAAGGCACGATGATGTCAGTAAAGCTATCCAAATTGGCTGCAACGATGGGTTCGGGAGATCTGAATCAATAATCCCCTTGATTAAATCAACAAGTATGTATTGAATCAACCAGCCGACACCAACGCCTAGAAGGGTCGCCAATAAAGTCATCAGCATCAGTTGTCCGATGAGTGAGGATAAGACAAACCCTTGTGTGGCTCCAAAAATTTTCATTAATGAACAATTGAAAATATGACGCATGGCATATCGTCTTGCTGAAATCATTGCCGCTATGGCTGCGATGATAATAGTAACCAAGCCAGCCAGACTGAAGAATCTATTGGACCGATCCAATGTCCTTCCCAATTGTTGACCAATATTTTCAATTCTCTGGATTCTGATTTCAGCGGGCAAATCCTGGAGTTTATTGACAAAGTTTTCTATTTGTTTCTCGTTTCCTGAATATAATTGCCGATAAACAACCCGACTGCCAGGCTGGATAACCCCCATGGCATCGAGATCATCGATGTTGGCAATCACCGTGGGTGCAAAAGTAAGAAAACCATCATTGCGATCAGGAAAATCATCCAAAATTGCCGAAACTGAAAAACGCTGATTGCCAATGGTAATTGAATCACCTTTCGATAACTTAAATCGATCTATCAGGCTCTGCTCCGCCCAAACATTACCCCTCATTGGAGAACCTATCGACTGTTCAGTTGCTTCCCCATTGAAATCAACCAATTTAAGTTTGCCTCGCAAAGGGTATCCTGGGGTTGTCGCCTTGATTGAACTCAATACGTTGTTGCCATCGTGGAGTGTCATGCTTAAGAACGAAATCGTCTCTGCAGTATTCAAATCTTGCCCTGTTGCGATTGATAAATACTTTGCCCCAATTGGCGCGGTCGACCTTAAGGTAACATCTGCGGCCAGAACCTCAGCAGCTTGTTGTTTGATTGAGAGTCGCAAACGATCGCCTAGAAAAGTAACTCCGGTGATCGCGCTGACTGCGAGAACAATGGATAAGAAAAGGAGAAAAAGGTCGCTGTTTTTTAAGTCAACCGGGAACCGTCTGATCCCATAGAGCAGACCTTGCATCATTGTATTCTGCCCTCATCGAGCTGGTGGGTTAATTCACAGCGACCAGCCAATACTGGATCATGAGTAACCAAAATCAAAGTGGTATCAGATTCCTGGTTTATAGAAAATAAAAGTTCTCCGACTGATTGGCTACTGGCCTTGTCTAAATTGCCTGTGGGTTCGTCCGCAAATAAAATTGTCGGTTTCGTTACAAACGCTCTAGCTATTGCTACCCGCTGTTTTTCACCGCCAGATAATTGGTTAGGAAGATGGCTTGCACGCTTCTGTAATCCCACTCTGGTCAATGCTTTGAGTGCCCTTTCTTTCGCTTGCTTATCGCCTTTTATCTCTAGTGGTAACATAACATTGTCAACAGCTGAAAGTTTAGGCAAGAGATGAAAAGACTGGAAAACAAAGCCAACTTTCTCGCCTCGTATTTGAGCTCTGGCATCCTCATCCAAACCAGTAATTTCTTGGTCCGCCAACCAGACTTGACCCTTCGATGGTAAATCTAGTCCTGCCAGTATCGCCAGCAAGCTTGTTTTACCTGAACCAGAAGGTCCAACAATTGAGATTGCCTGTCCTTGATGCACAGATAAATTGATATCACTAAGGATTGTCAAAACACCTTCTGGACTGTTAACTTCTTTGGTGATATTTTTTGCTTTTAATAAGGGTGTTTTCAAAATGTTCCGTCGATTGTTTTTTGTTATTGTGTTGGCCATTGCTACAACAGCAACTCATGCTAGCATTTCAAATTCAAATGATTCAACTATCTTGATCATTGGAGACAGCTTAAGTGCCGGGTTAGGAGTGTCTTACAACCAATCATGGCCGTCTTTGCTCCAAGATAGACTGAATAAAAATGGATACACAATCCAAGTCGTAAATGCTGGTATCAGTGGAGATACAACTGCAGGAGGAAATGAACGCTTGCCCAAATTATTGAGTCAATATGCGCCTGAGATTGTTGTTATAGAGCTCGGGGGCAATGACGGGCTTAGAGGAACATCTATTGATTCGATAGAAAGCAATTTAAGATCAATGATCAAGGCTGCTCTTGATCGTGACGCACAAATAATATTAATCGGGATGCAGCTTCCTCCAAATTACGGAAATGCCTATGCGACATCTTTTCAAAACCTCTTTCCTACATTGGCAAGTGAGTACGAACTAGTATTGGTCGAGAGACTGATACAAAGAATGATGAATGAAGTTTGGCAACAAAGCTTAATGCAAATGGATGGAATTCACCCAAATGCCAAAGGGCACGTCCAAATAGAAAACTTAATATGGGATTCATTGGAGCCACTATTGTGAAAAATATGTTTGGGAAAAATTTTAAAAAAATCATCCTTTTTGTGGCCGTTTTCAATCTATCTGGTTGCTCTGTAGTGGGTGATCTATGGTATGAAAGAATGGATCAATTTATTGCCAATCAGCTTTTAGAGTATGCAAATTTTTCAAGCAATCAGGAAGGTTATATCAGGAAAGTCGCGAAAGAATTTAAAGACTGGAATGCTAAAAACGAATTGCCAGAATACAAAAAACTGCTCCTGCAATTTAGGCTTTTGGATGAAGAAACAGTTGTAAGTGATGTAGATGAGATTTATCAAAAAGGAGTGATCCTTAGCAACAGAAATAGAGATTTTTTTACCTCTCGTTTTATCGACTTTTCAGAGACACTCACAGAAAATCAAATCAAAGAAATCTCAGTACATCTTGATGGGCTGACTGAAGAACGCATATTTGAGCTAAACAAGGAAACAAAAAACTATCAAGATACACTGGAAAAAACTTTTGTAAGATTCTTTAGGCTGATGGGTGTCAAACTCAATAAGGAACAAAAAAACACCATCCGATTGTCTTCTTCTGGTTTAGAAGACAGAAGATATCAATTGATCAATGACCGCATAAAATGGAATGAGCAATTTGTGAAGATACTTGCTTCAAGAAACGATAAGAGCTTCGAGCAACAATTAACCAACCATATCAACGCACTCAACCCTGAAGACAAATATACGAGAACAGTGATCAACCAGATTACCGCGGAAACCATTGCTTCACTTGATGAAAAACAAAGAGCAAGATTTCAAAAAAGATTAAGTGTATTTGAAACTACGATCGATCAAATTCTCACAAGACAAAATTAAGTTTGAATTGTCTGTCTTGAATTAACAATAGTTTCTTGAATTAACTCTGCAGCCTGCCTTGGGTTCGCTGCATTTTTTATCGGACGACCAACCACGATATGATCTGCGCCTCTTTGAAATGCCTCCTCCACTGAAACTATTCTTTTTTGGTCATCGGTGGGTCTGTTTTCTACTGGACGAATGCCAGGGGTTACAATCAGCAACCTATCACT
>ENA-UPTF01001172-UPTF01001172.1-marine-metagenome-genome-assembly--contig:-NODE-1172-length-16931-cov-2.511867_pt1 | contig 16931 bp, 10 predicted proteins | sample MGYA00238166_ERZ767019 | MGnify/ENA primary metagenome ERZ767019 (study PRJEB28930, sample SAMN06266391) | marine metagenome | isolation source: Sea water from 250 m depth | place: Atlantic Ocean...
CTTCTGGCGATTGGGATAACAAGCAAAAGTGGGAAATAAAGACATCTTCTGGAAGAGGGATTACTGCGGGCTGGGAACCATTTGCTTATGACAGCAACGATGAACAAGATCCGTTTCTCCTGCGCCGTCGCACTGCTGGCAACTGGGATAAGAAGCAAAAGTGGCAAATTAAAACATCTCCCGGGAAGATTCCTTTAGGCTGGGAACCATTTGGTTATGATAGCAACGACAAATTTGATCCATTCCTCCTCCGCCGTCGCATAAAATAAATTTGATTGGAGCAATAATGGCTCTTGGCACTATCACTTGATGGAAAATAAACGGCGCTAAAATGCTATTCATCTCAACAGCGCCAAAAGCATCAGTTTTTAGGCGCGGTTAAATCTTAGGAAATACGAAGATTATAGCACCGGTGCTATAATCAATATCTACTTTAACCCTATAAACATTGGTGTTGCACCAACAACGCCTGTCTCGTTGCTAAGAAATTCAAGGGTTAAGCCTCTTCAAATTTAAAAGTACGCCTCTTTCTTTGGAATGGGGCGTTTTTTGTATCTATACTCGGGTATAGATAGTGGATAAATTGGGGTGCTGACTTGTGCTATCTATACCTTTATCTAGACCCCTCGTTTCACAAAGTCGTCGCCGTCTGCTCAGTCCACAGACCGAGCTTCGTCGCCGTAGCTGACACTGCTGCGACACAGGCTGTCTCGGCGCGCAGCACGTGTTCGCCCATGTGCGCGAGCTTCCAGCCATTTTTGCGGAAAACATCGCGTTCCTCAGGCGACCAACCACGTTCCGGGCCGAGCGCAATCACTGCGCTCGCACCAGCATCGGGTAGAACCGCGCCCAACACGCCTTTGGCCTCGTAATTATCCAGCGCCACATGCACGTCCGTGCCATATAGCGCGCTAATCGCAGACTGCAAATCAGCATGCATCGCGACTTGCGGGAGATGCGTGCCAAAGGCTTGCTCGGTGCCGAGCCGGATACGGTCACGCCATTCATCGGTCTGCCATAGGCTGCTTTGCGCATACGAAGGTTCGCTACGCTCAGCCTCAAGAAAGTGAATGCCAGCCACACCGAGACTTGCGGCCTCAAACAGGATACGCTTGGCCGTATGCGGCCGCGCCAATCCAATCAGCAAAGTAATCGGCAGCGGTGCGGGTGCTGGCTCCGTGCCCACGATCTCCAACTCGAAAGCACCGTCAGCCTCGACGGCGACAACCTTCGCACGCGCACGGGCTCCGTTCACAAAGCCAAGGAAAACCAAGGTGCCGATCTTAGCGCGTAGCACTTTATGCAAATGCTGCGCGCGAGGATCGGCGCGTTCGAGTCGAACCGACTCAAAGACATCATCAAAAAGCATCAAATTCATCTGTGATTAGTCCTTTTGTTTTCAGACTGGCTCTAGGGGGTAACGGTGGCTCTCAAGCGGGCAAACCCACGGATTCCCGGAGGGAACTGTAGGAGTTCGCGTACTGTCCCAGCCTCAAAATCGGCAATGGCGGAGGCTCCGGCTCCCTCGGCGGTTTTCCAATTCAACAAGTTCTCTGACCACTCAACCGTGAGCCTAACCGAATCCGCGCCTGCCCGGCGGGTGTAGCTGTATAGCATTGTTCCGTCTCCGGTGGGGACTATTTGAGGCGAACCGACAAGGGCGTAGGCGATTGGATCCTTGCCGCCGAACGGGATCGCGTCGGAGGTGCCAGGATTGCCGTCGTTGTATGCGCTGCTGCGCCAGTTGGTGGCAATATTTGGGTTCAGGCGTGTCCAGGGTTTGATCAATACGAGGCTCGGTCCATCGCCATCCGGGGCAGTTGGCCAAGGCGCAGTATCATCGTAGGCGAACTCCGTCACCGTCGAATTGTTCGCGTCCTCGATCTTGATCGTCTCGCCGCCGTTGCCTAGCGCGGTGCCGTTTTCGAACTGGGATTGCGCGACGACGACCCGCGCGCCAGGCACGAGCCTCGTCCCGGGCGCGAAGCTGAACTCGATCCCGCGGGTAAATCGCACGCCGCCTAGGTCGAGCGTCACGGAATCGCTCGTGTTCATAACCTCGATAAACTCCTTACCGTCGCCTTCGTCTGACGGGTGGTACATGATTTCACTGACGATGAGGAACTGTTGTGTGTCGCTCAAGTTTGTGGGTGTGGTTGTTGTCGCCACCGGGCGTCTGTTCGCATCGAACAGCGTCAGTATTTCACCGGTGTTGGCGAGGTGGCCTGAGTAATTCCCGATCACGAGTCGTGACTCGCCGCCGGTTGGCGAGCTGGCACGGCTCCGAAACACTGCAACATCCGGGGTGAGGAAAAATTTACCGCGTACCGGGTCGGTATCACCCGCGGGAATGACGGCGCCGGGAGGGAAGGTGAAATCAATCCCGCCCTCAACCCTCCATCCGCTTATGTCGACGGCGTAGTTGTTCGCATTGACGATCTCGATGAACTCTTCGTCCTGGTTTCCGGAAGCTGGATTGTATTCGATTGATCCGAAATTCACGACGGGATCCTCGGGCTCGGAGTCGGGGATAAGTCCGCTTCCGGTCGAGCTGTAGGTTTTGAACAGCTGAACGCGCCGGTTTGGTAAAGAGTTATTGAGGATGCCTGACAGGGTCGAACTGAAGCTGGTGATGCCCTTGCCGGACCAGAGGACCTGGTCTCGCGCGGCGTCGTCGGAAATCTGCGCAGCGAAACCGTTGAGAAGGTTTTCAAAGTAGTCGCCGCTGCTCGCGCGGTCGAGCAGTTGCGGAATGATAAGCATATCGCTGCTGTTGGCCGATTGATTGACCGCATGGACGGCGAGCATGTTGACCCCGGCGACCAGCACCTCGCCTGGCAGGGTGAATTCCTCGAAGTTCACTGCCAACGAATCCGGATGGTTGCTCGCCGTCGAATCGAACCGCGCCGCGCCGTTGATATTGGCCCGCATGACCTCGGTTCCGTTCAGGTAGGCGACGAAGCCGTCATCGTACTTCATCTGCAGGATCAGGTTGGCGATTGTGCTGGGGTTGTCGACGTTAAAATTCATCCGCGTGTAGATCGATCTAGCGTTCCTAGCGATCTCGCTCGGTTTTATTCGAGTCGAAATGAGATCGGCGTAGTCACTTGCAGAATTTTCATAGCCGAAGCCAAAGCCGCCGCTCGCCCAACCCTCTGCGCCTGGGTCGAAGCCCAGCTTGTACCAGCTCGTATCGAGTGAGTTGTCTGTCGGGACGTGGTAGAACGCACTGGTCGCCCCAACTTCACCCGAGACGATCACGGTCGAGACTCGCTCTTTCGGGATCGCGAGGTAGCGGTCGGCCAGCGTTCGCACCCTGCGCATGTACATCTCGCGGGTGATCGGGTTGTCGAGAATGGCACTGTGCAGGTGGTTCTGCCACTCCGGGTTGGGCGCGTTGTTGCGCAGTTCCTGGGTGTGCTTCGCGTCGCCGTAGAGCGGGCTGGTCCAGTTCTCATGCGTCCGGTTATGCAGGGCCGAGTCACCATCCCACGGCAGGCGGAACCACTCCTGCCGGTGAGGGTCACGGTAGAGATAATAATTTTTCGTCAGCTGGTCATGGTTACTCGGCACCGCCATCGCTGCCATCACGTTGATGTAGTTCGGCAAATTCACCTCGTCGGCGACGTAGGTAAAGCGATGAGGGTTGGCAATGTTGATGTTTGCCGTGAAGTCGATGAGGTCGGTGTAGGGTTCATCTTTACGCAATAACTTGCGGTAGAGGCCAGTGTTGACCGTCGGCGAGAGCGTCGCCGGGACGTTGATAGCCTTGTAAAGCGCGCCGCTGGCGTCGAACCCGTGGCGGCCAAGGAATTCCTCATCGACCTGTTCGACGAACGAGAACAGTCCCATGTCCGTGCCATTGCGTTTGATCCAAATATACATCGTCTCCGGCGCAGGCGAGCCGGCCTGGTTAAGAAAGGCGAAGATCGCATTCTCCCGCAGATAGCCATCACGGAAATGCGAGTTGACGTTGAATTCCTCAACGGCCGGCGCGCCTTCTTTCCAGGAAAAGTGCCCGCCGCGGTAAAAGTCGAACTTGTATTTGTGCTTCGGCAAGTTGGCGGTGCTCTGCCCCCGGATGCGGCAGAAGATGTTGTCGTAGAAGCGGCCTTTGAAAAACAAACTCGCACGTGTTCCGACGCGTCGGTCGGCGTTGGCGGTATCTGCTGTGAACCAGTGCAGCACCGGCTGGTTAGCGTTAATGTTAGGGTCAGTGACGACTGTGCCGAGGTATTCCGCCGACTCGGTCTCGTTCGGGAACGGTGGCTCGCGAGTCATCTCGCCGCCGGAGGTGCCCGCAGTGACATACCAGCGCACCATGTCGCCGGCAGAGTAGGCCGATGCGGGGATCGTCGCGGAGTAGATCCCGACGCCGGTGTCGGACATCACAAGCGTCTGTTCGGATCCGAATCCGATGCGGTATGTCAACTTCACGGCATTCACTGCGCCCGCCCGCTGCGTGACCGTTGCATAGATCGTCAGCGGGTCCTGTTCAGCGAGTTGGGGCGGGTTCTCTGTGACGTTCGTGACCGCCGGTGCGATTTCCATCAAGGCGGGTCCGTTGGCGGCGCCGGGCGTCGGGTTGAGGAAGGCGGGCGCCCTGCCGCCGGACGGTATCCCATAAGAGACACCGTTGAATTGCACTGGATATGTCGGCGCGAACTCGCTGACGACCTCGTTATCGGGATTGATCAGCGCAAGGTATTCGCCAGCGCTGGCGAGCCGAAAACTCGCATCGAGTGCGCCATTTTTTCCCGATGCAAAAACGATCATGTATTCGCCAGCGTGAACATTCCGTGACGGGAACTCCCACCTGTTCGGGCGCAGCGGATCGTCGGTGAGCGACCATCCTCCAAGCTCGATTGCAAACGGGTTTGGGTTATGAATTTCGATCCAGTCTGCGTGGTCGCCATCGGCATCAATGATTCCGTTTTTGTTATCGGCAACGAACTCGTTCAGCACAAGAGGCATTGCCTCGACATCGACGCCAACAGTGATCTGCGCCGTCGCGTTGGGAGTGGAATCACCAACTACTGTCAGCGTGTAGGTGGTTGTCTCGGTAGGCGACGCGACGACACTCCCAGTCATGTTGATCACCGTGCCAACGCCGGGAGTGATCGACACAAAATCCGCACGCAAGACTTCCCAAGATAGAGTGACGATCTGCCCGGAGTTGATCAATGGGGGACTCGCGGAAAAATTGATCACCACTGGTGCGCCGCGAGGAACGCCATTGTTCATGACGTCTCGAATTTCTTTTAGCGTGAGCACATTATCCCACAATGCAACGTCATCAATGAAGCCGTCAAAGTAATAAGATCCGCCGTAGTCCGACCCGGAACCGATGTTGAGCGGAGTCCTGTCATTTGGAAATACCGCTTCATTCTGCTTAACTTTAAATTTCCCATCGACGTAGAGTTTCTTCGTTTCGGTCGTACTATCGTAAGAGATGGCGATGTGCTGCCACTCGCCCACTTTGACTTTCGGGCCATCTAGGGTTTGCCAGTTGCCATTCTTGGTGCCGTTGCCACTCCAAAATGTCCAAACACCTGACGGCTCGCTGTCGTAAATTAGATACCCTTGGCTGTCAGGGTTCAGGTCGTGTCGGCTGGTGACCGGCGAGTTCCATGCCCCTGCTCCACCATTTGACTTGGCCCATAATGCCAGCGTGAAATTCTGTGGGTTAAGCTCGGTAGAATGCGGCACGGTGATAGTCGACGACAAACCATTGAACTCTGCTGCAGTTCCGGTGTGGACGACCGCGCCCTTGGCTCCGAAGGCAACACCGCCGCTGACCGCGCCGTCGTGGTTGCCGACGATGTCATTGGCATCACCATCGAGCGGCCAGTGCGAAACGAGATCAGCACGAGCCATCCCGAGGTAGGAGAAGAGTGCTACACAGAGTAGCATGGCTTTTTTGAACTTCATCAACATGTGAGAGAAGAAGGAAGCATCTGTTTTCATCTAAGATCTCTCAAAGAGCTTATGCTGGCGCTAAAGCTGTCCTCCATATATATTCTTCTGGCGTCGCGCTTCACGCTGGCGCCAGCCAGCAGAACCTGCATTGTGGTAGTAGTCCGGCTAAAACCGAGAAAAATTTATTCAGAAATGCAGTTTGTGCCGTAAAAATTAGTTTTGTAGAGAGAACGCCTGTTCTACATCTGCAGCTAACGAGAAATAATCTGATGGGAAAACGTAACTTTCAAGATCATTGGGTTGTACGTAATAACCTTATTGTTTAGATGCCGATTTGCGAGTAATAAAAATGAAACGGATGAGCACCAAACCATTAGTGGTATTTATGTTTTTGGCTACAACTGCCGTAGTTTGCACAGGAGCAGAACCAACTAAAAGCAACCTAATTGAAGGTGAATTGACCCCGGTTGTCATCACAGGTTCAAACATTCCGACTGAACAGTGGGAAATTAAGACATCTGCCGGGAAGATTCCCGAAGGCTGGGAGCCATTTGGCTGTGATTACAACGATAAACAAGATCCGTTCCTCCTCCGGCGTAAGACAGACAACTGGAATGATAAGCAACAGTGGGAAATTAAGACATCCTCTGGAAAGATTCCTGTGGGTTGGGAGCCATTTGGCTATGATAGTAACGATAAACAAGATCCGTTTCTCCTCCGTCGTTGCACGTCTGATAAGTGGGATTATGAAGCCTACCTCAAAGAAAATCCGGATATCGCCAAGGCATCAAAGAATGAGAAAATTCCCAAAGAAAAGTTGATTAATGGCGTGAAGTTGCGTGCTGAAGAGAAGGCTCCAACGGAAGAAGGGCAAAAGTGGGAAGTTAAAACTTCTACGGGAAAATATAAAGGATTTTTTGGGTTCGGAAACCTTGAGTTTGGGGCTGGCTGGGAACCATTTGCTTTTGATAGCAATGATGAATTTGATCCGTTCCTCTTTCGGCGCAAGACAAACAACTGGGATAACAAGCAAAAGTGGGAAATAAAGACATCTTCTGGAAGAAGGATTCCTGCAGGCTGGGAGCCATTTGCTTATGACAGCAACGATAAATTTGATCCGTTCCTCCTGCGCCGTCGTATCAAATAAAAAAGGTTGAGGTGATTTCTGACCCCGGCCCTTCGAGTTCAGAAGACCTCTGCGCAAACGCGGCGGCAAGACGGGTGAAGAATTAAAAGCTGAAGGGAAGTGAAACTCCTCCTAATCACAACAATCTCTTCGCTGCTGTTGGTTGGGTGTAAGACGATAGGGTCTACACAAATTGCTGTTTTAGGGCAACGTGTTCAATCGAATTTAGACCTCAATGGCCGGCAGCACGATCACACATCCTTGGATGATTTCAACCTGAGTTTGTTGCCTTATCAATCCAAGCTCACAATCGAGAGATTAACCCGACGAAAATTAACCGGTAGACATAGAAGTGCTTTTAAAAATATTCATCAACGTTGCAGGGAATTCGCCATAATCGAAGTTTTAGAGCTTTTGCCGGTGAAAGACCGAGCACATTTTCTGCGAATTTATGATAGCGGTTCTGATAAAAATACAATCAGCCGACTTCTTGCTTCGGAGTTTAAGCATGTAGGTCCTAGAAGAAGGGTTACTGCACTGATCCAGGAAGCACGTGCTACTCCGATAGAAGGTGAGAGACTTATTATCAGCGATTTTGACAACACTCTCAAACCGACTAGGGACCCAATGGTTGGTGGCGATGTCTATCCGGGAACCGTCAAATTGTTACAGGCACTCGATCAGAAATACCAGGGAGATGTTCATATAGTCACAGCTCGACCCGTTTTGGGCCGTGGACCGCTTAAATCGACTAAGATTATTTATAACAGTGTTTCCACTGGCAATCTTGCCGGTGCATTTGGCTACTTAGTGGGTTTGTATAATCCTATCGAAGAACGCAAGGTAGAAAATATTCGTAAGCTTTTGACTCGAAATCCGGATGCCAAGGTTATTCTCATTGGTGATGATGGGGAAGCTGACGCGAGCGCCTACCTGAGGATTATCAGAGAATATCCTGATAGAGTGGAAGCAGCACTCATTCATAAAGTTCTTGGTAAACAGCTCCCAGAAGCATTTTCTTCGAGTCCAAAAGTGATAATTTATGAAAACTTTGCAGAAGCGGCCTCACAACTTCACGCAAAAGGCATTATCACTAGCTTCCAAGTGGAAGAAATTGCTCAAGAATTTTAAGACTTTTCTTAGTAGCTGGTATCTGTTTGGTTCCAGCCCGAATACTAAAAGCTCGAAGGCAAACTAAACGGTGCGTTGATCAAGGTAGGAATGATTGACCTAGCCAAGCGAACGGAGCGACTGACAGCAGTTTTGAAGACAAATTTCAGATGGATTTTAATGGCGACGTTTGTTTGGCCGTTTGGCCAAGTGTTGGCAGAAGAACGAGTTCAGGGCCGACGTTCGCTCGTGCTGGAGAATGACAAGGCGCGCCTGGTATTGGATATTGCCGGCGGTTCGATTCCCGAGTTTCGCTTTAATGACTCCGAACTTAACCCGCTCAACTGGGGCCGCCGCAACCCGGGTGATCAGCCCGGCTCGATGGGCCACTTTCTCTGTTGCGACCGTTGGGGCCCTCCATCTGATGCCGAAGGAAAAAACGGCATGCCCTATCACGGCGAATCCGCAAAAGTTGTTTGGAGGGTGTTGCAGGATACCGAGACAACAGCTGCTGGCATTCACGCCCGTATGGCAGCGGATTTGCCGCTGGCAGGGATGACAGTTGATCGCTCCGTCACTTTGGCCGCATCCTCGCCGTTTTTTGTTGTCAGCGAGACAATCACGAATAACAACAAGCTCGGTCGCATTTTCAATATTGTACAACATCCGACTATTGGCCCGCCGTTCCTCGAAGAGAATTGCGTAGTCGATTCCAACGGCCGCCGTGGGTTTGCGCAGGGCGGCTTGATGCCGAATCCGGAGCAGCCGGAGTTTCTTTGGCCAAGTGCGATTACAAAGGATGGCAAAAAGGTTTTAATGCGCCGAATGACCGATAGTGAAGAACCAAGCGTCACCTCGTTCGTGCTCGACGAAGACCTAGGCTGGGCGGTCGCCAGCAACGGAAAAAGGGGATTGCTGTTCGGTTACGTCTGGAAGCGGAGTGACTACCCGTGGTTCAATCATTGGTGGAAGTTAAAGGATGGTAAACCGCATGCGCGCGGGTTGGAGTTTGGCTCCACTGGATTGCATCAGCCATTTTCGGTGTTGGTAAAGAAGAGGGAAATTTTCGGTCAACAATTGTTCGAACATCTCGATGCGGGCAAGAATACCACCAAGAGCTATGCCTGTTTTTTAGCGAAGATACCGGACGACTTTGCGGGTGTTAGCAAGGTGGTTATCGACGGCGAGTCGCTGTTGATTACCGAGCGAGTGCGGAATCGACCTCGTACGATTAAAATTGCCACCGGTGGTTTGATCGGTAGAGCCCACTTAGACGTAAAGAACAAATGAAAAACTCAAAGGCATTCCTCTCTGTAACCTCTATTTTCGCATTATTTGTCGCAACTTTTGATGCGGCAGAGTCTCGCCCTAACATTCTTTTCTGCATCTCCGACGATCAGTCTTATGCGCATGCGGGAGCTAACGGGGATCCCGTTGTGAAGACTCCAGGATTTGATCGTGTCGCACGCGAGGGGTTACGATTTATTCATGCGTTTTGTGATGCCCCGACTTGTGGTCCTTCGCGCAGTGCCATTCTTACGGGACAACCGATTTGGCGATTGGAAGAGGCCGGCAACATTCATAGTACTTTGCCGGCGAAGTTTGCTACCTACACCGAGCTGCTTGAGGAAGCTGGTTACGCAATCGGTTTCACCGGTAAAGGCTGGAGCCCGGGGCGACTTGAGGCGGGTGGCCGAACGACCAATCCGGCTGGTCCTCAGTTCGAAGGTAAGGAATTGAAGCCCCCTTTCAAGGGCATAACAAAAAAAGACTATGCGGGAAACTTCGACGACTTTTTCGCGCAAGTGCCTAAAGATAAACCATTCTGTTTCTGGCTGGGGACGCACGAACCGCACAGACGTTTCGAGAATGGTGCGGGGCGACGAACCGGAAAAGATCCGGACAAGGTCGTAGTGCCGCCGATCTTTCCCGATCATCCGATTGTGAGAAGTGACATCCTCGATTACTATGTGGAGATTGAGCATTTCGATCGGATGGTTGCCCGAGCGATCAAAACCCTGGAAAGAGCCGGCCAGCTTGACAACACCATTGTGGTAATCACCAGCGATCACGGCATGCCGTTTCCGCGAGCTAAGGCGAGTCTCTACGACGACGGTTCCCGTGTGCCGTTGGCGATTCGTTGGCCAAAGGGTATTCGGAATTCGGGTCGCGTTGTGAACTCGTTCGTGAATCTCAGCGATCTTGCCTCGACTTTTTTGGAAGCGGCTGGCTTGCAACCTCCACAAATGATGACCGCTGTTAGCTTGATGGATGTGTTTGCCAATAAACCGAAGGCAGCTCGCGTAAGTGCTTACATTGCAATGGAGCGCCACGATGGTTGTCGCAAAGGTGGTAAGGGATTTCCGTGCCGGGCGATTAGGACGAAAGATTTTTTGTACATTAAAAACTATGAGCCCAATCGCTGGCCTGCGGGTAATCCGGACCGTGAGTTCTGCGCCCGTTACATCCCGTTTGGCGAAGTCGACTCCTCGCCGACCAAGACATTGATTATGGACAACAAAGACAGGCCAGGCTTCAAGCGCTTTTATGATTTGGCTTTTGCCAAGCGGCCCGCCGAAGAACTCTATTTACTCAAGAGCGATCCCGGTCAACTCGTCAACTTGGCGGGAAATCCCGAGTTTGCCGATATGCAGAAGAAGCTGCGATCGCAACTGCAGAAATATTTAATTAAAACAAAGGATCCTCGTGCGCTTGGTCTGGATGCGCCTTGGGACTTTTATCCGTACTACGGCTCACGCCGAAATAAAAACTGGGCGGTCGATCTGAAGCCCCCTTCGAAAAACTAGTCTTTTCACCGGCCCATGAAACAGCTACTTGTCACAGCAATTTCTGTGGAGACAAATATAGCCATCGCAATTACATAGTGATCATCAATTGGCGATTCTGAGCGAGATGCATGGCCAAGCGCTGATCTCGGCTTATTTTGTTTTTGTAAAAGACCAGCGGATCAATTCCTGACGATCCTTGATCAGGATTGCGCCTTTAAGAAGGACTGGCGCAGACCAAGTTGAGCGATCAGCCACCTTGTATTCCGCGACCTTTTTCGACTCGGCTCCTTTCGCTTCGATGATTTGCAGTTGGCCATTGTCGAGCAGGGCAAAGACATGCCCGGGGATAGAGAGAAACGCCACGTTTTGGCCTACACGACTAGGGCCCTGCCAAATGATGTTGCCGGACTCGGTGTCGATACAGAAAAGCCGGCCCAAGCTTTGATGGGTCATGCCGTAAAGCTGCCCGTTGTTGATGACAGCTGTGCTCATGTCGAGAGAGGCGCGTTTTTGGTGCCATTTCTCGGTGACAACCCATTTGCCTTCTTTAATATGTGGATGAAGGCTTCGCGTGCCGCGGTTTTCGCCGCCCACCAAAACGTGCCCATTGTGGATCGTTGGAGTCGGCATGTTTTGATTCGATCCCCGGTGAGGCAGGTGGTACTTCCAGAGGAGTTGGCCGGACTCGATTTCAACTCCAAGCAGGTCCTCGTGGTTCCATTCGACGATTTGTCGTACGCCTCCAAACTCGGCGAATAGTGGCGAAGCGTAGGCGGCTCCGTCTTTACCGTACCGCCAGATTTCTCTTCCCGTTCCTGCATCGAGCGCTGCAAGGAAACCCTTCTCATCATTGCCAAAGTGAACATAGAGCCGATCATTAATTACGAGGGGTGAGGTAGCCACACCCCAATATGGATGAGGGCGTTTGCCAAACTTAGAACGATGATCGATCGTCCAAAGTCGAGTACCGGACTTGGCGTCCCAAGCGGAAAGAATACCGGTTATCCCCATGGTGAACAAACGACTATTCGCGAGAGTGGGATTTGCTTTCGGACACTTGCCGTGAAACTCGGCACCACCACCTATTTTGAAAGGAACCGAGTAGTGGTTGCGCCACTTTGTTTTGCCGGTTTCCAGGTTGAGACACCAAATAGCTTCATCATCCTTTTGGCGGGTGTGAAGATAAATGAGCCCGCCATTGACAACTGGAGAACCGTAGCCGTCGCCGACGTTTACCTTCCAATCCTGCTTCAGTTGCTTGGGCCATTTTTTTGGCGGCTCAAAATAGGAGACCCAGCCATTGCGCTCGGGACCCAGCCATCCTGGCCAAACGACGTCTGCCTGGGTTCTCAACGAGGTTGAAATGAAACCGATAACAACTGTAAAAAGTAGTATGAGTCGCATTATTAAAAGAATACCGGTTGAAATTAGGTGAAAACATTGCTTCAGACGAGTCCCAAAACAGTACCGATACCATCAGTCAAATTGATTCCTCTGCAAACTCAGTGGCAAGGCGGATGAAGAATTGAAAGCTTAAGGCAAATCGAAAGACCATTCGCTCACTCCAATCGTAGTTTCGCTTTTAGTGGTGTGTGGAAAAAAGAAAGAGTTTCCAAAAGGAGATGGGTTGAATCTTAGCTATTGGTTTTAATGTTGATTTAATTTTCATCGGTTTACTTGGATGGCGATTTGTGTCTGATAACTTTTTTAGTGGTAATCTTGTGGCAAAAACGGCAGCGTCTTTTCGGGGTTTACAATTCAAAAAGTCAAAAACTGATTGAATATATTTCAATCCATTTCACTGCATTGTGAGCCATTTCGACTGACAAGATTAGACTAAAAACCGTTCGGTTCGCTATGCATAGAGTGGGACATTAGCAGTGAGGAATAAGGAGTAACACGCATGATTGACGCCCATCAACATTTCTGGCAACTGAGCCAGCCGTTTGATTATGCGTGGTTAGATAGTCCTGATCTCGGGGCAATTCGGCGTGATTATTTACCGAACGACCTCAAGCCGCATCTCGATGCCACGGGTGTGCGCCAAAGCATCTTTGTGCAGACGCAGCATAATCTCGAAGAGAACCGCTGGGTACTCAGCTTGGCTGAACAAACCGATTGGCTTGCGGGCGTGGTTGGTTGGGTGGATCTCTCGAGCGAGACATGCGAGGAGCAGTTGCTGGAGTTTAAAGATCATCCGAAGTTCGTTGGTGTCCGGCATGTGACACATGATGAAACGGACGACGATTTCATTGTCCGGCCCGAGGTGTTGCGTGGTCTAAAGGTGCTGGAAAAGCATGATATACCTTTCGATTTGCTCTTTTATGTCAGGCACCTAAAACACGCGGCCCGGCTCGCCCGCGAACTGCCCAGGCTAGCGATGGTGATTGATCACTTGTCTAAACCTAAGATTAAAAGTCAGTCGGTTGACGATTGGCTGCCGCAACTCAAGGCAGCGGCGCAGCATGAAAATATCTTTTGCAAACTCTCAGGCATGATCACTGAGGCGGATTGGGACAACTGGAAGCCTGATGATTTGAAGCCGTACGTGGATGCCGCCCTGGAGCACTTTGGGCCGAGTCGCTGCATGTATGGGTCCGACTGGCCGGTTTGTGAGTTGGCGGGGACTTACGAGCAAGTGCATGGAGCACTTCGGGAAGTGTTGGGTACCCTGAGTGGTGACGAGTCATCTGAGATCTTTGAAGGCACCGCCCGACGGTTTTACCGGATCACTGGGTGAACGAATGCCAACCATCATTGAAGCGGCTTCATGCTGAAATTCTGAGTGCTGTTAGTTACCAGGACGGCAATGTATGTTTCGCGCCCGACGGAGGCATCAGCGCGTTATAATATCGCCCGCTCCGAGCGTTGTAATTTAAAGCATGATACTTGAAAAATACTCAATTGGTGTTGGCGACCGGTTTGCGCATCAGGCTGAGGCTCAGTTACAGGCTTGTGTCCAACTAATCGAGGATGGCATCGAGGTGACGCCGGTCTGGAATAAATCCAACCGTGAGCACAGCTTCATTGGCTCCACCATGAAGCGGGCCATAAAGGGCAGCGGCTGCTCCAGCCATAGCACTACAAGGATCTGAATAGCTAGAACCAATATTGCGCATGACTGATGTTGAACAGTTCTGCTCATGATCGGCGTGTAATATGAACAATACATCAAGAGCTTTAGCCAAAGTAGGGTTTACTTGATAATCGCTTTGATTCATGTAGTCCATCATGTATAGTAGGTTTTCTGTGTAACCCAGCGAACTGTCTGGGTAGTTATATGGTCTACCAATACGGCGTCGGTAAGCAAAAGCTGCAATAGTGGGGAGTTTGCCCAATAGACGCCATACTTGCTTCTGTCTCGAGGTCTGATTGTGAATATCCTTTGCATCTGGATGTAAGGTAGACATAGCCGCAATAGTGCCAATAAGCATACCCATAGGATGGGCATCGTACCGAAAGGTTTGCATTAGTTTAGCCAAATTTTCGTGAATATAGGTATGGTGCATTACTCTTTCTTCCCAATTCTCAAGCATTTCTCTATTGGGTAATTCCCCGTATATGAGTAGATAAGCGACTTCTAGAAAAGTGCTATGTTCAGCTAATTGCTCTATCGGATATCCACGGTACATGAGTATGCCCTTATCCCCATCAACGAATGTTATCTCGCTATTGCAAGATGCAGTATTTGTATACCCAGGGTCGTATGACATCATGCCAAAATCGTCTTTGTTCACCTTTATCTGGCGCAAATCTAAAGCGTTTATAGTGTTATTTTCAACCGCAATTTCGTAAGTGGTGTTTGTACGATTATCAGTGATTGTTAAGGTTTCGTTTTTCATTTAATTAACTCGCATTTGTGACATCCATAGTGAATTTGGCTAAACTCAGTTGTATCGAATTGGTTTTGTATAACCAAGATCATCGCTCGGACAATCCTACCGTGATTATACAATTAACTAAGTATAGATGACAGACAATCTTAAATATTAGATTTGCGTTGTATAATAGAGTATTGTACACTTTGAGTTTAGTTCGGAGGCATCTAAATGGCATCAAGTGGTCGTGAAAAAGCATTAGAGACAACACTTTCTCAGATACAAAAGCGTTTTGGCGAGGGAGCATTAATGCGAATGGGAGATGCTTCCACCTTACATGTGGAATCGATTTCTACGGGTTGTATTTCATTGGATATTGCCTTGGGAATTGGTGGTATTCCTAGAGGTAGGGTTACTGAAATATATGGACCTGAGTCTTCTGGCAAAACTACTCTTTGTCAGCATATAGTTGCTGAGTCCCAGAAAGTAGGGGGTGTTTGTGCCTTTATCGACATGGAGCATGCTTTAGATCCTAGTTATGCGGCTAAAGTAGGTGTTGATATCGAGAATATGTATATATCGCAACCTGATACCGGTGAACAAGCATTGGAGATTGCAGATTCACTGGTGCGTTCGGGTGCAATTGATGTAATAGTGGTTGATTCTGTAGCTGCTTTAGTGCCTAGAGCTGAGCTAGAAGGTGATATGGGTGATGCGACTATGGGAAATCAGGCGCGTTTGATGAGTCAAGCATTACGAAAACTATCCGGGGCCATCAAGCAGTCAAATACTGCAATGGTGTTTACCAATCAGCTTCGGCAGAAAATAGGAGTCATGTTTGGTAATCCAGAGACCACTACCGGTGGCCAAGCTCTCAAGTATTATGCGAGTGTCCGATTAGATGTGCGACGCCTGCAAGCCATCAAAAGTGGTCAGCAAATTATCGGAAATCGTGTTAGAGTACGAGTGACGAAGAATAAAGTTGCACCACCCTTCAGGCAGACAGAATTTGACATTATGTACGATGAAGGGATTAGTAGAGCAGGCGACTTGCTTGACTTAGGGGTTGAACATGAGGTTATTGACAAGCGAGGAGCTTTTTATAGCTTTGGTGATACTAGGTTGGGCCAAGGGCGCGAGAATGCCAAGGTTTATCTAACCGAGAACACTGACATGGCTGTTGAGATAGAGAATTCGGTTAGAGAGATTGCTGCTCCCGAAAATGGAGCAAATGATAGTGATAATAATGAAGGTGCAGATGGTAGTAGTGAGTGAGGAAACAAATTTGTGATAAGCGCGGTTGGTTGGTATGAACCGTACTAAATAAAAAATATACTTATACTGATGCTAGAATTTAATAATTCAGCACGGTCGTGGTTTTACTGAGACTGCTTGTTAGCTAACAGGCGATTTGAAATATGAACTGATATCATATTTAGTTGTATGGTACAGGTATAGTTGAATGAAAGGACCGTAGATTAATGGTATGCACACAAACAATAATTGCAGAACTATCAGCGAATTGTTTTGGTCCTATTATGCATAGATACATCTAATAATATTAGCAGTGTTCTTCTAAGTTACAACTGTTATATTTGTTCAACATCGCAGCTAATGTATTAGCAGTTACTATTACCTAAAAACGATTATGTTTGTGTGACGACCGTGGCGTTATTAATAGCCGCGGTTTTTTTGTTGGATTTGCTATGGAAACTATAACAGATATTAAACCTCAGAGACGTGACAAGGATCGAGTCAACGTGTTTCTGGATGGAAAGTTTGCTTTTACCTTAGCCTACAATCAGGCTAAGGTATTAACTGTTGGACAAGGATTATCGCCAGTTGTAATGGCGAATCTCTTGGAAACTGATAGTGTGGATAAGGCGTATGAAAAAGCGGCACGGTTTATTGGGTATAGGCCTCGTTCTATTCTCGAAGTGCGTAATCGCCTCATCAAATATGGGATTGAGTCTGAGGTTATTGAAAAAGTGATTAGTCGTTTGCAAGCAAAAAATGTGTTGAATGATACCGACTTTGCTTTGTTATGGGTCGAAAACAGACGCACATTTAGACCGCGTGGAAAATTGCTTCTACGTAAGGAGTTGTTAGCTAAAGGTATTAACGATAGCGATATTGAAATCGCACTAAGTGAAGTTGATGAACTGGCTG
>ENA-UPTF01001176-UPTF01001176.1-marine-metagenome-genome-assembly--contig:-NODE-1176-length-16911-cov-3.927052_pt1 | contig 16911 bp, 20 predicted proteins | sample MGYA00238166_ERZ767019 | MGnify/ENA primary metagenome ERZ767019 (study PRJEB28930, sample SAMN06266391) | marine metagenome | isolation source: Sea water from 250 m depth | place: Atlantic Ocean...
AATCAGTATATGTCCATGATATCGAGAAAGACTGGAGCATTAATTCGCTGTTCTCTTCATCTGGGGGCTGTGATGGGCACTGAAAAATTAGGGACTTTAGAGATTTTTCGAAGAACAGGTACATCCTTGGGTTATGTTTTTCAGATAAGAGATGACATTCTGGGTATATGGGGACAGGAAGAATCAATCGGTAAGCCCGTAGGGATTGATATCTTGAGAAAAAAGAATTCACTTCCTATTGTTCATGCCATGGATAAAGCTGATCCAAAAGGTCGAGAGCGATTGCGAGAGATATATTCCCTGCAGTCTCTAGGGGAACCGGAGGTGATGGCTGTTTTAGAGATTATGGAGCAGGCAGGCACAAGAGATTATGCACAAGGTCTTGCTCACCAATACGAGGAAGAAGCCCTCGAATTATTCTCCGATGCAATGCTGTCAGACAGTTACAAGTTTGATTTTGGTGTTCTTTCGCATTTTCTAGCAGTAAGAGAGTATTAGTCAGGTAACCGTTAGAAGAATAATATGAAAGGTATATTGGCTTCAGATACAAAGATACTCCAAGGCTTCCTTAAGAAGCATGACTTCAGGGTATCAAGGTCTAGCGATAGGTTTATAAGTTATGAATCTCCAGAGTTGACTGAGCTTCTTGTGCTAACAGGATCTCCAGGAGAAAGAGCATATCGGGGAGCACAACTACTGGGGAATATGCCTGGGATTACTTTTGTGCTATCTGTTGGGACCGCAGCCTCTCTACATAAGACAATTCGAATAGGTAATGTCGTATTGTGTGATCATCTTAAGAAGCTTGAGGGAGAAATGGCTTTATGGTCCTCAAGCTCGGTGACTGAACTTGAGATTGCCAGCTACGGTCCTATTGAAATGCTTTTTAAACATATTGATGAGAGTGAGAGAAATCTGGTCAAAGGTTCTATTGTGACTGCGCCTCATATAGCCACAAACAGTAATATGAGGACTTGGTTGGGTAGAGATTTGGCAGTCGATTCCATTGATCAGGACGCCGCTTATACGGCATTAGCTTGCTCTGAAATGTCTATGCCGTTTGGGATAATTAGGGGAATAACTTCCCAGGAGTCTAGTAGTTTTCCCCAATCTAGATATCAAGTAGACCGACGGGTCAGGAGTTTGAAATCGAATGTAGCTTATACTCCCTATCGGATATCAGACTATATTAAGTTCCGTCTTGGTAGGAGGATCGTTTCACGTAGGATGGATCAGATACTAACTAGAGTAAATTCCCTTTCGGTTCCCTAACAACACTTGGTACAAGCTTAGGGTTGTTGATAAGTAGTGGGACCTGTGAACCGTAAATCAAAAAGGTTTAGAATGGTTGTTGTTTGATTTGAAAATAGATTAATAGTGATCCGAAACAGAACCTGTTTTGGCAGAATTCAATTAGGAACATAACTAGAGCAAAATTATGAACGTTTCCGATGCAGTAATGAGGACTTCTACGATCACACTAAAAGTACGCTCTGAGACTTCACCAGAATTTATCGATATAACAGATAAAATTGAGGAATTTATTGAGTCTTCAGGGGTTTTGAATGGAATTGTAGTTGTGTTCTCAAGGCACACTACTGCTGCGATAGTAATACAGGAAAATGAACCACTTCTGTTAGATGATTTTACGAAGCTGTTGGATAATATAGCGTCCTCTGATGCCAACTATGGGCATAACGATTTTGATGTTCGTACCGTCCATATGCATGAGAATGAATGTCCTAATGGACATTCCCATTGCCAACATCTAACACTTGGGTCTAGCGAATCGATACCAGTTATTGACGGGAAAATGCCTCTTGGAGAGTGGCAACGAATATTCATGGTAGAACTTGATGGGGAAAAGGCTCAGCAAGTGGGATACCGTGAAGTAGTTGTGCAGCTTTTGGGTCAGGCGTAAATTCCAGCCATATTTTTTGACCTGCCACATAGGCGGATGGTATATTTTATGAGTTATTGTTGACCATTTAACTCAACAACTATGAACGTCAATTGACTTCTATGAATGTTCTCAATCTCGCAGTTGTGCCAATTTACAGTTATGTTTGTGGATGGTTTCATGCTGTAGTGACTAGAGTTCTTAATAGATAAAGGAGGGCAAACGCACCATGACAGAACAAAAGGTCATTTCCCGCCAGACAGGAGTAGAGGAAAAACAATATAAATGGGGTTTTGAGTTTGACATAGAATCTGATAATGCACCTAAAGGCCTGAATGAAGATATAGTCAGGTTTATTTCAGCCAAGAAAAATGAACCTGAATGGATGCTCGAGTGGCGTCTTAAAGCCTTTTCTCATTGGCAAAAGCAAGGGGAAGATTCGGCACCTAAGTGGGCTAAAGTTCAGTTTGAAGAAATAGATTTTCAGGACATTATTTATTACTCGGCCCCAAAGTCAAAGGATGATGCTCCTGAAAGTTTGGATGAGGTAGACCCAGAACTCATAGAAGCTTTTGATAAATTGGGGATTCCGTTGGAAGAGCAAAAAAAGCTCACAGGAGTCGCTGTTGACGCTGTGCTGGATAGTGTCTCTGTTGCTACTACGTATCAAGATATGTTGCAGGAAGCCGGGGTTATCTTTTGCCCCATCAGTGAGGCAGTTCAGAAATATCCCGAGTTGGTACAAAAATATCTCGGGTCAGTTGTGCCTTACAGCGATAATTTTTATGCGACCTTGAACTCGGCGGTGTTCAGCGATGGCTCATTTTGCTACGTGCCCCCCGGTGTACGTTGTCCCATTGAATTGATGACATATTTTAGAATTAATGAAGTTGATTCTGGTCAATTTGAACGTACTTTGATAATCGCCGACGAAGGAAGTTACGTAAGCTATCTTGAAGGTTGTACAGCTCCTATGCGGAAGACTCACCAACTTCACGCTGCGGTTGTTGAGTTAGTAGCTCTAAAAGACGCAGAGATTAAGTACTCAACCCTTCAAAATTGGTATCCCGGAGATAAAGATGGTAATGGCGGGGTGTTCAATTTTGTCACTAAACGAGGAGCGGCTAGAGGAGAGAATTCTAAAATATCCTGGACTCAGGTGGAAACTGGTTCTGCTATCACTTGGAAGTATCCAAGCGTGATTTTACAGGGAGACAACTCTGTTGGAGAATTTTATTCTGTGGCACTTGTTAACAATCACCAACAGGCTGATACGGGAACGAAGATGATCCATATTGGCAAAAATACCCGAAGTACGATTATTGCCAAGGGAATATCGGCCGGCAAGGCTGAGAATACTTACAGGGGCCAAGTGTCGATTCTGCCTAACGCCGACAACGCAAGAAATTTTACTCAATGCGATTCTCTTCTAATCGGAGATGAATGTGGGGCACATACGGTGCCGTATATAGAAGTTCGCAATCCCTCTGCTCAAATGGGTCATGAAGCTACTACATCAAAAGTTAATGATGATCAGTTGTTCTATTTGCAACAGAGAGGTATTGATTTGGAAGAAGCGAATTATATGGTTATCAATGGATTTTGTCGGGGTATATTCAAGGAACTTCCTTTTGAATTTGCAATGGAAGCATCCCAATTACTTCGAGTCAGTTTGGAAGGTACAGTTGGATAAATGAGCAAACATAATCTTATTGAAATAAAAAATTTGCATGCCTCTGTTGAAGACACTGAAATTCTTAAAGGAATTAATTTGGAAGTGGGAGTGGGTGAGGTGCACGCAATTATGGGTCCAAATGGTTCAGGGAAGAGCACTCTGGCCAATGTTATTGCTGGCAGACCAGGATACTCTGTGACGGAAGGAGAAATAATTTATGAAGGGGATAATATTCTTGCAAAGGAACCTGAAATCAGGGCCAGGGCAGGAATATTTTTAGCCTTTCAATATCCAGTGGAACTTCCCGGTGTTCGTACTTGGCAGTTTTTGAAGGCAGCAGTAGATGCTATCCGGAAGGAAAATGGGGATGAGGAGATGGGTGTTAGGGACTTCGATAAGCTTTTAGAGGAAAAACGTCAACTTGTTGAGATGGATCCCGATCTGGTCAAAAGATCAGTAAATGAAGGGTTTTCTGGGGGTGAGAAGAAGAGGAACGAAATCCTACAACTAGCTTTACTAGATCCTAAACTGGCGTTACTGGATGAAACGGACTCTGGACTTGACATAGACGCTTTGCGGATTGTTTCAGAAGGTGTTAACAACTTTAAGGGTCCCCAAAAGTCTGTTCTACTTGTGACTCATTATCAGAGGATCTTAGACTATATATCACCAGACTATGTTCATGTTTTGGTAGATGGCAAAATAGTCAAATCTGGAGGTGCTGAGCTTGCACTGGAACTTGAGCAAAAAGGTTACGAATGGATTAGAGAATCTACTGGAACAGAGGTTCAGACGTAATGGTAACTAACGCTTCTGAAGTGGATCATTACGCCTCGGATTTTAAACAATTACAAGCCTTAAACGACAATAATTGGGTTTCCCCGATTCGCAGTCATGCGATGGAAACCTTTGCAGGTATAGGCCTTCCGACAACAAGGAAGGGAAATGAGAAATGGAAGTACACCAACGTAGCTCCCATCGCTAGGATTCCTTTTGCACTTTCAAGCTCCAGCAATACCTCGATTGATGTTATTAAATCTGTAGCTCCTTGGAGCGATAGTTGGACGAATGTTGTTTTCGTAAACGGTTTTTATAGGAAAGATTTATCTGATCAGTCAGATGAATTTGAATTAACCAATTTGGCTGAGTTGATCGAGGAAAGAATTCCCGTTGAGAACCTTGGCTCTCTAACCGATATAAGCGACGATGGATTCGCTGCTCTAAATACTTCTTTCCTCCAAGACGGGATAGTATTGAAAGTTGGAAAAGGTAAAACTGTCGAATTCCCTATAAACGTTGTTTTCTTTTCCGATGGAAGTCCAAGCACGGTGGCACATCCCCGAATTTTTGTAAAAGCTGGTCGAGGCAGCTCAGTATCAGTTATCGAAAATTATGTTGGGGGAGGCGGAGATTATAGCCTCACAAATTCTGTTTCAGAGATACTTGTTGAAGAAGATGCCGTGGTTAACCATTACAGGTTTCTGTCAGAATCTGAACATACCTATGATGTCGGTTATGGCAGGGTCAAGTTGTCTGATAATAGTGTTTTTAACTCTCGTTCTTTTTTCAAAGGAGCGAATATTGGTCGCTATGATCTTAATGTTTTGATCGATGGAGAATATGCTTCGTGCGATCTTCAGGGCTTATATTTCACCAGTGGCGATCAACACATGGATAATTTTATTAACATCGACCACGCCAAACCCTACGGAACAAGCAATCTGTTTTATAAGGGGATTTTGGATGGAAAATCAAGAGCAGTGTTTGGTGGCACAGTTCTTGTTAGGAAACCAGCTCAAAAAACCGACTCGGTGCAGTCAGACAAAAATTTGATTTTGTCTGCCGATGCTGAGGTTGATAGTAAACCCGCGTTGTTTATTTATGCTGATGACGTTAAGTGTGCTCATGGTGCAACAGCCGGGAATGTGGATGCCGACACCCTGTTCTACATGCGAAGTAGGGGAATAGATTTAGAGACGGCTAGTAGGCTCCTAATTTATGGCTTTGCTGGAGAGGTCATAGATAAAGTAGAAATACCTGAATTGAGAGATTTTTTGGAAGAAGCTTTTCTGACATCCTTACCAAGTTATAAGTTTGAGTTTTAGCTGTGTTTGACTCTCAAGAGCTCTACCAAGAAATTGTCATGGATCATAATCGGAGGCCGAGAAATTTTGGTTCTATGACTGACTCAACCGCAACGTCCGAGGGATTCAACCCACTATGTGGCGACCAGATCACATTATTTCTAAAGGTTTCGGAGGATATTGTCGAGGATATTTCGTTTGAGGGAGTTGGCTGTGCTATTTCGAAATCTTCTGCTTCTATGATGACTGAAGGGGTAAAAGGTAAATCAGTTGAGGAAGCACTCACAGTTTTTGAAGCGTTCAGGGAAATGATTACCGCCAAGAGTGATGGTTCTAAAGATTCTGAAATACTGGGAGATTTGGAAATACTCAAGGGAGTAGCCCAATATCCCACGAGAATAAAGTGTGCCACGTTGTCGTGGCACACTCTTCAGGCTGCGCTTCAAGGTACTGAGAGTGAGAGGGATATTAGTACGGAGTGACAGTTACCAAGAACGTCAATTGACAGCTAAATGAAAGGAGGTATCCCATGCATGTGCCCATCAAAGTAGATTATGGCGTCAGAGCTCTTATTGATTTGGCGATGTATGGAGAGGATGGACACTCTGTTCGGGCCGCAGATACTTCTAGGCGTGCTGTTATTCCACAACCTTATTTAGCTCAGGTTTTTCACACTATGCGGAAGTCTGGACTAGTTAATAGCACAAGAGGACCTGGGGGTGGACATTCTTTGGCTATGCCTGCTGATCAAATTCGCCTTAGCAAAGTAGTCGATTGCCTAGATAGTTCTGAAAACCTTGTTGAATGTTTGGATAACACCAGCTTCTGTGTTCATTGCTCTGACTGCGCACAAAGAGATGTATGGAGAAGCGTAGAAGATGCGGTTTTTGGAATCCTTGATTCAATTACGATCGATCAGCTCGTAGAAAAGACGAAGGCAAAGAAGGATTTGAATTTGTTCAAGAGTGAGATAACTCTGAGCATATAGTTTTTACTAATTGTAAAAAGAATACGGAGTCTATGTAGCTAAATATGTTGGACGTACAAAAAATAAGGAATGACTTTCCAATTTTAGGTCGGGAAGTCAACGGACACCCGCTAGTCTATATGGACAATGCTGCAACTACCCAGAAACCCCGGCAGGTGATTCAAGCTCTGGTCGATTACTATGAAAACTTTAATGCCAACGTGCATAGGGGTGTCCATACTCTTAGTATGGAAGCTACTGATATGTACGAGGATGCTAGAAAGAAAGTCGCCAAGTTTATCAATGCTGGTGATCCCGACACAGTCATTTGGACTCGCAACGCATCAGAGAGTTTAAATTTGGTGGCTTATTCATGGGCCAGAGAAAATGTGGAAAGTGGTGAGAATATCGTTCTGACGCCTATGGAACATCATAGCAATCTTGTTCCTTGGCAAGAATTAACTAGGGAGAAGAACGCTGCGATTAGGTACATACCATTAGATAATGAAGGTGTGCTAGATCTATCAGACATTGATTCTATAATTGATGACCGGACTGCTCTAGTATCCGTGGTACATATGTCTAACGCTCTAGGTACGGTAAACCCTATTAAAAAATTATGTGACTTGGCACATGCCAGAGGGGCCAAGTTCCTAGTTGATGGTGCTCAAAGCGTGCCTCATATGGTTGTAGATGTTAAAGAGATTGATTGTGACTTCATGGCATTTTCCGGACATAAGATGATGGGTCCCACAGGTATTGGGTGTCTCTACGCGAAAAAGGATGTTTTGGAAAGTATGAAGCCTTTCCTAACAGGCGGAGAAATGGTGTTAGAGGTTTCTTATGAGAAGGCCTCATGGGCTGATTTGCCTATGAAATTTGAAGCTGGAACTCCTAATATAGCGGACGCTATAGCTTTGGGTGTAGCAGTTGACTATTTGGAAGATATTGGTATGGCGAATATTGATGAATATGAGCGAGATCTGACAGGATATGCATTAAATAAATTCATTGATGTTGAGGAGGAAGGAGGTAAGTTGTTCGGGCCTAGAAACCCAGATCAACGAGGTGGCATAATTTCTTTTGATACTCCAGATATACATCCTCATGACCTAGGCACGTTACTCGACCAGATGGGTATTGCTGTGAGGACAGGTCATCACTGTGCGATGCCTCTCGTCAGAAGTCTTGGAGTTGCAGCAACTTCTAGGGCTAGTTTTTATGTGTATAACACAAAAAAAGAAGTCGATGTTCTGATTGAAGGAATTCTTGAGGCGATGAGGTATTTCCGGGATGGCGTTAGGTAGTCTCAACGATTTATATAGAGACAAGGTGATTTTAGATCATTGTCGTAATCCAAGGAATTCTGCTGTACTTGATTTACCCGATGTATCTTGTGAGGCTATAAATCCATTTTGTGGTGACGAGATTCGTTTTCAAATTAACCTCGATGATAGTGATAGGGTCAGGGAAGTAGGGTTCCAGGGGGAGGGTTGTGCAATAAATCAGGCCGCTGGATCAATTGTTTCAGAAGCTCTTAATGGCCTTACACTGACTGATGTGCTTGATCTGTCGAAAAAGTTTTCCAGAATTATGGAAGCCTCTTTACCGAAGGACGTTGTTGTTGCGGACAAGGAAGCCATAAACCTTGGTGAATTATCAGCGTTGTACAAGGTTAGAGAGTTTCCAGTTAGGGTTAAATGCGCTCTATTAGTTTGGTCAGCCCTTGATAGCGGTATTTCTACCCTTGCCTAAGGTTCTTGCCACACCTGTCGCCAATGGGAGTATTCACTGGAAGAAAAGTTTGGGTAAAAATTTATTACTCTGTCCGGCCAGGTCCATCTCTCGATATTCGTAATTGGCATAAATCTATAAGCATGTTCTAGTAGATGACTGTTTATAATTTGAATAATTTCTGTTCTGGTCGCTATATCGTATTCAGTTGCTTGCTTTTCTAGGAGTGAGTCTAAAACGGCGTCCTTGTGTTTGGTAGTGTTCCACTGTCCGTTACTATGTAAAACCGGTAATAAGTATCCATTGGGAGTTGATTGCGGGAAAGTGGGGCCGGCCAATACCTCAAAGTCGCCTGTTTGCCAGAGGTTGGCATAAGTTCTTCGATTTACATAATTGATTGTAGGATTTAAGCCGGATTTTGTTATCTGTTCAGATATCAATTCTACAGAGGTTTTGTACCTGCTATTGAAATCGCCTACCGTTATGGTAAGTGAAAGGTTTTGGTCCTCAATTTTTGAGGTTGATACCGCAGGATCTAAGAAATATTGTTGCCACAATTCAGGATTAGGAGACCATGCTGGGGTTGCCCAGGGAAAACCAAATGAAAAAAACCCTTCTCCGTTCCAGGCCTCATTTATTATTGAACTTGGATCTATTGAAGCCATGATACGCCGTCTAGTATCTTTTGAATCCAATGGTGGATGAGTAGTATTAAAAGCTATTTCCAATCCAGAGCCTGGAACCGGATTTTGTAAGCGAGCCTGTAAATTTTTCGAATTAGTGTTTGTTGTACTCAAGTTAATTAGGTCAAGCAGGTTAACTCTATATCCAGCTAAACGGGCGTCTGAATCTGGGACAAAATTAAACTGAATAGAATCTAGGTATGGAGGCTCTTCTATTCCTGACCTTGAGCTCATTCTAACTACTCCCATTGGATCATAGTTGCTGAGACTCCATGCGCCAGAAGTGACAGGTTCATATGAGGTTAGGTTTGTTTGGGATAAATTAATAGTATATTCAGGAACTATTTTTGTTTTGCCGTTCGCTAATGCGGCAAAAAAGTCTGAGTCTGGCCAGACTAATTGGATTCGGAGTTCATCGTCAGAGATAGCTTCAATCTCATGGATCATGTGGATGATATGTGAGTTAGGGGAGTTCTCATGACCCTGTCTTTGCAAACTGTATTCAATGTCTTTTGCAGTTACCCGATGGAATTCTTGTCCATCAGAGGAATTCCAACTGATATCTTCTCGAATCTGGAACAAAAATTCGTTAGGTGAAGTCATCTTCCATTCAGAGCATAAATCACATTCTGTCGCAAGAGATGGTAAAGACATATTTTTATCAGTCTTAAATTTCATAAGCCTGCTATAAGCAATCCCAGGTCCCCATGCTGCATATCCATCTGATGATTCCATGTGGGGATCCAGGTTTTCGAACCACACTTCAGTAGGAATTGTTAAAGACCCACCATAATTTCCAATTTGTTTCAGGATAGGAGTTGAAATATATGTGTCCACCGTTGCTGTTCGAGTTGGGGAGTCAAATATGGGAGTACTTGTCGGAACAATCGTAGGTTGTATTTCTATAAATGGTTCCTTCGATGTTACTGTTGGTTCTGGTGTGGGACTTAAATTTGCTGCCATCGTGCTAGAGATAGTTATTGGTGTAGTCGGACTAGAGAAACTTATTGGGGTGGCGGTGCTAATCGAAGATTTGTGTTCTGGTGTTGTGGTACACGACAAAGCCAAAAATGTGACAGCAAATAGAATATTAGGTATCCATTTCTTGTTGTGTGATAAATAAAGCAAAGTCGCAACCTAGCATCCACTGCATTTTCTAAAACGGTCGTTAGAGTTAAGTATAATCTGGAATGGAGTCTATAACGTTGAGAAAAGATATTTTCAATCAATCAGAATAAAATGATTATCGATACTCATGTTCATCTTCATTCTTATCCGGAAGAGGAAATAAATAATATCTTGCACAGAGCACATTCTGTGGGTGTGGGGTTTGTTATTGACGCTGGAACTACACTTGAAACGTCATCAATTTCTATAGAGTTGTCGTCTCGTCATGAACGATTTTTCTCAGGAGTTGGGGTACATCCAATGGATATAAAAAAACCACTTACTTCTCAAGATTATGATCAATTACAATCCATGGCCTCAAGTAATAAAAAAGTGATTGTGATGAGTGAAATAGGACTTGATTATTTAGAAACATCTCCAGATCGAGCTTGGCAGTTTGACGCTTTTAGGAGGCAAATTTCTATTGCGAAAGAGCTTAATCTTCCAATTGTATTTCACAGCAGGGAGGCGCACGAAGATTGTTTTCGAGTTCTCTTAGAAGAGAGGGCATACGAGGTTCCTGGCGTGATGCACTATTTTCAGGGAACCTTAGATGACGCAAAACGAGTTATTGATCTCGGATTTTATATTTCAATTGCCAGACCTATTTTTCGGCTTGAACACCTTGCTGATGTTGTAAGTCAATTATCTCTTAACAACATCGTCGTAGAAACAGATTCTTCACCTCAGCCCTTTAAAAAGAATCGTGATAATTGGACTGAACCAAGGCATCTGAGACCGATTATAGATAAGATTGCTCAGTTACAAGGAAAATGCCCGGAAGAAGTTGAAGAAGTTGTATTTGCTAATACCAAAACGTTGCTCTCAAAGCGATGGCACATAATTGAGGAACATATTTCTTGTGGTTAGGATCTTATACCAGAGCAAATGGATATATAACCATCCATCCCATTAAGAGTATCCAAGACATTAACCAGCCTAAAAACCCCGGAATAATCGCTTTCATTAAGCTAACGTTGTTCGCCGCAGAAATTGCCCTTGTTATTGTCGCCAGAAGCCAGATTGAAACAATAAGAAATAAATAAGATCCAATGAATGGGATGCTGGCAAAGACGAGAAAAACTCCAGGGCTATAGGCAATCCCAATTGACCTCATGCTGGACCGGAAGTCTATTTCGCTGCCCATCATGTTGCAAATGGCTTTTGCAACAAACGCCCACATCATCCAACCTACCATAACGGTGCTAAATGAAACCAGAACTGGATATATACTTTGGAGTCCTCCTGAAGGAACCGGATTACTTCCTGAATATTGAACCCAAATTGACAGGGATACTCCTGTCACTGCAACAGAGCCTAGAGAATGAAGAACCAGCTCTGCCTTAGATCGGAATGCTGGGTATATGGACGAGTCTAGTGTTGCTGCCCTTAAGCCGTATTCAACTAATGATGGACTCCTAGGTTGTTGGGGATTATTATCAGGTTCATTCGGTTTGGGGGACTTTTTCGTACTTTTTGTCATGACAATAAGATTGGTTTGAGAAAACGCTAATAGTGTAAACTTTCTAGGATATATAATCCCACTGCAGGTAATATTATTCAAATCGACTCTTCCACTTTCACTCAAGCGCTATATCTAACCATTGTCGGTATGGTAACGGCCTTTTCCCTTCTCCTGGTTCTTATTGGGTCTATTGTTGTGGTAAGAATTTTGGTGGAAAAAATATTTTTAAGAAATGTCATTCTTGAGAAGGAAAAAATTTTAGAATCCAAAAACAAATCAATCGCTGCAGCTGTGGGTGCCTCTGTTATTTATGCTAAGACCAATGGTCGCCGTACTAACACGGCAAATTGATAAGACGACAAAAGTAAATGCAAGAGTTTTCTGATTTTATATCTACTACGGGCATAGTTAATTTAGACTGGCGCCAGGGGATCATGATTCTAATAGGTGTGGGGTTTATCGCACTGGCAATTCGAAAGAAATTAGAACCCTACGAATTGTTGCCTATAGGTTTGGGAATAGTAGCAGCTAATTTACCCCTTACAGGGTTAGTGGATTCTCCCTCGGATAAAAGCGATGTCCAGGGAGCGGGTATATTTGGAATATTTTTTTACTATGGTCTTTCTTTTTGGAATATATTACCGCCAATAATTTTTCTTGGGATAGGAGCCCTAACTGACTTTGGGCCTGTGATCGCCAATCCCAAAACCTTGCTTCTAGGAGCTGCGGCCCAAGTGGGTATATTTGTCGCTTTTTGGGGAGCACTCTTTGCGGGTTCGCTTGGGATGGGATTTGGTATAGAGGAAGCGGCTTCCATAGGAATTATAGGTGGAGCAGATGGCCCTACCACAATATTTCTATCAGCTCGATTAGCTCCCGAGATTCTAGGTGTTACCGCTGTGATTGCATATTCATACATGGCGTCAGTTGCATTTATACAGCCTCCATTGATGAAACTGTTTACGACAAAAAAAGAACGTCAAATAGTCATGTCTCCTCCAAGGGAGGTTTCAAAACTAGAGAGACTCGTTTTTCCGCATGTCGCTCTTATCGCTATTATATTGCTAGTACCCAAGTCTGCTCCCTTGATAGCTATGTTTATGATCGGAAATATTTTCAGGGAAAGCGGTGTTGTTCCAAGGCTTACTAAAGCAGCTTCAAATGAGGTGCTGAATATTGCGACTATATTCTTGATGCTTACGGTCGGGACTCAACTGACCGCGGAAAGAGTGTTTGATTTTCAAACTCTCGTTATCTTGGGGCTGGGGCTTTTGGCTTTCTCCTGCGGAACTGTGGGAGGTATTTTATTTGCTCGGTTCATGAATCTTTTCCTGAAAGAAAAGATAAATCCACTCATTGGGTCTGCAGGTGTTTCTGCAGTGCCGATGGCAGCTCGAATTTCTCACCAGATTGGTCAGGAGGAGAATCCCCATTCTTTTCTACTCCCACATGCTATGGGACCCAATGTTGCCGGGGTTATTGGATCAGCTGTTATAGCTGGTGTGTTCATTTCGTTGGTCAATTGATATGAACAATAAATTGCAAATTCGCGTTGGAACGAAATGGTATCAAGTAGAGGTAGAGGACATTACATGTGATCCGGTAAAGGTATTGGTTGATGGGGAAATGTACGAGGTGTCCTTAACTGATGACGATATATCGTCGGAGCAAGAAAAAAACTCACAAGCTGAAACGCATTCAAAGAATTTGAATGAGACACATGACATTCATGAATCTCAAAATGTAGATCACAAGTTTTTCAATTCACCTATGCCAGGTTCTGTAATATCGGTTTCAGTTAATGTTGGAGATTTACTTAAAATAGGTGATCAGGTTTGTATTCTGGACTCTATGAAGATGCAGCAAACCGTTATTACTGATGTTGCGGGTGAGGTAATAAGCATTGTAGCTAATCCCGGTGATCAGGTTTCGCAAGGTGCGCCTTTGATAGTTCTTCGTTAGGTCTTATTGAAGAGTTTTATCCTTCAGATCCCTTAAAGTTTTGATCGCTACTTCCATTTCCCATCTTTCCCTAATGGGGTGAATTAGCTCAACTGCTGTATTCAGATATTCCTCAGCCTTGACCAAATCTCCTTGATCCCTGTAGATCATACCTAGATACATATGTGCTCCTCCTAGATTTGGATCTATCGACAAGGCTAATGTGAGATCTTCAATTGCAAAATCTATTCTCTCTGAGTAGTAGTAGGCTCCGCCTCTTCCCTTATATGCTATAGCCAAGTCAGGCAACCTTTTTATCACTTGTGTAAAACTATTAACCGCATCAGTGTATTCTTCAATTCTTAGTGAATGGACAGCCCTGTTATATATAAAGAGGGCGTCTACTTTCGGGGTTGGGGATTCTTGGGGACGCGTGGAATTGGATATTGGGTATGGTGTAGAGGTAGGGTATGGTGTAGAGGTAGGGTATGGAGTACTTAGCTCTTGGGTGATCTGGGATTGAACATTTTCGCTATTATCGTTGTCACTCATTTTTTCTCGAGCGCATCCTGATACTGCTAATAGCATGAAAACCGTCATAATAACTAAAAGTTTATGACCGTCATATATTTTCAAAATTTTGGAGCTCCCTAGGACTAAAATTTTCGTTGTATTGGAAAATTGACTGATATTTTATTATAGAAATCGCCACAGAATAGCATAGTCCACTAATCAAAAAACCACTATATGTTTTAAAATAATTTGAATTGTTCTTGACCTAAATCACAGGAGGGAAGTTTGATTAAGTCACTTGGTAGTAGTACTCCAATAATTCACCCTACGGCTTTTGTTAGTGAAGCTGCTTATGTAGTGGGGAATGTTGAGATTGGTGAGGGGTCCAGTGTTTGGCCGGGTGCCGTGGTTAGGGGGGATATGGGAAAAGTAATTATTGGTAAGCACACTAATATTCAGGATAATTCTATCGTTCATGGTGATGCAGATGTTTTTATTGGCGATAGTGTAGTTATTGCACACAGAGTGGTGTGTCATGGAAAGGAAATAGGTGACGGTTGTCTGCTTGGTAATGGGTCGATCATCAACGATGGGGTGAAAATGGGAAAGAATACTATCATTGGATCGGGTGCGATGGTGGTGGAGAACATGGAAATTCCTGATGGATCTATCATAATGGGTATTCCTGGGAGGATTCGTGGTGAGGTTCAACAAAAACACTTAGATCTGCAAAAATGGCTTGTTGGAGTTTATTCGGAAAACGCTCAACGTTACAAGTTAGATGGCAATCTTGAATAAATTTGCGGTAATGGGTTATTTTGTCTGTGGATATGAATTGAAAACAGGGAGTACCACAGGCGATCCTCCCTCCGGATGAGGGATAATGGCAACCTCTGCCCCATAGGCTTCTTTTATATTAGCGGGAGTTAAAACTTCCTCTGGGGTACCGTCTGCGAATACCTTTCCCTCTGATACCAAGATCATTCGGTTACTATATCTGGCTGCTAGTGTTAAATCATGAATGCCTATGATAGTGGGACCTACTCTCGATTCATGTGAATTGGCGATTAGACTCATCATTTTGGATTGATGTGATAGGTCTAGATTCGATGTAGGCTCATCAAGTAGCATGACAGGAGATTCTTGGGCAAGAGCAAGAGCAAGCATACCTCTTTGTAATTCCCCACCGGAGATTTTACCAAGGTGTCGGTCCTTTAGATTTAGGGTGTCAGTAACTTCCAATGCCTCCTTAACAATCTGGATATCTTCGTTGCTCTCCCACTGTGTTAGGCTGAGATGGGCATTTCTACCTAGCATTACAAATTCAGAGAGTTTCAAATTTTGAGGAACGCGGGGATTTTGGGGTACGGTTGACACAATTCGAGCTCTCGAGCGGGGACTAATTTCTCCTATTTGTTTCCCCATTACGTAGACTTTTCCATGGGATGGCTTTAACAAACCACCCATTAGTTTTAGTAATGTAGTCTTACCGGCACCATTTGGTCCAACCAAAGAGACTATCTCTCTATTACTAATTTCCAAATCCACGTTTTTGATGACGTCGTTTTTGCCGTATGAAAATCGTATGTTATTCAGAGATATACCAATTTTCATGTCGTATTTTGCCGATTTCTTAACAACAAATATATGAAAAATGGAGCACCACATAATGCCGTTACGATACCAACGGGTATCTCTCCTGGGCTCAATATGGTGCGGGCAATTAGATCAGCTATAACGAGGAAACAACCACCGACGATCGCCGCCATGGGGATAAGTGTTCTGAAATCAGAATCCCAAATAAGTCTTACTATATGAGGAGCAACTAATCCCACGAATCCGATTAAACCGCTAAAGGAGACTACGGCTGCAGTCATCATCGTTGCAACCAAGATTAATATTTTCTTTGTTCTCTCAATATTAACTCCCAGGCTAGAGGCATATTCTTCATCTAATTGCATTGTATTTAAGATTCTGCTGTAAGCGAATGTTAGGATGAATCCTGGTAGCAGGTAAGGTATTAGAAACAAGCTATGGTTCCACTGGGCCTTGATAAATCCTCCCATGATCCAACTTAAAACTACCCTTAAGTCAGGGTCACTTCTTAGCATTAACAGGCTGGAAATGGCTGTTGTGAAAGAACCGATTGCTACGCCTGCGAGAATGAGGGTTGTTAGACGGGTGCTAGATGAGCGAACAGCTATTCCGTATGCAACAGAAACAGCTATTAACCCACCTGTAAAAGATGCAATTGGTAATATGCTGATACCTCCGTAGATAAATGGAATTCCTGTTAGAAATACAACAGTAGCCCCTAAGGAGGCGCCAGATGCTACTCCAATTAAATACGGGTCTGCTAGAGGATTACGAAACAGTCCCTGAAAGGTTGCACCTGAGACTGAGAGGGATGCTCCAACTATGAAAGCTAAAATTATTCGGGGAAATCGAAGTTTCCATAATATTGTGTCCCAAGAGTCTGGCCACGTTTGGGATATGTCTATCATAGGTACTCTAGATAGTGCTATCAAAAGAGTGGAGTTTGGATTAATCCCCACTGATCCAATAGATGCCGCGACTAAACAGCAGACAATTGTTCCAAATATGCCAAGCGATATTCTCAACCAAGGAAATTTCCAAGATTTTTCATGGTTGGACCTGAGACGAGGTGCGTGTTCACTCATGTGGGGTTTGCCTTGTCCAAAAAGACTTATCTATCTCTTCCAAAGACCTGGATATATGGTTTTGGCTAATTCTTCCACACCAAGTATGAAACGTGGTCCAG
>ENA-UPTF01001177-UPTF01001177.1-marine-metagenome-genome-assembly--contig:-NODE-1177-length-16910-cov-3.267570_pt1 | contig 16910 bp, 10 predicted proteins | sample MGYA00238166_ERZ767019 | MGnify/ENA primary metagenome ERZ767019 (study PRJEB28930, sample SAMN06266391) | marine metagenome | isolation source: Sea water from 250 m depth | place: Atlantic Ocean...
GACCTGAAACTAAAAGAAAAAGATTTGAAGGCTCTGCGGTCCATTGGCATAACTGCTGCCCATGTTGTACCTGAAAAAGGCATTTTTAAAGGGAAATCGGATCTTGTTGTTTTGAATGAAAACACAGTCTCTGTTGCAAAAGATATTTCTCAAGTGGTGGAATTCAAAACGGGTGGATGGTCAGACAGGGGATATCCAAATTCTTTGCTTGGTGTAATCGCAGTTATGAGGCAAACATTTCTCGATGCAGAATGGTACCAAAAATCCCTAGATATAATTGGAAAATATCCAGAAGAAAATGAACCAATTCCTCTTAATCCTTCTCTTTACGAACTGGGAGATTTCCAGACAAAACGTCGTCCCATATTGTTTATGACCCGTGAAGAACATGGCGCACTTCGATCCTTAAAAATTGCACATGAATTCAACCTTAACCCCTGGTTGTTGGGAAGCGGATATGAATACCGCAGGATGGATGAAATTGCCCAGCAAAATCCTTTCATTATATTTCCTCTGGATTTTCCAGCAAAGCCAAAAGTAAACGACCCATATATAGCCATGCAATATTCTACTGAACAGCTTAAACACTGGGATATGACACCAGATAATATAAAAAAAGTTTACGATGCTGGTTTACGGTTCAGTCTCACATCAGGTACTTTAAAAAATAAAAAGGAGTTTAGAAAGAATCTCCAAAAAATCATTGACCGAGGGTTGCCTCAGGATGTAGCCTTAGCGTCACTGACTACGTTTCCCGCAGAAGCTATGGGCGTTAGTAAAGTACTGGGGAAAATTCAGCCAGGCTACATGGCAAACCTAGTTGTCACAGATGGGAACTATTTTGATCCAAAGTCTAGAATTACTTCGATCTGGCTCTCAGGGAAGGAATACTATATCGCTGGACGTTATAAACCAAAACTTGCAGGAAAATGGAGATTAGAAATAGGGGAAAAAACCTATGATTTAGAATTCTCAATTCCCAGTTCATACAAAAAGGATAAAAAATTACGTCAAGTTGCATTGGCTACTAATAAGCTGGAAGGAAAATTAGTATTTGGTGATGAAATACTTAATCTTATTGATCTAAAAATCTATAATTCGACCATAGAGTTCAAATTGAAGGGGAACTTGCTTAAACAGGATGCCATGCTAGCCTTTAAGGGAAAAATTGTAAAAGACCGAATTAGTGGTAAAATATATGACGGCTCAAAAAAGGATTATACCTTTATTGCAAAACGCACTGAAAAAGTAAAACCCATCCCTCGAGATAAGGATATCGCCAGCGATGCTGAACTATTTTTCCCTGAAGGTGCTTATGGCCTAGATAAAGACCTTCTATCTCCTAACGCAATACTCATTGATAATGCCACCATCTGGACCTGCGGACCAAAAGGAATTGTAGAAGATTGGGATATTCTTTTTGTAAATGGAAAAATTGATAAGGTTGCTCCCGATATCAGTGTGCCCATGGGAAGCGCTTTGGTCATAGATGGTACCGGTAAATATGTCACGCCCGGTCTCATAGACTGCCACAGTCATTCTGCTGCATCATCCATCAATGAAGGAGCCCAGGCTGTCACTGCCGAAGTTAGAATTCGAGATGTTCTCTATGCCGATGACATTAACATTTATCGTCAACTAGGTGGTGGACTTACAACAGCCAATGTCCTCCATGGTTCGGCGAACCCCATTGGTGGACAGAATGCTGTTATCAAACTTAGATGGGGTACAGGTCCAAATGAATTACTGTATAAAAATGCACCACAGGGTATAAAGTTTGCATTAGGCGAAAATGTAAAACAGGCAAACTGGGAAGGGACGAATAGGTACCCCCAAACTCGAATGGGTGTAGAACAGGTTATACGCGATGCATTCCGTGCTGCACAGGATTATAGACATCGGCACAAGACCTATGAAAGAAATTCTAGGGCCCAGAGAAAAATAATACCACCACGTATAGATCTGGAATTGGAAGCCTTGGCAGAGATATTGGAAGGAACCCGTCTGCTGCATTGCCACTCATATCGCCAGGATGAAATTTGGATGCTTACACGTATTGCAGAAGACTTTGGATTTAAAATTGCTACCTTTCAACACGTACTAGAAGGCTATAAAGTTGCTGAACGGATCGCTGAACACGGTGCAGGTGCTTCCACCTTTTCGGACTGGTGGCAGTATAAGTATGAAGTGATCGATGCTATCCCTTATAATGGAACTTTGATGGCAAAAAATGATGTGCTGGTATCTTTCAATTCTGATGATGATGAATTAGCCAGACGTATGAACACTGAAGCAGCCAAGGCAGTTAAGTATGGTGGACTATCAGAAGAAGAAGCTTTGAATTTTGTTACTATCAATCCTGCAAAACAGTTACGCATTGATAAATGGGTTGGTTCATTGGAAGAAGGTAAGGATGCTGATTTTGTCATTTGGGACGGGCCACCCCTATCCATTTATTCAAAAGTACAGGAGACCTGGATTGAAGGAACCCGCTATTGGTCCATGGACGAAAATGCTCAATTGGAAGAAAGAGATAAATCTTTAAGAGAAAATTTAATTCAGAAAATTTTATCCAAAACGTCTTCAACAGCGGGTAAAGCGATGAAACCAAACAGTAGCACACCCCATCACCGGCACAACTGTACTATGAATGATGATGAATTACTAGGGCTGGAGAAGTTTAGATGAGAACCTTTTTTCCATTATTATTTGTCTCAATTTTATTCTCTAATGACCAAATACCGGGTACCGATCAAAAGAGGCCTATTTTACTTCGCGGAGGCATCCTTCATACCGTCTCTGGTGAAATTTTAGAAGAACATGACCTGCTTTTCGCAGAAGGAAAGATTGTTACCATCGATGAACAGATACAACCTTCACCTGAGACAGATATTTACGACATTTATGGTAAGCACGTGGTTCCAGGTTTTATTGCGGGATATACCCGAATCGGTCTTACCGAAATATCTGCAGTTAAACAAACCAATGATCATTCTGAAATTGGTGAATTCAATCCAAATGTTCGAGCCAATGTTAGTTACAATCCTGATTCTGACTTAATCCCAGTCACACGTTCAAATGGTGTTTTAATTGTTAATTCAGCTCCATCTTCTGGGCGTATATCTGGACAGTCTTCCGTGATGTCATTGGATGGTTGGACATGGGAAGAAGCAACCATGAAACATCCTGCTGCATTGAACTTGAACTGGCCTAATATGAAATTTGATTTTAGAAAGGATACAAAAAAGAATGAAAAAGCTCAGCGGGAAAAATATGATAAATCCCTAAGAGAAATTAATCTATTGGTACGAAATGTTAGGGCCTATGATCTTCGTCGCAGCGCAAAGGAAAGAAAAGCAGAGCATAAGCAAGAAACTGATCTCAGACTAGAATCTATGATTCCTTTTATAATCTATAAGGAACCAATCCATGTTAAGGCCAATCATATTCGTCAGATTGAAGCTGCAGTTAACTGGGCAAACGAACACGACTTGAATATTGTTATCGTTGGTGGACACGATGCCTGGTTAAATCCTAAACTTCTTGTAAAAAACAATGTTCCTGTTATATTGCTAGGTGTTCAGATAACTCCAAGACGCCGGTTTGAACCTATCCATACTCCTTATAAAGTACCGGCAATGTTACATGAAGCAGGTGTTCGTTTCTGTATATCCTTAGATCCCGGTTATCCCATGGATGGACATGTGAGGACTCTTCCAAATGAAGCCCAAAGAGCTGCATCCTGGGGATTACCAAAGAGTGAAGCCTTAAGGTCCATCACTCTCTCTGCCGCTGAAATACTTGGAGTGGATGAACAGGTGGGTTCACTTGAGCCCGGTAAAGATGCTACATTTTTTATTGCAGATACTGAACCACTTTTACAGGAAACAAATCCAATTAAAGCCTATATACAAGGCCGTGAACTAGATCTTACGGACCGACAAAAAAATCTTTGGGAAAAGTATAAAGAAAAATACCGTCGTCTAGGAAGGCTAAACGAATAAGCAACTAAATCATTATTTATATTTAGAAGGTTGCTTCTATATCATCAATAATCATTTCTGGATTATCCTCAGAAAGATTAATATATGTTTGAATGGGTAGAATGAGTGGGTTAGGATAAGAACCTAATAATGTATACGTACCCCCTGAAGAGTATTCGCTTGGCCAATATGTTACAGTGATTGCAGCATAATTACCGAATGGAAGATCTTCAAATGAATATGTATAAATGTTATTCTCTGGTTCATTACTTTCAATTGTCCTTGATCCTGAAGGTGGTCCCTGTGGTGGATACTGCATATCTATAGTAAGAAGTACATCTCCACTATCTGGCCATATACCTGAAAAAATAATGGATCCTGAGATAGTTCCAGCTTCTGATGCTACTGGTCCATCCGTATTATCATCTTCACATCCTGTAAAAAAAATAAATAGAGATAAAAAGATTGTTAGATAACTGATTTTCATTGATTCCATCCTTTCCATTATTAAAGGGTTCTGGTTAGCGTTCCATGCACAGATCGTCCTGGCATGGGATAGTCTTGAATTAACTCGTAAGATATATTGAGTGGATTTGAAATTTTAACTGATACTTTAAATAAGTTTAATTTTTTTGAGAGTATTAATTCTGGGATTATTTGCCCTGGAAGAACATCAATTGGAAAGATGACTTTATTACCGACAATGCTGTAATCGTGACTTAGAAAATCATCAAAATATTGTTTACTCCAATATCGATTGGATAGTATAAAATCAATCAACTCAGTCTTAATACTCAAAGATAATTGGCCCCTGTGTTTAGAACGGTATAATACTGGGATTCCTTCTTTATCTTCCATGTTCAGATAATTGTATTGTCCATTAATTACTATTATATCAAATCGAGACCAATCGAATTGGTATTCAAATCCAAAACTATTTACACCGGTGCGATTCACAGCTCTAACAGGCAATGTATAAACAAAATCAATCATATTTTCATACTGGTTATAATATGCAGATGCGCTCCAAACCCATGACTTGGAGTGAGGATGATCATAGGACAATTCTATGGCCCTTACACGTTCGGGAAGTACATCAGGATTACCCTGCTGTATCAGACCATAGCTACTAGTATGTTGGAGGTAGAGTTCAGAAAGTGATGGAGCTCGAAATCCTTCACTGTAGGATAATGTAAGAGCTCGTTTTCCTTTTATTAAATACATTAGATTTAACTTTGGAGAATTGTTTGTATATATACGTTTTTTATAATTGCCCCCTGGATCCGTTAAACGGTAATCATATCTATATCCCATCCCAAGGCTCCATCCATTTCCAATAGAATATTTTGTTTGAAAAAATGAGCCAAGTGAAAATTGGTTAGGTGATTTATAAATTGGATTAAATACATCTACAATAGATTGGCTCCAATCTGTATCTGTACCAATCATAAATATCCAGCGCTCCCACCTTGTAATCAGCGCCTCAGAACGCAAACCTATCGCTATGTCATCATAGATTCTTTCACCTTGTAGCTTATCTGATGGTGTTTCTTTACCATCATAGTACCTAGTTTGAAATGTATTTAGGTAAACAGAGTGTGACATGGAGATGCCTTCCATGATTGGATAAAATCCATGCCCCTGTAGATAGTTAGATATTCTTTCTGACCTGCGAAATGATGGCGAACTGATAAAACCTGGATGCCCAATATCTGAAATAGATATAATATGATTTAACCTATACGTCCTCCCTTTCATATCTCCGTATTTTATATAAGAATGTAATCTGCCCAACCTGTCATCAGAATTATCTCTATGACCATTTGATGATCTACCCTTTGAATTAAATCCAAATTTCCATTTCCCCTTGGTGATTCTGTGGTTCAGCGATGCACTTAATGTAGAGAATGTGCCACCACCAATTTTAAATGTTGTTGGGTTGATTTCATTATTATGGTCTGTAATAAGATTAATTACTCCCCCCATTGAATTGTGGCCGTACTGTGCTGATGCAGGACTGTTATCTAATTCTATCCTTTGAATACTTTCCAGTGGCAAGGAATTCCAATCGGGAGCGCCACTGTTAGGAATCTGTATTGGGAAACCATCCAAAAGAATTAAAACACGATTATTATAACCCCCTGGCTTGTAATCAGAAGAACCACGGATAGAAAGGTTTGCATTTCGACCGTTAGGATGAGCAAACTGAGCATCCACACCCGGTAACATTCTCAATATCTCTGTCACTGATTCTTTTTCATATGATTCAAAATCATTTTTGGTAATTACATCTGCTGATTCATAACCCAGTCGCGTACTAAATAGACCTTCTACAGAAATTTCACCAAATTCGAGTATTGCTGGATCCATATTGACATTTAATTCAATATCGCCATCATTTATATTGATCACAGATGAATAAGTTTTAAATCCAATGTTAGTAATGCTAATAGTATAACTACCATCAGACAAATCTATTTTGTAATAGCCGTATGGGTCTGAAACAGTGCCTTCTTCTTTTTCTATAATATAAATATTGGCATTAGGAATTGATTTACCATTCGAACTGTTTTTTATAATTCCAGAAACTGTTGTACCAAAAATAAATGAAATAATAAACAAACAGATAAAAATAAAATAACGAGACACTATTTTTTAGTTGGATCTGTAATTAACTGGTTTAATAATTCTTCTACATCAGTTTCTGAAACAGGTTTTTTGTGGTCCCCCATAAGCACCAGACCCATGAACAGTCCACCCATGGCTTTAAATAGAAGCTGCGGGTCAAGCTTGGGGAACTCACCCAATTTGATTCCATCTTCAAGCAGGCCTTGGATAGTTCCATACATTCTTTCCTGGTATATTTTCCATGGCTGTGACTCAAACGCAATGACTTTCGGAGCGTTGAACAGAAACTCAAATAATCCAGGCCTGTTTCTGGCATTCTCTGCAATTTTTAGTAAAACATTAATAAATGTTTGCCGTGGACGTTCACCATCAGAGATTACAGGCTCCAAACTGATCCATAATTTTTTCCACCCACTTTCTAAAATGGCAGCAAACACTTCTTCTTTTGAATGGAAATAATAATATAGTGTTGCTTTACCAAAACCTGATTCAGCTGCGATTTCATCCATTGTTGCTCCTTCCAGTCCTTTAGTTTTGAAAACCTCCAAAGCACCAGTAAGGATGCGATCTTGACGCATTTTTCTTTCTTCTAATTGTCTCTTTGAAATTGACATAAATAAAAAGTTTATAAACTATTCGAATGGATAGTCGAAATTTAAAACCTTAGTAAAAAAATACAAAATGAATTAAACGATTATAAAACATTTATCTCTTAATTTTATGGTATGATCAGAAATCATTTATATACTCCAGATGTAATTGGTAATAATCATTTTATTAAAAGGAAATAATAATGGATAAAGAAAAAGTCCTCGCATCATTAAATAAAATATTAGAGCTTGAGCTGGCTGGAGTCGTTAAGTACACTCACTATGCATTTATGGTCCAGGGCCCCTATCGCTTAACAGTTGTCGAATGGCTCAGGTCCCAAGCACAAGAATCATTAACTCATGCAGAAGCTGTTGGCGAACATATTACTAGTCTTGGTGAGCATCCTACTTTGAAGATAAGTGATCTACTTGAGACCCATAAACACTCAACAGAAGATATATTAAATGAGTGTTTACAACACGAAAAAGAAGCGATAAAAGCCTATTATGAACTAATGAAAAATGTTGGCAGTGAATCAATAATGTTAGAAGAGTTTGCAAGAACACAAATCGCATTGGAAGAGATGCATGAATCTGAGTTGAAAAAAATGCTAAGGGATAATTTTTAGTCAGCTAATTTTCTTTAGTAATCCTTTCATAAATAGAAAGAGCATCTTCCATGCTAAATGATTCTAAATACCCGTACCCTCTCATAATTGCTTCTATCTGCATAGATAATCCTGACTGGTAATAATCTACAAGATAGTCTAACCTTTTTACAGATTCTGAGTTTTCTTTAAAAGGAATAATCCTATATACAGCATTCCTTATTGGAGTTAGTTCAACATTATCATTCGTAGATATTGCTTTATTAAATTGATCGAAGGATTCTGAACCATCACCTTCTTCTTCCCCAATCATAATATGTAATTGGTGATGGTATTTACTGAGAAATTTAAATGCTTCTATTTTTTGTTTAATAATTACATGTTCATTGAATTGCACCTGATTATTACAAGAACAAAGCATTAAAACCATTAATAAAATATTGTGTTTTCTGATGATCAAAAGGTCAATCTATTTGTATTTTAATTTCTTAATCAGCACATTAATTATAAAGGGTTTAACTAAAAATCAAATGTTAGTGAAGTAACAAATTGCCGTGGCATGTTTGGGCGGTAACCAGCCGGTCTGGATGATACAATTACTCTGGAATCTGTCAAATTGTATACCTTAAAATTAAAGGATAAGTTCGTATTTAATTGATACTGCGCTACTAGATCAATAATGTTTGACGCATCTGTACTATTTAATTTTGTTAAGGTATTCTGACCTGCTACAGTACGTGTTTTATCTACATGTTTAAAGCGCAGATATGACTTTATTTTCCCTTTCTCAATTCCTAAACGTGCATGTATCATGTTTTTAGGTATGTAGGGTAGCTCATCATCGATGGATACATTACCCCAAGGTCCAAAATCACTATCAAAACTATTTTTGAACTTTGCATCTGTAAATGTATAACTAAAAGAAAATGGAAATAATAATCCACTGAAACTGATTAGATTATTATACGATAATTCAAAGCCTTGAATAAGAACCTTCCCACCATTGAACTGAGCATATGTACCGGAACCAGTAGCTTCTGTATCTTCACCTAAAAGATTTTTGTAATCATTGTAAAAAGCCACCAGTTCAGTGGAATGAAAACCACTATTAAACCTGCTACCTAATTCAAAATTCAAACTCTCTTCAGGTAGAATATCATCTTCATCATCAATACCTGGTCCAGGAGGAGAGAATCCATTATGAACACCTGTAAAAATTTGAATACCATCCCTCAGCTGATAAGAGATACCAAAACCAGGCACTAAAACATTTAAATCTGCAGACTTTATTGATGAAGCAGTGGAATCACGATTTAAGTCATCTCCCCAATCTTTCCTTTCAAGTGATATTGACTCATAACGAGTACCAACAGTCATCAAGACTTGATTTATCTTAATTTCATCTTCAATAAATACTGAATTTGCTTGGGCAGTATATAATCTATTATTCTTACCACCTTCACCTTTAGTACCTGGTGTTGTTATAACCAGTTCTCCATTTTTCATTTTATAAAGATCGGACCATTGAAATCGATCCATCTCATCAGAATGTTGTCTAAATCCAAACATTAGGTTATGTTTACTTCCAATAATAGAAAAATCTGAGTTTAAAACAGTTTGTAAACCTTTTGAGTTATAAATACGATTATTTGCCTTTATATCATAGGCATCATTTTCTGTGTTTTCTGCAGAAAGCAACTCATAGGAATCTGCAGTACCTTCATCTTGATCCAGTATAGAACCAATGCTATGACCATTAACCTTATTTAATTTGTACCAGTTGCGATGGAAATCATTATTATAGTATGTAGATGTTATATCTAAATTGGATGATACTTTAACTACCCCTGTTACGGTGATCTGATCATGATCAGCGTCCATCTGGTCCTTTTTTGAAGCAGAATAACGCCGGTACGGGTTTTCTTCAAAGTCTGCCATTGTTAAACCCAAATATGTTTCATGACTTAATTCTTCGGTGTGGCTAACCTTTAATTCCAGTGCTGCAAAATCAGAATCAGTATTAATCCTAGCTTTGAGGAGAAAATCCTTCTTATCGTAACCACTATCTCCTCCACCATCAATCTTTTTGAATCCACCCGCATTATCTAAATGTGTTTGAAACATTAAACCATAATTACTCGATGACATTCCTGTTTTAAATTTTGCAATACGGGTTCCATATTCACCTATGGAGATGGTACCCTGAAAATCCAAATGTTGTGGAATAGATGCGGATACATAATTAATAGCTCCGCCGGTTGAGTGAGGCCCGTATTTTATTTGAGATGATCCTTTGCGGATCTCAAAGGATTCCATTCTACCCGCGGTTGGCGAATAATATGCAGCAGGTGATGAATAGGGTGCTGGAGCTATTAAAACCCCATCTTCCATCATATTAATTTTAGCACATCTTTCCAATCCACTTCCTCGCATACCAATATTGGGTCGGAGACCATAACCATCTTCTTCCTGCATGTAAACTCCGGGAACCTGTGAAATAACACGATTTATATCTGTATCATTAAATTCCAATACTTCAGCTTTTGAAATAAGGGATAAAGAGCCTGGTACTCTGTAGTAATTATGGCCAGTTCCTGATAGCCGAGAACGCTCTGCCAAAACATCAATCGGGGATAGTTCTACAGCACTTTGATTTAATTTAATAGTTACCATATCAAAATTTTGTTTTTCAAAGTTCTTTTCTACTGTTGTATAGCCAATCGCTGTGACTTTGATATTTATATTATCAAGATTTGTTACAGATAATGAAAAGAACCCACTTTTATTTGTTATTGTACCTATTTGTTCAGAACCATTAACCTGAATATTCGCTTCAATAATGGGCATACCTGTTTTGGAATCAATAACTTTTCCTAAAAACTTGTTTGCATATAAAGTCTGCAAGGTTAGACTCACTAAAATAATTTGTTTTAACATTACTATTTTTTCCTTTTTTATTATTAATTAGTTGATACTTTTTTCCACATAAGGCCTAATCCGCTGACCGTTATTAGCCAAGCGAAAAGTTCTATTAGGCTGGGATCTCCATTGTAACCAAAAAGTCCTTTAAAAAGGCTTCCCACATATCCTTTATCATGAAACATAGGGTAAGAACCATCTGGCAGTTTTTGAGGATTAATATCCCAGATCCGTCCATAGTCGGGTATAAGGCCTGCAGATTCCAGTTCATGAACACCATATGCAAGCATACCAGCTGCTACAAAAATCAAGAGTACAGAGCTCACATTAAAAAATGTCTTTAGCGGTACTTTTCTACCTTGAACAAAAATCATGTAACCCAGTCCAATACCTAAAACTGCACCTATTAGTGAAAACGTAATAGATAGACCTCCCTGTTTCATCATTACACCATATAAAAATAAAATAGTTTCTATCCCTTCACGAAATACAGCAATAAAAGCCAGTGCGAAAATACCATAACCTAATTTTTCATCACCAAGTGCATACGCAGCCTTTTTTTCAAGATCATCAGCAATATTCCTGTTTTTTGCCATCCAAATAATCATAGTACCCAAAACAATTGCAGCTATAATCATCACAAAACCTTCAAATAGTTTTTCCGCCTGTCCCTGAAATCCGCCTGCAAGTTTCTGGAATAATAAAGATCCCAAAAGGCTAGCTGCCAGTGCAACAATCACCCCTTGCCATAATTTTATAATGGCGGTTTGTTGACCAGTTTTATTTAAATACGTAAAAAGTATCCCAACAATTAGGGACGCTTCAAGCACTTCTCTGAATACTATAATTAACTCTGCCATTTAATCGAAACTTTGGGGCTCCATGAATATCTTGGGATATAACACCTTATATTTAATAACTAAGAATTAAAGGAGTTGGAGCCCCAGAAACACATATATTATTGATAATGAGACTTAATCTCAATAAAAATTAGAAATTTTGTTTTCACAGATCAAGAAAAAAATGATTACATGTGTGATAAATAGATAACCTAAATCATGTGTAATTTCTATTAATAATAATTAATTGTATCCTTGTATATCAAATATATTTATTGATTCAAATTATTTAGACAAATGGACTCCAAAATGGATGTGAGAGAAAAACTACAATTAAATACAGGTGGTCAGTGGCTTGTCTCACCGATTGCCACTAAACAGATATTCTGCAGAGAAACATATACCGAAGAGCATAATGAGATCAAAAAAATGGTGTTTGAGTTTACTGAAAATAAAATTTACCCAAATATTGAAAAAATAGATAAGCTTGATGAAAACTTAAGTAAATCTATTATCCGGGAAATGGGAAGCCTGGGATTGATTGGTATTGATACTCCTGAAGAATATGGTGGTACAGAACTGGATAAGGTTACATCATGTATCGTTGCTGAAGGTGTGGGTTGGGGTGGCTCAGCTTCATTTGGATGTACCTTTGGTGTTCAAACCGGTATTGGCAGCCTGGGAATTGTATTTTTTGGCACCCCGGAACAAAAGAAAAAATATTTGCCAAAATTAATGACAGGTGAATGGATCGCTGCCTATGGTCTCACTGAACCTTCATCTGGCTCTGATGCTTTGTCTGCAAAATCCACGGCGGTCCTTTCGGATGATGGAAAACATTACATCTTAAACGGGGAAAAACAATTTATCAGTAATGGTAGCTGGGCAGATGTGTATACCATACTTGCACAGGTAGACGGTGATAAGTTTTCTGGTTTTATAGTTGAGCGTAATACTGAAGGGTTTACCATTGGTGCTGAAGAAAAGAAAATGGGTATGAAGGGTTCATCCACAACATCTCTGAAGTTCACAGACGCAAAGGTACCAGTAGAAAATCTTCTATACGAAATAGGTAAAGGTGCTGCCATTGCTTTTAACGCATTGAACATTGGTCGGTATAAACTGGGTGCAGCAAGTGTGGGTGGTAGCAAATTAGCCATAAAAGAAACTATGAAATATGCGCTTGAGCGCAGACAGTTTGGACAACCCATAGCCAGGTTTGATTCGATCCGTGGAAAGATTGCAGATATTACAGTACGAACCTATGCAGCCGATACTATGTTGTATCGTACAGTAGGTATGATACAGGACGCAATAAATGATCTCGATAAATCCGATCCAAAATACTATATAAAAATGGGTGAAGCCATGGAGCGGTTTGCAGTGGAAGCATCCATGGTAAAAATCTATGGTAGTGAAACATCTTCGATGGTTGTGGATCAATGTCTCCAGATTTTTGGTGGGTATGGTTTCATTGAAGAATATCCCATGGCCATGGCCTACCGCGATGATCGCATTAATCAAATATGGGAAGGAACAAACGAAATTAATAAAGTCATCATTACCGGTTATATGATGAAAAAAGTTCTTATGGAAGAAATATCTCTAAGAGACTTCCTAAGAGATTTGGATGATTTTATTAATGGTGATTTATCTCATACTACAGATGATCATTTGACCGTAGAAAAACATGGCTTGGAAGCAGCAAAAAAACTGTCTGTACTTATTTTTCAAGAAGCATTATGCGAATTTGGACAGGATCTTAAACACGAGCAGCAACTTGGTGAAGCACTGGCTGACATCTTTACACTTATTTTTACAACCGGCTCTGTTATTTCCCGTGTTAAGCAGACACTGTCTTCCAATGGGACATCCAATATGAGTCTCTTAATCGCAAAAATAAATACAGCCGAATCTCTATTAAAGATAAAATCACTTATCAGTATTTGTCTCAACAAAATTTTTAAAGAAACAATCCCTAATGACATAATAAATACATCACAAGCTTTGAAAGAAATAATGACATTAAGAACAGATACGATTTCTTTGAAACAGGAGCTTGCTGATTTTATGTATACAAAAAAACACTATCCATTCTAAAATTATTGAAAAATTGTGAGGAATTAATATGCCTGAATCTCTTATCATAGATGCGGTTCGTTCTCCTATTGGGTTAAAAAATGGAAATCTCGTTGGTATTCGTCCTGATGATTTAACCGCTCAAATAGTAAAAAGCTTATTTGAAAGAAATCAAAATCTAAACCCTGAACATATTGAAGACCTTGTCCTAGGTTGTGCTTTTCCCGAAGGCCCGCAGGGAATGCTCATGGCAAAGGGTGTTGCTATCCTAGCAGGAATACCTGAAACATCTGGTGGTGCTGTTGTGAATCGATTCTGCGGTTCATCCATGGATGCAGTCCACCAAATAAGTTCAAAGATTGACGCTGGTGATATTCAGGTTGGAATTGCTGCAGGAGTGGAAGATATGTTTTCTGTCCCCATGGGCGGATTTAACCCTGATTTTCATCCTGAACTTGCAGAGCAGGAATATTATATCGGAATGGGTGAGACAGCTGAAATATTAGCGGATGAAGGCAATATTTCACGTGAAGATCAAGAAAATTTTGCGGTTGAGTCACACGAGAAGGCCCTAGACGCTTGGAATAACGGAAGATTCAAAAACGAAGTAGTCGCAATTGATATGTATGGCGAAACCACAGTTGAAAAAGATGAAGGCCCAAGAGTGCCGGACCTGGAAAAGATCAAAAGTCTAAATCCCGCTTTTATAGAAGATGGAACTGTTACCCCTGCAACATCCAGTCCCATATCAATCGGTGCATCTGCGGTTTTGATCACAAGCAGAGAATTTGCTGAATCCAATGGGCTTACAATCCGGGCTACGATAAAAGGACGTTCTGTCGCTGGGGTGGACTGGAAGAGAATGGGAAAGGGCCCTATCCCTGCCACAGAAAAAGTTCTGAATAAATCGGGTATGGCTATAGATGATATTGATGTGATTGAGTTGAATGAAGCTTTTGCAGCCCAATCGCTTTATGTAATTGAGAATGGTGGCTGGGATAGATCTAAAGTGAATCTCAATGGTGGAGCAATTGCATTAGGGCATCCCCTGGGATGCTCTGGAGCCCGCATTATTACCACTCTTGTCAATGTTATGGAGCAACAGAATGCAAAAACAGGGCTTGCAACCATGTGCATTGGTACCGGACAAGGTATAGCAACCATAATAGAGCGTTAGAGTAAACAATGTCACAAAATTTTGAAAAAGTTGCAGTCCTTGGTGCAGGCGTCATGGGTGCCCAGATCGCAGGCCACCTGGCTAACGCAGGTATTCCATCTTATCTTTTTGATGTGAACGAAGAATTAGCAAATAAAGGAAAAGATGCTCTTACTTCCCTAAAACCAGCACCCTTGTACAAACCAAAAAATGCTGATCTAGTTACCCCCTGCACTTATGATAATGATCTGGAAAAGATCGCAGAAGTGGATTGGGTTTTGGAAGCAGTTGTAGAACGATTGGATATAAAAGAATCAGTATACCAAAGCCTTCTTCCCCATTTAAAAGAGTCAGCAATTCTTACATCAAACACATCGGGGATTCCGCTCAGTGATCTTACTAAATCTTTACCCGATGAAGTAAAGCAACGATTCATGATCACTCATTTTTTTAATCCACCGAGATATATGCAGCTTTTGGAACTCGTTCGGGGCAATGAGACATCGGATGATACATACAACACCATGATAGAGTTTGGTGAATCTGTTCTAGGAAAAGGAATAGTCCACGCCAAGGATACTCCAAACTTTATCGGTAACAGGATTGGTATCTATGGTATGATGGTAGCCGTAAATCTTGCCATTGAGCAAGGGCTTACTATTGAAGAAGTGGATAAACTCACTGGCCCGATTTCAGGCCGTCCAAAGAGTGCCACGTTTCGTACTGCAGATGTGGTGGGGCTTGATACTCTAGTAAATGTTTCACTCACCACTTATGACAAGGCACCGGAAGACGAAGAGCGGAACATGTTCAAAATTCCGGATATTCTAAATACGTTAATTGAATCAGATCGGCTCGGTCAAAAAACAAAGGCAGGTTTTTATAAGAAAAACGAAGACCGATCGATTCATTCAGTTGATTTTAAAACAGGCGAATACTCTCCAATGGGACTGGTGCGTTTTGATTGCTTCCGGATAGCCAAGGACCGGCAGAAACTAGCCGATAAAATGATCGCACTCTGTTACGGAGACGACAGTGGTAGCAAGTTTGTCTGGGAAGTCACCGCAAGATCACTAATCTACAGTGCTAACCGAATCCCAGAGATATCGGATGATATTGTCAACATTGATAATGCCCTGAAATGGGGATATGCCTGGGAAGCAGGTCCCTTTGAAGGCTGGGACGCTATTGGTGTACGCAGGTCTGTTGATCGGATGCAATCCGAAGGTAAAAAGGTGCCCGCATGGGTTTTAGAGATGCTTGAAATGGGCCGAGAAACATTTTACTGCACTGAAAATGGTGTCCGGACATACTGGTGCCCGATCGGCAAGCATCCTGTTATCATTGAACAAAATCCAAAAGTATTGAACCTTGCACTCCACAAATCTGCCGGAAATACACTAAAACGTGACCTTAGCGCAAGTGTGAATGATCTGGGAGATGGTGTCTTAAATGTAGAGTTCCACTCCATTCTTCAGCCTACACTACACCCTATAGACAGCTCCTATGTGGAAATGATTAATTATGCAATCGATCTAATTGAAAAGGGGGATTACAGAGCCATGGTTCTGGGACACCAGGGCGCTAATTTTTCAGCCGGGGCTAACCTGAACCTGCTACTGGAACTGAGCCAGAATGAACAATGGGAAGCACTGGACCTTGCAGTGAAAACATTGCAGGATACAACCCAGAGGATCCGGTTCTCATCTGGACCCGTAGTAGCGGCACCGTTTCAGCTAACGCTGGGCGGTGGTGTTGAAATTGTTCAGCCTGCCGCTCATAGGGTTGTTGCGGCAGAAACATACATGGGACTTGTAGAAGTTGGTGTTGGTCTCATACCTGGCGGCGGTGGAAACCTTCGAATGATCTTGAATGCCATGGATGGTGGTACGGGACGAATGGGCGCTTTCCAGAAAATACAAAAAACATTTGAAACTGTAGGCTTCGCTAAAATTGCAACCAGCGCAGATGAAGCTAAGCATTTAGGCTATTTGAAGAAAAATGATACTATCGTTTTAAACCGTGATCGTTTGATCCAAACTGCAAAAGACAAAGCGCTTGAGCTTGCTGATGGTTATGATCCACCAGTATACAGGGATGATTTGAAA
>ENA-UPTF01001178-UPTF01001178.1-marine-metagenome-genome-assembly--contig:-NODE-1178-length-16909-cov-8.626129_pt1 | contig 16909 bp, 23 predicted proteins | sample MGYA00238166_ERZ767019 | MGnify/ENA primary metagenome ERZ767019 (study PRJEB28930, sample SAMN06266391) | marine metagenome | isolation source: Sea water from 250 m depth | place: Atlantic Ocean...
GCAATCGCAAACCCTAGAGAACGTAGATCAAACCAATTAAAGTTTGATCCTGTTGAGGCACCGGATTTTAAGAAATATTTCAATAATCTCGAAAATATAATTGGTCAGTATCAAGATCTGATATTAAAGAAACTTGAACCTGAAGGTACAATATTCCTAGAAACTATTACAAAAGAACTTGATACTACTGACTCAATTCGATGTTTTTTTGCAATTCTATTTCTGGCTAGAGATGAAAAAGTTGATTTAATGCAAGTAGATGATGACGTCAAAATTACATTGATCAAATAATAATTCACAATTTGATCAATCATCTATGAAAGAAGATTTTAAGTTAATTTTGAGATAATTTTCAGTATTGGTAAAAATAGAAGATGAGAATGAATCTACTGCACGACTAGAATCTGCATTATATTCAGCTGGAAGACCACTAAGTATTGAGGACCTAATTAGAGCGTCAGGCACAGAATCAAGGACAAAAACGTTGAATTTACTTGAAAAATTAATGACTAAAGCAAAAACTGCATTCAAGGCAATAGAAATTATAACATTACCAGATGGGTCATATGTATTTCAACTAAAACCAGAATACAGCTCTTCTATTGGTAGACGATATGCATCAAAACCAATTTTACCTAAAGCAACACAAAAGACATTATCATATATTGCATATGAACAACCAATTTCAAGTAAACAATTAGTTGAAGTAAGAGGAACTGGTGTTTATTCACATCTCAAAGAATTGATACAGCTAGATTTTATTGAACATCAGAGTCTTGGACGTCTGAAGATCTATAGTACAACTGAAAAATTCAAGAAGTATTTTGGCGTTCAAGGAGATACAGATACACTCAGACAGAAATTGTTCCAAAAAGTCAAAGCCAGAAACACCAGAAAATAATAACACTGACAAATAATATTTCATAATAGATACTACTCCATTTGAAAACTTTTCGTTTTGTATAAATTAGAGTGTTTTAGAATTATTGTGTGAAAAAATCAGTAGAAAATCTAAAAACAAGTAAAATTACTGGTGGTATAAGACACCCATTAAAAACACGTCAAAAATTTGAAACAGATAGATATCCAAATGAAGCACTTATGGGTGATCAAGAAACTTCAACTAGAAAAACAAGAGGCAATAACAGAAAGACTGGACTAAAAACAGTTAGTCATGTTAATTTGGTTTTAGAAAATACAAAAATTAAGAGATCAAAAATTGTACGAGTTATCGAAAATCCAACTAACAATGACTACCAAAGACGTGGTGTAATAACAAAAGGTGCTATTTTGGAAACAGAAGATGGAAAATGTAAAGTTGTTTCACGTCCTGGACAGAATGGAATCATCAACGCAGTCTTGGTAAAGTGATTAGATGAAAGATTACGAACATATCGTAATCTGGCTTGATTATTTTAATAAAACATTAACCAGAAATAAGGGAAGAAGACTAGCCAAAGAAAAATGTATTTTTGATCCATCATTAAAAGAATTAATTGATGCAACGAAAGCTGCAGGTTTAGAACCAACAGAAACAGAAGGCGAAGTTAGATTTCCAAAAAGACCATATGTAAGATCAGGATACATTGTACTTGAAAAAAAATCAACTAAAACAAGTATAATGAACAAGATTTCAGAAAAATTAGTTTCTAAAAGAGCAAAACAATCAAAAAAATAATCAAAATAGCTTGTAGCTAAAGTTTTGTTGACAGAACTTCATGAAAGTAGTTAGATTGATTAGAAAATAATTGCAGGAGGTAGGTGAAGTATTGCACTTGGCCAATAGTGGCAGAGTCATTGTACGACTTAGTAAAGAGACGCAAGAAGGTCAAATACTTTGTGACAAAAACAATCAAAAGATTGGTAGAGTCACAGAAATGATTGGGCCTGTGAAAAGTCCATTTGCATCAGTTGTACCACTTACAAATAACTTAAAAAAAATTAGTGGAATCAAAGTTTTTTCGCTAGAACAAACTCCTGCAATGAAAAAAAACAGGAGAAAACGAAATAGATGAAAACATTAGAAATAGAAGTTTGCTGTCCTGAATGTAAATCTGCAATAGTAGATGATATTCATAATGGTGAACGAATTTGTTCAAGCTGCGGTGTTGTAGTAGATGAACAAATGGAAGACTATGGGCCAGAGGCAAAAGGTGTTAACCTAGTTGATAAAATGAGACTGGCTAGAGCTACAGGCCACACTACATTATCTCAACATGACATGGGTATTGCAACTGAGATATCCGTCGCAAGTACTGATTTCAGCGGAAAAAAAATCAACAGTTCCGTATCAAATCAGATGCAAAACCTTCGAAAGTGGCAACAGAGGGTTAGAGTAACCTCACCACGAGAAAGACGGCTAACAAATGTCTTAGGAAAAATTACTGAGACGTGTGAAAGTTGTGGTCTTTCAAAAAATGTTATTGAGACTGCTTCAAAGATCTATCGAAGTCTTGATGGAAAGAACATTGAAGTGAAAGGTAAATCTGTGATAAGTATTACAGTTGCTGTAGTATATCTAGCCTGTAAGCAATGTGATGTTGTTCGATCGTTAGAAGAAATATGCAAACAAGTATGTCTTGAAAAAGATGTTAAAGCAAAATCAAAACTTGCTGCAAAATACTACCGAAATTTGGTATTGGAGATGGGACAAGAAATTACACCGGTTGTAACCATGGGTAAATATATCTCCAAAATTGCAAACCTAACAAGAACTGATGTTCGCGTTGAGCGTCTTGCTTTGGAAATTGCAGAAAAAGCACGAGTGCAAGGCATCACAGATGGCAAAGCGCCGAACGGAATTGCATCTGCTTACATGTATATTGGTTCCATCTTGCTAGGACAAACTGTTCTACAAAGAGACGTTTCGACAGTTTCTGGAATCACAGAAGTAACAATCAGAAATAGAGTAAAAGAAATTCTTACCACGAATAAGATTACGCTGACTCTGAGACCAATACTGGCTAACAAGTAGCATCCACCCCCCTTTTTCTTATTTTTTGGATTAGGATTAGCTAAAATTAGTCTGGATTATATACTAAAGTCCAAAGTTATAGTGCATGGCAACTTTAGAAATAAAAGATCTTCATGTAAAACGTGATGGAAAAGAAATTCTAAAAGGTGTAAATTTGAAAACAGGTCCTGGCGAGGTTCATGCTATAATGGGTCCAAATGGTTCTGGAAAAAGCACTTTAGCATATACTCTTCTTGCACATCCAAAGTATGAAGTTACTAGTGGGGATATTCTTCTTGATAATGAAAGTATTTTGGAATTTACTGCTGATGAACGTGCAAAAAAAGGTTTGTTCTTAGGATTTCAATATCCTACTGAAGTATCTGGTGTAGGTTTTTCACATTTTCTTAGAACATCTTACAATGCTCTTAGTAAGGCATTACACGGTGAAGATAGAGAGGTCTTCATTACAGTAAGAGAATTTCAAAATTATCTAAAGCAGAACATTAATGCAGTTGGCTTAAAAGATGAATTTCTATCTAGGTATCTAAACGAAGGTTTTTCTGGTGGTGAAAAGAAACGGTCTGAAGTTCTACAAATGGCTGTACTAAAACCTAAGATCTCAATTTTGGATGAACCTGATTCTGGCTTAGATATTGATGCTGTGCAGGCAGTTGCTAAAGCAATAAGTGAGGTTTCTGATAAAAATTCAACAACAATATTAATTACACATTATGCACGAATTCTTAATTTCTTGGATAAACTTGACCACGTACATGTCTTTGCAAATGGTAAAGTACTAAAAAGTGGTGATGCATCTCTTGCACAAGAACTTGAAAAACGTGGTTATGATTGGGTTCTAGAAGAATCTAATGAAACATGAATAAAATAATTATTTTAAATAACACACAAAAACAAAAAGAATATGTCTGAAGAAGAAAAACAATATTTTTTTAATTTTTCATTTTTTAAAGTTGATCCAAAATGGAGGTGGATGGCAGACTTGGCAAAAGAAGAATCTGCAAGAGAACTAGCGAATATAATAGAAAATTCTCCAGTGAGCATAAGATCATATTCTACACTAGGATTGAGGGATGATGCAGATTTTTTACTTTGGTTTATGTCAGAGTCAATTGAAGATATTCAAGATACTATTTCAAAAATTTACTTGACTGTGGTCGGAAAATATATCATACCATCACGTGTATATTTATCATCTACACGTCCATCAATTTATGCCCAGAAGAATAGAATACACTCGTTTGTGGGAGGTATGGAATCTAAAAAATATGTAGTTGTATATCCGTTCACTAAAACACGTGAATGGTATCTATTACCATTAGAACAAAGAAAGCAGATGATGGATGAACATATCAAAACTGCTGAAAAATTTCCTCAAGTTGAATTGAATACAACATACTCATTCGGAATACATGATGAAGACTTTATGTTAGCATTTGAATCAGATAATTTACATGTGTTTCAAGATCTTATAATGGAACTAAGAGGCACAAGAGTGTCTGCACATGTAAAAGAAGATACACCAATGATCGTATGCGTAAAAAAGGATATTATTCCTCTAATTACTAGTCTTGGATAATGAATGGTCTAAAAGAATGGGCTACTGTTGTTAAAGCTTTAGAGCACGGGAAGCAAACAGTAATTTTACGAAAAGGAGGGATTTTAGAAACCGCATCAGGATTTAGAGTGGAGTCAAAAAAATTTTTACTCTTTCCAACTTGGGAACATCAAGAAATAAAACACGTTAAACCAGAATATCATAATTTCCTAAATGAAACATTGAATCACAAACCAAAAGATGGCTACAATATAATTACATCTTCAGCAGAGGTTTTAGACCAAAAAGATATTTCTTCAAATAAAATTATAGATGAATTATCATCGTTCCATGTCTGGAGTGACGAATACATTAAAGAACGAATTAATTGGATGCCAGAAAAACCACTAAAAGTGATTTTTCTAAAAGTATACACATTTCCACAAATTGAAATACCATTACAGGTAGACTTTGAAGGCTGTAAATCTTGGATAGAATTAAATTTAAACCAAAATTCTGAACGATCAGTGCTTACTGATCAAGAAATTGAATCTGAATTAAAGAGATTCAGGGAGATAGTAGATTGAAATACAAGAAATTAGGAAAAAGTGGGATAGAAGTTTCAGAAATTGGTTTTGGTGCATGGACTATTGCATTAAACTGGTGGGGTAAAGAAATTGAAGAGGATGAGGCAAAAAGAATGCTCAAGAAAGCTTATGATTGTGGAATTAATTTCTTTGAAACTGGTGACATGTATGGTCGAGGTAAAAGTGAAAGATTAATCGGTGAGACTTTCAAAGATATGCGAAATGAAGTAGTTATTTCTACAAAATATGGTTATGATTTTGAAAGTGCAGATCAAATTGGCCACAAGGAACTCCCACAGAAATTTGATGATACATTTACACGTCATGCATTAGAAAAAAGTTTGGAGAGATTACAAACAAATTTTGTTGACATGTATGGATTACATAATCCAAAGATGACACATATTCACGATGATGAAATTTTTAAAACATTGGATAGTTTGGTGGCCGAGCAAAAAATAAAAACTTATCAAATTGCCTTAGGTCCTGCAATTGGATGGACTCAAGAGGGTTTAGATTCTATGGAACGAAAAAATGTTACCGCAGTACAAACTGTATACAATATACTTGAACAAACACCTGGAAATGAGTTGATTGATGCTGGAGTAAAAAATAACGTAGGGATTTTGGTAAGAGTTCCTGACGCATCTGGGATCTTGACTGGTAAAGTAAATGCTGACACAAAAATAGATGAAAAAGATCATCGATCAGTTAGAAAAGGTGAATGGGTAAAAGCATCATTGAAAAAAGTGGAGCAATTACGCCCTATTGCCGAAAGTAATGGATTAACCATAACCGAATTAGCAATCAAATTCATCCTATCTAAAAAAGGAATTTCGTCGGTTTTTCCAACTGTTATAAGTGAGGAAGAAATTGAAATGTTTTCATCAATGTCAGATGGAAAATATCTTAACGATTCTGACATGAGGCAAATTGACGAATTGTATGCTAGTTGGTGGGATGAAAATCCATATGAGTTGAAGGCTACTCCACAAGCAGTTTAATTTTATTCTTAAAAATGCAAGAATGATTTCTGATTAAGGTTTAATTGTAGATATTCTTTATCGACAATAATGAGAGTCAGTTTATCAATTTTATGTATATCATTATTCACAATATCAATTCTTGTAATCTCCAGTCAACCAGCATACGGCCAACAACTCATAACCGCAACAAGTACTGGGCTTGATTACTCATCTATATTAGAATTAGAAAATAAAAGAGGAAATGATTTCAACATAGATTCGGTGAGAATTTGGTTAGGTGAAGATAATTCATTTAAATCTTTTAAAACAGAAAGGGGTTGGATTGGAAAATTTGAGGTTGGAGGTCAGGTAATAGTATTTTCATCACAAGAAAATGTTAAACCTGGTCAAAGTGTAAAATTTGGAATAAAAACTAGTTCTGAAAACCCAGTAATCAATTGGAAGGCATTAGATAGTAATGATCAAGTCATACAATCTGCAGCAACCATTACAGGACAATTGGATCCAGGAAAAACTCCAGAAACTGAACAGCCAAAAATTAATCAGCCCACAATCGTTGCGATAAATGATGACTCGTCTTTTAGATTTATTCCTGATAAACCATCAGTTGGTTCAGACTTTAGAATAATTGGTCAAAATTTTGTTCCAAATCAAAGTGTCACACTGTATATTGCTAATCAGATGATAAAATCAATAGAAATTGATAATGATGGACGGTTTATTTCCACAGCATCAGTTCCAAAAGATTTATCGGCTGATAGGATAGAGTTTACTTTAACCGATACTGGCGGAAGTGAAAAGATAGTTAGTATTAGAATACAAGAAACAGTGAATAGAGAAATTTCTGAAGATGTAAAAATATCAATTGGTCTCACACCTAAAATTATAAAACGAGGTGATACAATTACACTTGAAGGTCAATCAACACCTGATACAACATTAACACTAACAACAACTCAGAATAACAACATAATCAATATTGAGACATTTATGAGTGGCTTTGATGGAAAATGGTCATATGATCATCTTTTCCCAATAGATCTTAAATTAGGAAAGATATCAGTTGACATCACAGATGGTAAGACGACTGTCATAAGAGGTTTTGATATAATATCGTCACAATTAATCAATATCACATCAGATAAGATGCGTTACGATATAGGCGATGTTATAGAATTTACTGGTAGTGGTATACCTAACGAAAACATTACAATTATTCTTGAGGATCCATTAGATGTAGAAGTTTTTTCAAAAACATTTAACGTTAATGATTCTGGAAATTTCAATTTTAGCGTTGACGTTGCTGGAAATTTTGCTGAGGGTACATATGTATTAAGTGCGTATCAAGGACGTGAAACATCGCTATCAGTAATTGGTGTAGAAGAAAATCCAGAATCAATATTGATTGTGAAACCTACTCAATTGAACTATAGTTTTGGAAGCACCGTTGATTTAAAAATACAAGGTGAGCCACACAAATCTGTATCATTAGTGATCATTGATGATTCTTTCCAGAAAAAGATTAGTGATAGTATAAAATTAGATGATAATGGTACTTACATATATGAAATAGACTCTGCTGAACTGGGTACCGGTGCATTTGAAGTTGAGGTACGACATGGAAATTCAAGAGGTGAAACAATATTTACAGTTGGTCTTTCTACAGGTTCTGGTCAGATTGAGTTTGACACAATTCGTCAGGAATATAATGCTGGAGAAAAGTTGTTAATTATAGGTAAAACCGGCAATAATGCTTTACTATCTGTAGAAATTTTTGATGATTCTGGAAAGCTTGTTAGAGTACTAGAAACATTTTCAGATAAAACTGGAATGTTCAAAGTGGATAATTTCAGAATACCATTAACCTCAGATGCCGGTGAATGGAGTATAAACATAAGCAGTGGTGAGAACTCTACTGAACGTAAATTCTTTGTGGTTACAGAAGCAAGTGGTATTGCCGTATTTACTCAAGAACAGTCTAAACTTCATAAGACGGGTCAAATACTAACAATATTTGGAAAAGATGCAAGGGAGGGATCAGTAGTGTTTTTGACAATAAATAACTCTGATAACATACTTGTTGAATCACTGGAGTTACAGGCAACTAATAGTGGAGACTTTTATGCGATTTGGTTGATTCCAGGTGATATTCTGCCAGGTACTTATACAATACTTGCAGATGATGAAGTTTCAACTGCTACAACATCATTCAGTGTGGGTTAATTTTTTAATTTACTATCTAACAATATTTATTTCTCATTTTTTTGGTGAATTTAATGGAACTCAAAGAGAGAATTAGTGATTATGAGGATTTTCCAAAAAAAGGAATACTTTTTAGAGATTTTAGTCCAATTCTAAAAGATCCTGCTGCATTATCATTTATAGTTGATGAGTTTTCAAAAAAATTTCATCCTAATGATGTAGATGTGTTTGCAGGAATTGAGTCGAGAGGCTTCATTCTAGCATGTGCGTTAGCTCAAAAATATAATAAAGGAATGGTGTTGTTAAGAAAAGCAGGTAAACTTCCTGGAAAGACTGTAAAAGTGTCATACACAATAGAGTATGGAAAGGCACAAATGGAGATTCAAAAATCTGCATTAGAAAAAAATGAGCGTGTTGTGATTTGCGATGATCTTTTGGCTACAGGCGGAACCGCAAAAGCTGCTGCAAATCTGGTGAAAAAACTAGATGCACTAATAGTCGGATTTGCATTCATAATTGAATTAAGTGAGCTAAAAGGTATTGAAAAAATTAAAGAATATAGAACTGAAGTACTGGTGCAATATTGATGAATGAAACTGCTGAAATAGGAATTTTTGGTGGTACGGGAATTTATGATTCAGGTTTACTAAAAGATAGTAAGGAAATTTCAATAGATACACCATATGGTAAAACTTCAGATTCAATAACGGTTGGTGAGTTCAATGGGAAAAAAGTTGCATTTATGCCACGACATGGAAAAAAACATACTATTCCACCACACCTCATAAACTTTAGAGCAAATATTTGGGCATTCAAAGAATTAGGTGTTAAGAGAATTATTGCTCCATCTGCTGTAGGTAGTTTAAAGGAGGAGTTTGAACCTGGCAATCTTGCTCTACCATCACAATTCATAGATTTTACAAAATCAAGGAAAGGAACGTTTTCTGAAGATGGTAGGGTAATTCACATATCAGTTGCTGATCCATTTTGTCCTGAATTACAAAAAGTTATACTAAATGTAACAAAAATACAGGGAATCAAAATTCATCAAGACTGTACTTATGTGTGCATTGAGGGACCACGATTCTCTACCAAGGCTGAATCAAGATTCTTCCGAACTACTGGAGCTGATATTATAGGAATGACCTTAGTTCCAGAATGTCAACTTGCAAGAGAGGCACAAATCTGTTATGTCTCATTATCAACGGTTACAGACTATGATGTTTGGGCAGAAAAACCTGTTACCGCTAAAGAAGTGATGGAAACTCTAGCAAAAAATGTAGAGATGACAAAAAAACTACTCACATTTGTGATTGATCAAATCCCTGAAATAAAATCGTGTTCTTGTGAGAAGGCTTTGGAAGAAGCAGAATTTTAATCATCAATAAAAGATTCTTTCTTTAATCCTTCTGGTAAATTAAGATCACCTTGGAGAAGATTTCTCTGAAGTTGTGCAATAATTTCATCTGGATCATATCCTAAATCTTTGAGCCGATTTTCAGTTTCAGTAGAAAGTTTTGCGCCTATATTTTGACCTCCAATCCTACCAAAGGCAATTGCAGTAAATGGAAAAAAATTCTCATCCACCTGAAATTCACCTGAGATTTTGGCAGCCATCTGGGTGCCATCGATATCTTTGATATTAACTGTAATTTCCAATTAGACTCAGATCTCAACTGCTGTATGAAGATGATCTAATACAAGAAAGCTTGAATGAAAATCATCAACTATTTTATAATCTTTGATCTTCAAGTCAATAATCTGCTCGTCAGCAGTTTCAAATTTTAAAACTCCACTTTCTTTTAGTTTTACAAGTTTCCATTTGTCTTTTCCTTTTTGTAATTTACTTACAACAACTACCCATTTTTCATTATCATCGATTCTAGGCATTCCAACTATATCGGTAATTGACTCAATACCTAACTGCTTTTCTTCGCAGAAAGATCTCTTGCAGGACCCACATCTCCAGACATCAACAGATCCAACTGTACGTTCTTCTATATTGATATTCACTGGTGCATTGTATGTAATTTGAGGGTTATCACAACATTTGTAAATTTCAGGTGTAGGGATTTTATTTTCTGATGGATCATTAGTAGAATCTTCACTCATGAATGTCACTTTGGTTTGTTATATTTAGTCCTTGCATCATCATATGGCTTTTCTAATACGACGCCGATGTTATCTACAGTAAGATTTTTTTTAAATTCAACTCTTTCTCTTTCACACATTTTTCTATACATGTTTACTGCGGTAAATCTTGGATGCATTGCCTCAAATTCATCATTAGGCATATCAATAAAGGCACCTAAATCCATCAATTTCTTTGAATTATCTAATGCCTCACTTGATGAAATCTGCAATCTTTCTGCTATCTGTTTTATAGGCATTTTACCATTAGTTACAATCAGAAGGAAGATCTTTGCTTGAATATAGGTTAATTTGATTTCTGAGATAAGGTTTTTTTCTATTTGTGAGTAATCTAACAATAAAGTATGAATTAATACTCATTATAAAAATCAAAGATGCTTTATATTTGGTAAAATCAAAATTTGATTATTGAGCAAGTACAAAAATCCCACTAGACCTACAGATAAGTTACTTAATTACATAATACCCATAATCTTACTCATATTCTTTGGTCTGGTTTATGCAGTTTCACTTCGTGCAGATAATGGGTTTGTAGGTTTCCTTCTCATTGGTGCTGCTCTTATCACAATTGTTTATTGGACTGTTGTCATTAAAAAGATGGTACTTACCGGAAAACCAAAATTTACTTCAAGAGAGCAAGAATCAAAGAATTGGGTTTATGATCTTATCAAAGGAGACCAAGAAACTGTGTTTGTCGCTGAAGTTCCAGGTCCTGAAGATAAAATTATGGTTAGATTAATTGATGGTATTTTGTATGTTAGAGGATCACAAGGTTTTTCCAAAGAAGTACCAATGGAAGGCTCAAGTACGATGCAGATTGCCGATTTCAAATACAGAAATGGTGTTCTAACTCTTAGACTAACAACATCATAAACTCTTTGCCATTTCTAATTTTTCTGGAAGATATTTATCAGTAATGTTTGTTAAACCATACTTTGAAAATGCCTCTAACTCAGCCTTTCTTTTAATTTTCAAAAATACTTCCAACTCCTTTTTCCATATTCCTTCTTGATATCTGGGATCCTTTTGTAAATCAAAGCATCGTTTTATGTCAGATTCCGTCATTGGTATTGTAGGAAGTTTAAATTTTTCAATATCTGTAGCCCAAACACCCATCCATTTAGCATCTGGTACAGTCAACTCTCTTAAATGAGCTGCATTTGCAGAGCCTGATTTAATCACCATTGCAATATGTTCACCATAAACATCACCGTCTGTTAAAATTACAACAGGTAATTTCATTTCATCATGCAATCGTTTTAACAAAGTTCTGGTTGAGCGAGGAGCCTGACCACCTGTATTGATTATTATAGATTTAAATTTTTTATCAACCTGTTCTTCTACAAACCTAGTGAACAGACCACCTTTCTCTATTGCAATTACAAGTTCGGCACTAGTATCAACCAATTGCGCAGATGTCATACTTGGACCAATTGCATATCCATCAGGATGACTAGAAAGATTCTGCGTTTTTCCTTCATAACCTGGAATTGTATATTCAATTGTCAAATCACCAAAAATACTACTTCGTTCTTCAGGAAAGACGTAGAAGTCTTCTCTAGGTTTTGTCAAGACTGCTTCCAAGTCAACAATTATGTTATCGGATTCTGATTGATCCTCGAAATCAACTGCAAATGCTTGTGATGAATAATATACATCTCTTAATGTTGACGATTTTTTTTCCTGTGTAAGTTTATTTGCAAAGAATGCAAGCCAAATTAATTGGGTAAATGAGCGTAGCTGTGAGGAATTTTTAGCACTTCTTAATGCAGTGTTAGTACCAAGGACGTATTGTCTGAGTTTTTTGTCATAAATGATATTACTAATTGATCTATTTGGAATTGAGATTTTTGGAAACTGGCCGTTTTCAAGATCCTCATAAACCTGTGCGCCATGTTTTTTTAGAATTTCAACTAAATTCTTGCTTTTATCTTTTGGTGATGCTTTAGTTTGTTTTTTCTTCAATTGTATTCTCCTTTTCTAACATTTGTTTATAATTTGGCTCATTCTTCTTTTCTGCTAATTCTGTACAAAATTGTGCAATAAGTGGCAAGTATTTAGAATAAAGATTAGCACGTTTTTTTGCCATTTCAGCCTGACCTTTTTTTGACATGTATCCAGAAAGTTTTCTTGACAGGAACTGTAATGCAAGACGTAATTCCTTTTCGATTTCTGGTCTATCAGCGACATTTTCTTTCCCTACAGTCTTGTATGGAACTCTTGTGGAGCAAATATGTGACACAATAATCAGTGGTGCTGAATCATTTTTCACTTTATATCTATTCCAATCAGTATCATTTACAACTTTTAACACTACATCACTACCTTCATCATATAACAAAGGAATACGATTTGCAAATCGATATACCTTTGTTCCACGAGATTCAATGTTACCACCATATGCAATACCCATCTCTATGACAAATGGAAATCCTGAATATGCTGATGCAGTTCGTTGTACTACTGCCATAAAATCTGGTTCAAATCTTCGTTCAATTCCTCTTGCTAGTGGGGATTCGCCTAAAGGTGCCAAACACGTAGGATCAGGAGACCTAAATCCTTCGTAAGTTTGTAATGCATCACTAAGTTTTACTAAATCCTGATCTGACATATTGCCGACTCTTGTTTCAGGCTTGAATTTAGCAAATTTACAAAATTCTACAGCAGATGTTGGTCCAACTCTTTGAAATCTTTTTGTTAAGAATTGCGTGAGCGATTCTCCTTGAACTGTATTTGCTAATTGCTTATAGTATACACTTTCAGTATCCATATCAGCTGCAAGTGTTTCTGAAGTACTATAATCCCAATAGATAAGTTTGTTATTTCGAAGATCAACATCTTCTATTCTAATTCTTTGTAGTTTTTCAAAATCTGCTTCAAGAAATGACATTAAAGCTATTACAACGCGTACAGGTCTTGTTAATGACTTCCATTTTTTTACTGTCTTTTTCATAATTTCGTTATAACTAAATTTCTTTTTTGACATGCCAAGTTCCTTCCTAATTTTTTCAATCATTTTATTATCCACGTTTGGTATCTGATAATGTGTGTCAACTAACATTCTACGTATTGTTTCAACATCAATTCCGTACGGATGTGGTGCAATGATTGTTGGTGCTGGTGGCATTGTGCGAATAATTGCTTTATGATTAAATTTTTCACCTTTTGGATCATCAAAAGTAATAGTTGCGTATGGTGTGATTAATGATGTTTGATAAACATAATCACGAATTTTTGTACCTGCTTTTGCATAGTCGCCTTCTAAACAAATGCTAACGCTGAGTCCTTTTTCAGAACTTGCCTTCTCTTCATTTTTTAAAATTACAGGTTTGTTCTTTTGTATATCTAAAAGCATCTCAAAGTCATGCCGCAGTTTTCCATCAGCATTACTCTTTACCTTAACAGGTCTGTTTGTAGTTATTTGACCATATAGAATTGCCATTGTTGCACCTAGACCAAACATTCCACGTGCTTGTTTTAGTCCAAATTTTGAACCATACAAAACTGTTCCAAATGCAAGTGGAACGTGCTTTGATGGTATTCCAGGTCCATTATCTTTAACAGTCAATATGTATTGCTTAGGATCTGGTTTGTCAGGATCTACTGCTTTGATAATCATATGAATATTAGGATAGGTTCCACTATGATCACATGCGTCTAGAGAATTTTCTACGAATTCACGTACAGCCGTGTACAGTGAGCGTGTGGGGTTACTAAATCCAGCAAGATCACGATTACGATAAAAAAATTCACTAGGTGAGATTTGATTAAATTGTTCCTTAGAAGACATTTTGATCTTCCCATAGTTGTGATTTCTCTGCTTTTTCTCTTCTTCGTGCAGACTCTAATTTGGTATAAACTGGACCATGCATACTTCCACTTGACAGTGATGAGATGGCATCAACTGCCAATCTTAGTTGATTTGGTTCACCAATTATAGCAACGGTTCTACCATAAACAGTGATCAATGCGTTTGTTAAATTCTCAATGTTTAATCTTGCTTTTCCACCTTCCCCAATAATTCTTCCCTTAACTCTTTCAATCTGGTCTGGGGATTTTCCTGCAAATTCTCTTAGGTCTATTATATGTAGAGCGTTATCACCTCTGAGTAATCTCAATGCATTTTCAGGTGAAAAACCTCTTCCAATTGCAGAAACAATTTCAACAGCCTTAAACGGTTCAATATTCTCAGTTAATGTTTTTGTTGTGATCAGTACTTCACCACCTTCACTGTCAATATCCAAGTTTACTGAACATTTTTTTTCAATTAGTTTTTTAGTATTCCCAGATTTTCCAATTAATACCCCAATTCTATCTGTTGGTATACGGATTAATTTTTCATAGCTCATTTTGTTATCCTAGCGATTATATCAACAGGATTCTCAACTGTCAATCCTCGCTTTACAAAGAAGTTAGTTATGTTATTAATGTCTCTTTTTAAAAACTCCATCATTTTAGGATGATTTAGATCAACTGCAGAGCCAAGATCAAACAATTTTAGACCATCACTTGTTTTAAAAATATTAAATTCAGAAAAATCAGCATGTACTAGTTTTGCTTTTTTGAACAAATCAGTTATGATTTGTATGCATTGATGATAATCATTTTCATCAACTTCAGACTCGAGAAGAGTTTTTTCTGGTTTTCCCTCATTTCCAACAAACTCCATTACAAGTATGTTTTTTGAAACATGAATTGGTGTTACCACAGGAATCCCACATTTCTCACATTGTAAAATATTTTGAAATTCTTTTTTTGCCCATAGGTATACAATATTTTTTGTGCCTTTTTTTACACGTGAGAAGCGTGGATCACCAATCAAATATTCAGATCGTTTTTTGAAATTTGATGTTGCTACGAGATAGACCTTTAGAGCGAGATTTGATTGATTTGGACCGACTGCCCAAAATACAACTGATTCTTTTCCTGATTTTATGACTCCATTTACATAAGAAATAATATTTGATTTGATAAGTGCATATAATTCAAAGATTGTAGGTTTGTCTAAAACCTCATTGATCACTTTATTTTTCTTAAATCCATCGTCTAATGATTTAGATTTTTGTTTTTTGATTAACTCTAAATTTATTTTCGATTCTAGTTTTTCTTCTATTCTATCAGACAATAAAATCAGTTAGTTTTCCATGTAAAATTCATTTCTAAATGTTAGAAATCTTTCGCTATGTGATCGTTATCTTTTAACCAATCAACTTGCGGTAAAGTAAAACGCCAAATAATATCACCACGTTCCTTGAATTTGAAATCCCATGGTGCAATTATAACAATATCATTATCTCTAATCCAAATCCGTCGTTTTAATTTTCCGCGTATTCTACCACGTCGAGTTATTTCATCTGTACATTTCACAAGAACCTGATCACTTCCAAGAAGTTTTATCACTCGACCAAATAGTTCACCTTCTTCTGGTAATCTAATTTCTTTTAATGCACTTTCATTCAGAACTTTACGCTTTCCCACAAACAAAAATTATGTTTTTAATATATAATTGTGATGATTACATTTTAAAGATCAATAAAAAAGGAATTCCATCAATTCGTCTTACTCCTGCTTCAGAGCCAACTCCTAATTTTAGAGATAGTGATATTGTTTTTTCTCCAACCATATTTGCTGAAGTACATTTTTCTAATAGATGCTCTGCTTCAATTTCATCAATTGTATTTTCGTTATAATAATTTGAACTAATTTTAATTTCTGTTTCTCCATCTTTAATTATTCTATCAACCAAATCAGTATCGCAAATATTCAATATACGGTTACCACTACTTTCAATAAATCTCGAAGCGAATAACATTATGCATATTTGCCTTTTATTGTAGATTTTGCTCCACATGCTTCACAAATTAAAAATGAGATTCTATGTTCTTTCTTAACTTTTGTGTCCGGACTAGTACAGGTTGGACATTCAATGTAGTCTTTTAGATATATTTCAAATAATCTTTTAAAATCATCCGGGTCACGTTTACCAACAAATATCACTTTATCACCTACACGTTCTGCAGGAACTGCAAATTCTTTTGAAAGATATTGCATGATTATAGTTGCATCTCTTCTAAGCGCCTTAGGGAATTCAATGAAATTTCTAAGTATTGTTTTTTTACCTTCCCATGTTACATCCACCATAGGTAATTCGAATCTACTAACAGAATCAGTTTGCTGTGAAATATTTTTTTCAATTCTTTTAAGTAGTTTTTCATAATCATCTTTTGCCATATAGGTAAATTTAGAGAATCCCCTATATGGGTTTAGATGTAAAAAAAAGTGTTCTAAGGTTTACCTATTCGGAAAACATTAGTTCCACATTCTGGACATACTCCTTTTACTGCGGGTCGTCCATTCTTTAATGTAGTTTCTTGTTGATCCTTTATCTCTACTTTTTTTCTGCATTTTACACAATATGCTGTTGTCATTATATCAACACCAAAACGTGCTCATATTTAGAAACAGAATGTAA
>ENA-UPTF01001179-UPTF01001179.1-marine-metagenome-genome-assembly--contig:-NODE-1179-length-16897-cov-2.291498_pt1 | contig 16897 bp, 15 predicted proteins | sample MGYA00238166_ERZ767019 | MGnify/ENA primary metagenome ERZ767019 (study PRJEB28930, sample SAMN06266391) | marine metagenome | isolation source: Sea water from 250 m depth | place: Atlantic Ocean...
ACAAGACGAATAGCTGATAGCATTGATATGACACTGCCCATAGGTGAATCCCACTTGCCTAATTTTCCCATTCCAGAAGGTACACCAACCCAAGATCCAGATGAATACCTGAGGATTCTAACTCAGAAGGGCGCTGAGGCCCTCTATAGTGAACTGACTCCTGATACACAAAAGCGCATTGATCATGAATTAACGGTCATACGAAATATGGGCTTTGCAGGCTATTTTCTCATTACAGCAGATTTCGTTAAATATGCAAAAGATGCCAGTATCCCGGTTGGTCCCGGACGCGGATCAGCAGCTGGAAGTATTGTTTCTTATAGTCTTGGTATTACAAGTATTGATCCGTTGAAACACAATCTCCTATTTGAGAGATTCCTTAATCCCGATCGAATCAGCATGCCTGATATTGATATCGATTTCTGCATCGAACGTCGTGGAGAAGTGATAGATTATATCAAAGATCAGTATGGTGAGAATTCGGTTACCCAGATTATTACCTTTGGAACAATGAAAGCGAAACAGGTTGTAAGAGATGTGGGGCGAGTAATGGGTTATTCATTTGGTGAAGTTGATAAAATTGCCAAGGCCATTCCCAATGAATTAAATATTACCCTAGACAGTGCACTTGAAAAAAGTTCCGATCTACTGGAAATGGCAGAAGGGGACTATAAAGAATTAATGGCCCATTCTAAGGTCCTGGAAGGTATGCACCGCCATGCATCCATCCATGCAGCCGGCGTGGTCATTGCACCAGGGGATTTGACCGATTATGTCCCGCTCTATAAATCTTCAACCGATGATATAACCAGCCAATATGATATGAAAGGCCTAGAAGAATTGGGTCTTTTAAAAATGGATTTCCTGGGCCTTCGGAATCTAACAGTGATTGATAAAACGGTTAGATTAATTGAAGAAAAAGGTGACACAGTTAATATTGAAAAATTGCCTATGGACGATGTGAAGGTTTACAAATTATTTGCCAAGGGGCACACAATCGGGGTTTTCCAATTTGAATCTTCCGGCATGCGGGAGTTTTTGAAAAAACTCCAGCCCACTATCATAGAAGATCTCATCGCTATGAATGCTCTCTATCGTCCCGGTCCCATGGAGAATATTGATAATTTTATTTCAAGGAAGCATGGTAAGAAAAAGATTGTTTATCCTCATCCTTTAATGGAACCAATCCTGAAAGAAACATATGGAATTATTGTCTATCAGGAGCAGGTGATGCAAATTGCCCATGAAATTGCGGGATTTACCCTGGCTGAAGCGGATATTATGCGTAGAGCCATGGGGAAAAAGATCCAATCTCTTATGGCTGAACTAGCCATTAAGTTTGTGACGGGTGCAGAAGAAAAGGGCATCAAGAAAAATAAAGCAGAAGAGATATTTTCACTTATTGAAAAATTCGCACAGTATGGTTTTAATAAAAGTCATTCTACGGCCTATGCTTATGTTGCTTACCAGACCGCATGGCTGAAAGTACATTATCCTGCTGAATTTATGAGTGCCAACCTGACCAGTGAAATGGGGACCATTGACCGGGTGGTGATCCTAATTAATGAGTGTAAAAAGATTGGGTTTGAAGTAACACCTCCAGATATCAATGTATCATTTGGGGATTTTCGACCTGTGAATAATTCCACCATTTCCTATGGTCTGAATGCAATTAAAAATGTGGGATCAAAGTCGTTGGAAACGATTATCGAAGAACGAATTAAAAACGGGAATTATGATTCTATTTTTGACATCTGTGCCCGTGTAGACCAACAAAAGGTGAACAAACGGGTTTTGGAAAGCCTGGTCATGTCTGGTAGTCTGGATTCTGTTTCAGGCAACCGGGCCCAGAAATTTGCAGCTGTTGATGATGCAGTGAGGTATGGCCAACAGATGCAGATTGAGAAGGATCAGAATCAAGTGGATCTGTTTGGCGGTGGTACTAATGACATATTGATAAAAAAACCCACTTTACAACAATTGAATGACTGGGCTGAGAAGGAATCCCTAGATAAAGAGAAAGAAGTGCTAGGTCTCTACGTTTCAGGTCATCCGCTTCTTGAACATGCAGAAGATTTAGAAGAATTCACATCAATTTCATTTGAAGTTGGGCACGAATTATCCAAAAAAGATACCGTTATAGTGGGTGGAATGATTACCAGGATTGTAAGGCGTTTTGATCGACGTAACCGTGAAATGGCCTTTTTTGATCTGGATTGTCTAGGTGGCAATGTTGAAATAGTAGCATTTAGTGACTGTTACAAATCTTATGTCAATTTAATCAATGAAGGAAATGTGATATTTGTAAAAGGTAAACCATCAGAAAATACAAATTTTTCTGATCTGAAAATTATAGGAGAAGAAATCATTCCTGTGGATCGGGTCCGGAATCACTTATCCCAGCGTCTTAATATAAAATTCCCAGCCGGTGAAACAGAACCGGAGGATGTAGATAAGCTCATGGAAATAGCCAAAGGGTATCCTGGTAATTGCAGGTTGGTGTTTCATCTTCCCAACAATGGTTCCCCCCGTCCGATGAAGGTCATGGCCCATAATATAATGATTTCAACAGAAAGTGAATTTATCAAAAGGTTAAGGCGTAAATACGGAAAAGAAAATGTTTGGGTCGAATAAGGCATGATCGCTGTTATACAAAGATGTAGCAGAGCAAACGTAAAGATTGGAAAAAATATTGTAGGGCAGATTAGGAATGGGTTAGTGATTCTTTTAGGCGTTAAAAAGGATGATAATGAAGAGGATGCAGACTTTTTGGTTAGAAAGGTTTCAGGCCTTCGTATTTATAATGATTCAAATGAAAAAATGAATTTATCCATTAAAGATGTTGATGGTTCTGCATTGGTGATCAGTCAATTCACCCTCTGCGGAGATATGAAAAAAGGTCGCAGACCCAGCTTTATTCATGCAGCACCGCCTAAGGAAGGGCAAAGGCTTTACGAATATTTTATATCATCATTATTGAAAGAAGGTATGCCAGTCGAATCCGGTGAATTCGGTTCCATGATGGATGTGGAACTGGTAAATGAAGGCCCCGCCACATTTATATTAAACAGTAATCAATGAACTATGTATCAGGAATTTTTACTTTGAGTCCAATCCACCTCAAAACTTCTGAATCTAATCTTGGGTATGAAGTGAGAATCTACACCATTAATTTTTACTCTTATGGAACGTAAAATCAGAATTGTTATGGCAAAACCAGGCCTTGATGGTCACGATCGGGGTATAAAGGTGCTTGCATCCTCCTATCGGGATGCAGGGATGGAAGTTATTTATCTAGGGCTTCGCCAGACACCAGAAATGATTGTATCCGCAGCGCTCCAAGAAGACGCTGATGTGATTGCTTTGTCCAGCCTTAATAATGCCCATAATACGATTTTTAAGAGTGTCCTTGATCTCATGGAAGAGAAAGGATTAAACGATGTTTTACTGGTGGGTGGCGGTATAATACCAAAAAAGGATATCGAGAACCTGGAACAACAGGGCGTTGGAAAATTATTTGGTCCAGGAACTCCAGTTCAGACAACCATAGATTTTATCATGAATTGGGTTCACTCCAATAGGCGTTAATATGAACTTAAAAAACCAGATCGAACTTGAACTCTATTTTGCCGATCATTTTGATACAATCCTGTTTCCGGTTCTTGCGGATATGTATTTAGAACAGGACGATTTAAAGCGGGCCAGAAAAGTATGTGATATAGGTTTAAAACATCACAAGAATAATTCAGCAGGTTTGTTTATTCTGGCCCAGGTAGAAAAGGCGGAGGGCAATTATAAAGAGACAGAAAAATCTTTAGAACGTATTCTATTGTATACCCATGATCACCTTGCAGCGGCAGAAATGCTGTGCGAAATCCAGACTGTTCTTGGCAGGGCTTCCAACCGCTTATTGAAATCGTGGAAACATGTCTTATCTTTAAACCCTGATCACAAAACAGCACAAAATTTCATCAACAAGGTTGAAAGTGCAGATACTACACCAAAGTCAAAAACAAACCTAAAGCCTCAAAAAATTGCTACAGTAAAACCAAACCAAAAAGAGAAGCCATCTGTAAAACAGAGACCTATTGCACACCCCGTTTCTATTGAGCCCGAAGAACCTTTAAAGGTTAGTTCACGGTTGGCCACATTCACACTGGTCGCAGTTTTAAAAAACCAGGGATTATTTGAACAAGCACTTGAGGTTCTGGATGCTCTGGAAGAAAAAGGAGAAAGCCTAGAATCCATATCATTGGAGCGCGACACAATTCATACACTTATTCAAAATTCAAAAAAGGATTAATCTCATATGAATGATTCAATTTATTCAAAACGCCAACAAGACCTCAGAAAGGTTTTAGATGAAAGAGGTTTGGATGGGATGTTAATTACTAATTTAACAAATATCAGGTATATCTCTGGTTTTACAGGCTCTGCTGCATCCTGTTTGATTACACCAGAAGGCCAATATTTTATTACGGATGGTCGGTACATTGAACAATCGAAAGCACAGGTCAAAGGGTTTGAAAGATTTATTGATATGAACTCTCATTTATCTCAGATCAAGGATAATAACCTGAACCCCAATGGATTCAAACTGGCTTTTGAAGGGGATCATATGAGTTATGCTCTATATGAAAATATGATCAGCGTGTTCCCAAATACGAAATGGGAAAATTCATCCATGATTCTTGAGGATCTTGCATCAGTCAAAGATGATCATGAATTGGAATGTATCCGTACAGCGGTCGAGGTCACAGATAAAGTGTACGAAGAAATTCTGCCCATGCTGCGCCCAGGGTTTACAGAAAAACAGGTGGCCAATACTATGGTTTCCAAATACCGCGAATACGCGGAAGGCGAAGCCTATTCACCCATTGTAGCCACCGGACCCAATGGTGCCCTTCCCCATGCAATTCCAACAGACCGGGAATTTCAAACTGGAGATTTCATTGTGATCGATGCTGCAGCAAAATATGGCGGATACCATGCAGACATGACCAGAACTCCAGTTATCGGAGAAGCCACTGAAAAGCATAAGGAAGTTTACTCTATTGTAAAAGAAGCGCAGCAAAGGGGCTGTGATATTGCCAAAGCTGGTGTACCCTGTAAGGAAGTAGATGCTGCCACCCGTGAATATATCGGTGAGATGGGCTACGGTGAATATTATACACATGGTACAGGCCATGGCCTTGGCCTGGAGATTCATACGTCACCCCGATTCAGCCCCCAAAGTGAACAGGTTTTGGAAGTGAATAATGTGATGACTATAGAGCCTGGGATTTACCTGGCTGGCTGGGGAGGTGTTCGTATTGAGGATGATGTAATTATTGGAAAAGATGATTGCGAAATTCTTAATCAAACCACAAAGGATCTGGTTGTCCTGAATTAATTTATCTCATTTTTACCGGTTAAATATTAAGTGGATATATATTCAAAACCGGACCTCTATGATGCAATTCATAGACACTACAGTCAAGACAGTGAACTCATTACATCTATTGCAAAAAGAGCCGGAGATCCTGTTTTAGAACTGGCTGCAGGAACAGGCAGACTGGCCCAGTTAATACTGGATCTTGGTTACAACTACACAGGACTGGACCTAAGTCGGAAATTTATTGATGTGGCCCGTGCAAAATATGGTAAACAGGCAACCTTTGTTCTGGGAGACATGCAGGAATTCCACTTAAATGAACAATTCAAATTTATTTTTATCGGGTTCAACTCATTCCTGCATAATCTGACAGATCAGGATGCAAACAGATGCTTAAACTGTGTTCGAAATCATTTAACAAAAGATGGATTATTTCTGGTGTCGATTTTTATTCCCGATCCTTCATTTCTATACCGGGAAGCGGGGAAACTATATCCGGTTACATCTTTATTTGAGTATGATGGAAACAAGTGCCGCATCATGGAAACAAATGAATTCGATAACGAAACACAAGTAAACCAATTGACCTGGCGCCTAGAAAGGGATGGGCAATTGGCTCCAGAAGAATACTGCTACAATATGAGGATAATTTATCCCCATTCCATGGATATATTACTTTCTGAAGCAGGATTAATCATTAAAGAAAAACTGGGTAATTATGATGGATCACCCATGGATGAAGAAAGCGGGATGCAAATCTATGTCTGCTCGAAAAACTAAACCCTTATCCGTAAAAAAAGCGGTAAAGTACCTGAGGCAGTCTGACCCTGAATTAATTCCCCTTTTAGATGCATTTACAATTCAGGACCTAAAACCAGAAACAAATTATTTTAAATCGCTTACCCGCTCTATTGTATATCAGCAATTAAGCGGGAAGGCTGCTAAAACTATATTTGATCGTTTCATTTCATTGTATAAAGATAAATCATATCCAACCCCTGTTGACGTAATGAACATAGATCATGAAAAATTGAGATCTGTGGGATTGTCAAACTCAAAAGCACAGTACATAAAAAATATTGCATATGAATTTCTGAATAATCCTGATACTTATGAAAGCCTTGAAAAGATGGATGATCAGGATATCATAGATACATTAATAACCATAAAAGGGGTTGGGCTCTGGACAGCCCAGATGTTTCTCATGTTTACCTTGAATCGCCCAGATGTGTTTCCTGTGACGGATTTAGGGGTTCAAAAAGGTTTTCAACACTATTATAAATTGAGTGATATACCAGTCCCGGTTCAGATGCTTAAGAAATCAGAAAAGTGGGCCCCATATAGAACTGTAGTAAGTCTTTATTTTTGGAGATTATTGGAAGGCCCATTTGAGTGGTAATATGATTACAACAATATTTTTTGATATCGGAGGTGTATTACTAAATATACATCCTGAAAGAACCTTTCAATATTTAAGTGAATGTATAGATACAAAACCAGATGATATCAAAGTAAACTTCCCTTGGGATGTCCATAGTGATTATGAAAAAGGGCGGCTCACCAATAAGGAGTGGTTTATAGCATTCAAAGATTCACTACCCCAGCCCTGCTGCTTAAAAGAATCTGATTTCTGGCGTGCCTGGCAGCTTTTATTGGGAAAAGAAAAAAAGACGGTCCAATTATTGAAGACTTTATCGGAAACATATTCTGTCTGGTTGCTGTCTAATACAAATCCAAAGCATATCCAGGATGAAATAGAGAAACGATATTTATTCCCCCAACTCATTGATGGTGCTGTATATTCTTTTAACGTAGGATATAGAAAACCAGAAACAAACATTTATCGAATTGCAGCCGATAATGCCAATGTACTGCCTGAAAATTGTATATTCATTGATGACCAATATGAAAATGTTCAGTCAGCGATAAGGTTTGGATTTACCGGAATACATTTTAAATCCTACGAACAACTGGAAATGGACTTAATTCAACATAAATTAAATGGAATTAATCAGCGGTGAAATATTTTCCAATAGTATTTTCAATCATACTATCTTTTTTAAATGCCACCGGAGCCTGGATGATGAGCCAGCGGTCTCATGGGGAATTGAAGTGGAACACTGTTTCAACGGACCACTTTGATATTCATTATCATGGTGGCATAAAGGATATTGCAGTTAAGGGCGCTTCCATGGCAGAACAGATTAGGCCTGTTTTAATGCAACAAATGGGCTTGGATACCCTGCGTCGATTGGATATTGCATTTACAACGGAAGATGAGATTTTAAATGGGTTTGCCACGCCGGGGAATTATACTGTGATATGGGTAGACCAGAATGATGCAGGGTTATGGACAGGGGATGAGAAATGGCTGCGCACAGTGTTAGCCCACGAACTACAGCACCTTGTTTACTTCAATACTGTAAAAGGTCCTTGGTGGCTACCGGAGCCCATGAACAGCCTTGTTGCAGGTGTTCCAGGCTGGGTCGTTGAAGGGCTGGCAGAATATTATACAGAAAAATGGCGACCATTTCGATTTGATATTTCCCATAAAGGACATGTTATTAGAAATACAGTCCATAGGATTCAAGATCCGCATAATGATGGGTTTTCAAAAAGTCTTTACCTGGCGGATAGGTTTGGAGATTCTACCATAACCAAGATCTTAAATCACCGTAATAAAGCGGGGTTTCTATATTTTGAGAGTTCCTTCAAAAAGCATACGGGGATCAAACTGAAACAGTTCAATGAGGACTGGCGCCGGCACATGAACACTTTTTTCTATGGACAGAGGGCCCAAAAAGAGCGTCTAGAAGACGTTGGAAAGGTACATAAACTACCCATGAAACGGGTTGCTGCTTTTGATTATTTCCCTGATACCATGCGTATTGCCATGATTGGTCAAATGTCAAAAGGGCAAAGAGATCTTTCCCTGGCAGTGGCAACCAGGGACACAGCTAAGGAAAGAAAAATATGGAATAAACGGGTTAAAAAAGCGGATAAAAAGGGAGAAAAACCAAAAAAAGTCAGGCCAAAATGGAAACTGAAAGAGTTGGATCATGGAATTTTTGGTGAATTAATTATAAATCTTGATGTTTCACCCGATAACACTTCAATCGTATATCCAAAATATCGTTATGGTGATAAACAGTCCCTTATGTATGGCATTTGGAAACTGGATGTTGAAACAAAGAAGAAAACCCTGCTTATCTCATCTATGCGGGCTAATTATCCCAAGTTTTCACCGGATGGAAAAAAGATTGCTTTTGTTGCTCATGAAAATTCCATATCACAGATCTATACCATGAACGCCGATGGAAGTAATATAAAACAGATCACATATAATGAAGGTGATACCCAGATTATAACACCTGCTTGGAGCCCTGATGGAAAATCGATCGCTTATTCCCAGTCGGATCCAGATGGATTTATGGATATACATGTTCTTGAATTATCTACCGGACAATCAAAACACATTACAAATTCCAGCGAAGGGGACTTTCTGCCTATCTGGCATCCGGATGGTAAAAGGATTTCTTACACAGGGTTATACGATTATACACCGAATCTATATACCTATGATCTGGAGACTGGAAGCACCATTCAAAATACAGATGTTGGGGATGTGGTCTTGGGCTTACAGTGGAACACACACACACACACAATCACTTCAAGAACATTAAATACTGTGGATTCTTCCAGGGTAGTTGCAATCGATCCAGCCAGAGTAGCTAGTAAAGCCAAGCTTAACATAAACTCTGCTTTTTCTTCCTGGCGTACAAAAACTCCCGATACTCCTCTGATAGGCATTGATCCAAATAAAGAAATAAAAATAAGGGGAGAGTCGAAATATAAATTTTATAAGACCATGAGACATTTGGGAACCATTCTACTACCGGATGTGCAAAGCCTGTTTTATAACGGCGCATTCACGGATGGTCTTGGCAGGCATACTGTTGCTGGTTTTTATGCCACAGATTATGATACTATACATAGCGTTGCTTTCCAATACCAGAACAGCACGGGTTTTCCATTCGGTGGATTTTGGGGAGTGAATATTTATAAGGATTTTAATTTTCAGCTCCAGTTTTATAATCGAGAACAGACCACACTTGTAGAATTGTTTAATGGTATCTCTTTATGGGGCAGGTATCCCTATAATTTTGGATATTCTTTGTCAGCCAATCATATTATGGAATACTCTTTCCAATTTATGGATCGTGTAGCCTTATTTGACACAATCCAATTTTCATCTGATGTTTTTGAATATCCAGAGTCTGGTAAAGAAGGCAGCATCAACCTTAGATACGCTTTTCTAAATAAAAGAAACCATGCAAGAAACATGTTCTCTCCTAATCAGGGTTATGGACTTGAAATACTCATAAAAAAATCCAGTCCTTCACTTTGGAGTGATTTTGATTATTTAAAAACAGAAATGGACTTTTATACAAATAGAAAAGTTGGTCCATTTTCTCTTTATGGCCGTGGGCGTTACGAAAGAATGAGTGGAGATCCGCCAGACCAAGAAAAATTGGGAATTATTGATATTCCCAATTATTACATAGCCGGCACTTTAACACCAGGTAGAGAATACATGACGCCAAGAGGATATCCTGACAAACAAATGGGGGATCAAGCATTTATGGGTACAATCGAATTAAGAGCACCCGTAGTCCCATTAGATATTATTGAAGTTTTAAAAGTTATAAAATTTGGTAAACCAACTTTTGCTCTTATCTCAGATTTTGGAAATGCCTGGAATGAAGGCAGTAAAATGGGAGATTTGATTATAACCACAGGGGCTGAATTCAGGCTGTCTCTTACTCTAGCAAATGCTCCATTATTTATTTTTAGTTATGGCTGGGCACAATCGCCTGAAAAATGGAATAAAGATTGGGAAAAACTATATAACACAGATTCAGGAGACACTATAGAAACAGGTCCAAAACCCTACTTTCAAATGACACTCATTAACCCCTTTTAAAAGATAGTTTAGAATCTGAGTTTTCGTAGTGTAATAGAGAAATATAAACCTTCAGGTTCAATAACTGGCTCGAAACCATTCCAGACTGCAGGTTCTGTCTCAGTGATAGTGTTCCCATCCTCATCATTTTCACCCGTATCCTTTTGCCATTGCCAGGGACCGTGAATATTGGTGAAAACATAGCTCGCCGTTAAGACAATATCTCTCTTCTGACCAATTTGAATAGCGAGATTACCATCAAGAGAAGGATCCGAAAAAAAAGAAATAACATTATGACCGTCATCGTCACCTCTTCGGGCAAGCAAAGCAGGCAGTTCCAATGAAACAGACCCTTTTGTACCAAAACCTGAGAAAAGGGTATAATCTAAATTGGTGCCAAATCCAAGATACCCATTCATTTTATTCCTGGAGTCGATAACTGATCCCAGATAGCCATTGATACTTCCGGAGAATTCAGCAAAAGGGTTTATCCAAAAGCTTCCTGCAACTTCATATCTTCTATCCTTGGAATAGGTAAAATTCAGGTCCGTAATTGTGGGGGCACCTTTCATTTCGTACACTTTGTGTCCCGGTTTAACTTTTCTCCAATTCCGTACCACCCTTGCTCTGCTGCCATCAGATCCCACATCTGTTAGTCTTATGAGACCCCGTGATTTTCCAGGAAGAGTGACTGTTTTTCCTTTATATGTTTTTATTTTATCCTTGGAAGATATTTCAAACAATGCCCCCTTTTTAAGTCCCAGGTTTGCACCGGAAAAAATGCTTACATGGCTGCCATCAACTTCAATGATTTCGCTGGTAATCATATACAGGTCTTTTAATTTCATCCTTATCTGCATAGACAACTGATTTAAAACTCTACTTAAAGATGCATCACGATTGCCCCCTGTGAAACTTGCATTCAATGAGAAGGAGTGTTCAGAAACCCCTGATGCTACATTAACCAGCTTAACATTCCCTTTAAACTCTGTATGAATATTATTTTCTAGTTCCAGTCTTATTTTTAAAGTATCTACTTGGCGAGCATTTTCTATGGTTTCAGTTACTACGGTTTTTACAAGCCATGTGAACAAGGTGCCATCATCATCATCATTATCTTCTTCCTTTTCTTTAGGCACACCTTTTTGGCCAAAATGAACAATTTCCAATATCAACGCTTTTTCTGCAGCAGCAAGCTCTCCCACCTGAACAACCTGATCATTACTTACCAGGCCAGATAGTTGAAACTTTTGTTCTTCAAGGATCTCTGCTACAAGATTCCGGTCAATCACTTCAAATCTACCTAAGGCAGTAGCCTGCTCTGATATGATTGACAATACTTTATTTGCTAATTCTTTTTCATTATTTTGTGTTGAGGGAAGAATCATCAAAGCCTTTTTCTCAAGGGTAAGGTTTTCATTGAGTTCTTTGGAAATCACCGGAAAAACCAGGACAACACATAAATAAATATGATGTTTTAATTTCATTAAAAAGACCAGTTAAGAGGTTGGGTGACTGCAACAGTTAAAAAAATGTATGGACCAGATTTATCTTTCTGTATATCCTGTGTAAAACCCGTGATCAACCCCCAATTATTCCCAAAGGACCACTGAAGTTCGCCTAGAATTTGAACTCTAGATAGAGGTGTAGATCCTACAACTTCACTGAGTTGGTAAAAATAATCAATTTCAAATTTTGTTGAAAATAAATTCATATTATAATCTACTGAATACCCTCCCCTTGCATAGGATGTTTTTTGCTCTGTATTTAAAAAATCAGAATTATCAAATGCAAGGCCCATTTCCAGGGTCATGTTCCCTGATTCAGAATTACGCATGAACCATCCTATGCCCTGGTTGAAATGGTACCTCAGATCCACATTTAAGAATGTATTCTTCTCATAAATAAGTGTATTGAAAGAATAGAACCTATCGATCGATAGGAATCTACGACTTGATTTTTGTCGGATTCGTATTTCAGTATCTGTTTGAAAAAAATGACCAAAAAATCGAATATCCTTAAAAGTATAGGCCGTGGTTCGTTTTAAACGGGCATACCCTGTAATTCCTGTTGTAGATGTTTCAGAGGAAACAGCACCCATGCGATAATATTGTGCCCATTCTAGACGTTCTTTTTCTGAATCATGTGCGAATAAGCATGGAATAACCAAAAGGGGGAGTATGGTTTTTCTCACTGTTTGATTTTTTTCCCGCTTTGCATGAGCAAAATTGCAGCTAGTGTAAAACAAACAGTAAGAATTATAGCCATTATAAAACTGATGTGTACATCTGAATCACTCACGCCCAGAACAGTATAACGAATACCATTGATCATGTAATAGATTGGATTTATAAAACTCAATGTCTGAGCCCACTCTGGGAGCATCTTTATGGAGTAAAAAATACCGCCAAGAAAGCTCAGTGGCGTCAAAAAGAAATTCTGCATCATAGCTAATTGGTCCCAGCTTTCTGCGAGTTGCCCTAGGAGAAGACCCATGCTGGAAAAAGCCCAGGAAACAAGAAAAATAAACGCAATAGTTCCCACTGGATCAGCTACAGGCATTCCGATTAAAAGAACACCAAGCAATAAAACCAGTATCCCATTCACCATGCCGCGTACCGCCCCGCCAATAATATATGCCAGGGATATCTCCAGGCCAGACAATGGTGCTGTTAAAAGGTCCGGCAATTGCTGTAGTAATTTCATTTGAAGCATGGATGATGAAGTATTTGCGGTAGCATTGGTAAGTGTATTCATCATTATCAGACCCGGCAGAATAAAAAGGGTATAGGGAACTCCCTGTATCTCTGAAATACGCTGTTCCAGAGTATATCCAAAAATAGCAATATATAGTGCTGATGTGATCAATCCGGGGAGGACTGTCTGCCTGTAGACAGAAAAGAAGCGACCCACTTCCCGTTTGATCAAAGTGGCGAGGCCCACCCAGTTCATTCGTTAATGCCCTTGCCGGTCAGGTTTAAAAAGACATCTTCTAAAGATGAAGTAGTGGATTCTATACTCTGGATATGGACCTTAGCTTTAGACAATTTTTGAATGATTTCAGGCATTGCCAAGTCTGGATCCTTTACAGAAAAATGAAGGCGATTATCTTCGACAGTATACGTATAACCGGATAAATGAGAATCTATCTCGCCATTTACGTTTCCAAGATGAACTGAAATTCCTGCTGTCCCGAGTTCACGGGTTAGATTTTTAGGAGTTCCCTCTTTAAGTATTATTCCCTGGTCAATAATGGCCACATTCTCACAGAGCAATTCTGCTTCTTCGATGTAATGGGTGGTTAACAAAATCGTTTTTCCCTGTGCGTGGAGATCTCGCAGGTATTGCCAGAGATAGCGTCGAAGTTCAACATCCACGCCGGCGGTCGGTTCATCCAAAATGATAATATCCGGGTTGTGCACCAGGGCTTTTGCAATTTGAAACCGCCGTTTCATGCCGCCGGACAACTGACGTAAACGGGAATCCCGTTTCTTTGACAACCCCAATCGTTCTAAAAGATCATCAATCGTTGGTTTTGACTCTTTTTTTGTGATACCATAATACCCCGCCTGAAAAAAAAGGAGTTTTTCAATTGGAAAGAACCAGTCAACCGAAAATTCCTGTGCAGCGATACCGATCTTGGACCGGGTAAAACGAAAATCCTTAACCGTATCCCTGCCAAATACTTTGGTGGTTCCCTGATCACGGAATACCAGTCCCGTAAGAATGTTTATTGTCGTTGTTTTCCCGGCCCCATTGGGACCCAACAATCCAAAGAACTCACCTTTTTTAATAGATATATCAACACCCTTTAAAGCATGTACATCTCCATAGGATTTGGTTAATCCTTTGATCTCTATTGCCGGGGATGGCATTTAGATTATTTAAAACCGATATGTTGTTCGAAAGGGCTTGGAAAATCAAATCCTTCAGCACCTGGAAAGTGGGCGATGGACACTATGAACGCCCAGGGGATCAGTATGGATGCTTCCAGTTTCTTTGTTTCTTCACTCCCATCTCCGGTAATATTTGGTACTTGGAATCCCGGGTGATGGATCCACATTCCATTTTCATCGTACCCTTTCACATGGACAAATATTTTATCCTGATCGATCCCTATTTTTTTTAGCGGTTCATGGTTATCCAAAACAAGAAGGATTAAATCACCAACTACTTCTTCTATTTTCATCATAACTGTAATCTTCTATTAGTTAGAGACAAATTTATAGATAGCACCCAAATAATCCACTACATAGAGTTCGCCCAAATTATCTTCACCAAAGGATGAAATAAAGAGAGGGACATCCTTACTGTGTTTTTTCAGTTCTTTCCGAAGATTTTTAAAACCAACAGGTTTTCCATCTTTTAGCTTAAAAGACCAGATTCGGCCTGTACAATAATCACCGAAAATGTATGTTCCCCAAAGATGTGGATTATCTGTTCCCCGATAAACATAGCCCCCTGTTACTGAACACCCTGTGGCCTCTGAATTATCCATGCCCATGAGAATTTTCATGTATGCGGCGTTATTCGGATATTCGTGTACCGGCATAACGAGGCCTGTTGTATCGCAGAATTCTTCCGGATTATAGCAGTGATTTGCTTCCATGGTCCGCCAACCATAATTAGCACCTTTTGATACATCCCAAGTAGTCCAGCTTATTTCTTCCCAAAGGTTTTGGCCTACATCTCCAATGATAAGGTCATTTGTTTCCCTGTCAAACGAGAATCGCCATGGATTGCGTAGCCCGTAACAAAATATTTCCGGTCTCTTATCCTTTTGACCGATGAAGGGATTATCAACAGGAATGGAATAGGGATTCCCACTGTTTACATCTATACGAAGTATAGCACCAAGGAGCGTATTTAGATTTTGGGCATTATCATAGGGATCGCCCCACTTGCCTCCGTCTCCGAAGCCAATATAAAGCATTCCATCCGTTGGTCCAAAAGCCAGGTGACCGCCATTATGGTTTCCAAACGGTTGTGCCAACTTTAAAAGTATTTTTTCTGAATTCTTATCTGCTGTTTCCGGATGGTGTGTTACAGAAAAACGGGATACGATGGATGTGTCGTTCCGGTCTACATAATTCACATAAAAATACCCATTTTCTTTATACTCTGGATGAAAGGCAAGGCCAAGCTGGTTGCGGTGTCCCATGGAATATATTTCGGGCAGGTAGTCGGGATCGCCAACGAAGGGATTATCGTCAGGAGCAGTGCCATCCGGATTGAGTCGCAGCAGCTTCCCGAAGTGCGTGGTCGGGTCCTGGGCATACTGACCCGTGTCGGCAAATTGAAACGCGCCGCCAACGCTCATGAAAAGTTTGTCGTCGGAGCCCCACAGCAGTCGAGCCGCGGCAATGCCACCGCCCCAACCATCAGATTCGAAGATGTCCCGCACCTCGGTTAAGGCCCCTCCGTTGAGTCGTCCACGCGCTAACGCAACGGTCGCGCCCTGCCTGCCATCGCGTTCCTCTGCCTTTGAGTAGGTTAGATAGACGATTGTGTCGTCCTCGGGATGTACTGCAACGTCCATCAAGCCGGCGAGTCGCACACCGGAGTAGACCTCGGGTACGCCGGGAATGTCGCTGTCAAGTAACTGTCCGTTGCGGATAATACGTAGTGTGCCTCGGTCACGCTCCGTCACCAGGATGTCGCCGTTGGCTCGAAACGCCATGCCCCAGGGATGTTCGAGGCCATCGACAATGGGAACGACCCGAATACGCGGTTGCTCAGCGGTATAGAGGACCACCGGGTTCTCCGGTGGCGGCAACGCGGGCACGCCACGGAGTGCGCTCGCGCCTCGACGATTTTGCGCGGTGGCGGTTATTCCTCCGCCCAGCAGTGCGAGAGCAACAAGCCATGTGGTGACTGCTTGACGTTCAAAAATTGGACGGCCCATGAGTTCCCCCTTTGCCGCGACGAGGCAGCAGTGTCCACTGTAGCGGAACCTGTGCATAGATTTCTACTGTGGCGGTCAAGCTTCGTTTCGTGTATCGTGCGACTCTCATTAGTTTTGTTGGTTTTGTTTTTTGACTGGAACTGGAGTACGTGAAATGGCTGTAACGGGAACGGTGAAGTGGTTTAACGACAGTAAGGGCTTTGGATTTTTGACTCGAGACGATGGGCAAAAAGATGTGTTTGTACATTTTTCTGCTATTCAGGGAGATGGATTTAAGAGCCTTGTGGAAGGACAAAAAGTTGAGTTCGATGTTGTGGAGTCCGATAAAGGGCCTTCCGCAGAAAATGTCGTACCGGTCTGAGTGACCGCCATTACGCGATATACAAGCGCCGACCCTGCTGGCACCGGGGTCGGCGTTTCCATGTACAGCCGACGTGCGTGCTAGGACTCGGGCTGCACATCGATGACAGCCTGTCTATTGTCGTCGAACGAGACGTTGATCGAGATTGGCCGACAACAGACCTGACAGTCTTCAATGTACCACTGTTTGGGAATGGACCAGTCGATTGCAATGTCCAGCGGCTCGGCACAGTGCGGGCACTGGATTGTTTCTACGTTCATTCGATCTGACTGTTTCAGATGTGAGAGAAATGCT
>ENA-UPTF01001180-UPTF01001180.1-marine-metagenome-genome-assembly--contig:-NODE-1180-length-16892-cov-11.542076_pt1 | contig 16892 bp, 19 predicted proteins | sample MGYA00238166_ERZ767019 | MGnify/ENA primary metagenome ERZ767019 (study PRJEB28930, sample SAMN06266391) | marine metagenome | isolation source: Sea water from 250 m depth | place: Atlantic Ocean...
ACTAAATCAGGTGCACCTGGAATTGGTGAAGTGCAAAAAATAAAACCAAAAGAAAAATTAGAAGTCATAATAATCTGTTTTAATCCAATTTCAACTAAAAAATTTCTAAAGGAAAAAATATCATCAGTGAATGGTCTTGGAGGTAAGATGGTGGAAAAATTAGTCAAATCCCAAGATATGGGCGAATTTCAAGACATGTCACTAAAATTTGCTCAGTATATTCATGTAGTAACTCCAAAAATGAGCAAAGTTATCAATGAACTTCATACTAATGGAATAAAATGTGGAATTGCCCTATTTGGTGAAACAATTTTTTCCCTTGTAACACAAGATAAAAAACAAAAGGTTTTAGAAATTTTAAAAAAATATGATGATGGAATAATCATCACTTCAAAAATTGATAATTCTGGTGCAAGATTAGAATAAAATATTTTCCGGTGATGAAATGAATATACCAAAATCTCATCCACGTTTTGTTTCACTGCAGACAAGGAAGAAATTGGTTGAAGGATTTGATAACAACTTGGTTGCAAAAGAAGGATTGCTTGCACATGGACGTGGTGAAGCATTTGATTATCTTATTGGTGAGAAGACGTTGAAAAGTGCCAAAAAAGCAATATCTGCAGCTGCTTATACTCTCCAGAATGCCAAGAACCCAGTAATTTCTGTAAATGGTAATTTTGCCGCCCTTTGCACACCTGAAATAATCAAATTAAGTCAAATTTTAGGCGCAAAAATAGAGGTAAATCTATTCTATGGACCAGAAAGTAGGAAGAGGGCTATTACCAAAGTTTTGAAGAAATCGGGTGCAACGGAGGTTCTCGGTACAAATCCGAAATCTGCAAGAAAGCTGAAAGGAATCGACAGTGCTAGAAGAATTGTAGATAAGGATGGAATTTACTCCGCTGACGTTGTTCTCGTTCCTTTAGAAGACGGTGATAGAACGCTTGCACTAAAGAAAGCCAAAAAGAAAATAATTACGTTTGATCTAAACCCACTTTCACGAACTGCACAAACTGCAGATATTACAATTGTTGATAATACAACTAGAGCAATGAAGCTGTTGGTTGCAGCTTGTAAAAAGAAAAAATCAAAACCATCTTATAACAACAAGAAAGTTTTGTCAGAATCAATCTCTGAAATCAAGAAAAATCTACAAAGGAGGGCTAGATTTGCCTAAGACAATAAATGAGATCGTTCAGAAGAAGCAAAAACAGAAGATCACTGTAGTTACCAGTTATGATTATACGATGGCCACACTTTGTGATCAGGTTGACATACTTTTGGTTGGAGATAGTGCTGGAATGGTCATGCTTGGGTATGAGAATACATCTCCTGTCACAATGGACCAAATGTGTATGTTTACTGAGGGAGTTAGTAATGGAAGAAAAAATGCTCTAATCGTTGCCGACCTTCCAAACAAGTCATATGATAATGAATCTGATGCAGTGTCAAATTCTCAGCGATTAATCAATGCTGGTGCGGATGCTGTAAAACTAGAAGGAAGACTTCCTGAGATAATCAAGGCAATTATCAAAGCTGGAATACCTGTGATGGGACATCTGGGTCTTTTACCACAGACAGCAAAAAAGTATAGTGTACAAGGAAAGACAGATGCTGATGCACGAGTATTATTAGAAGATTCAAAAGCACTTGAAGATGCTGGTTGTTTCACAATCGTTTATGAAATGGTTGCATCTGAAGCCATGAAGAAGATTACTGAATCTGTCAGTGTTCCAACAATTGGAATTGGTTGTGGGAAGTACTGTGATGGGCAGGTTCTAGTCATACATGACATGCTTGGTCTATATGATAAAATTAACCCAAAATTTGTCAAAAAGTATGTTTCACTCTCAGATACAATCAGAAAAGCCGTTTCTGATTACGTAGATGACGTCGAAAATCAGGAATTTCCAGCAGAAGAGCATTCATATCATATGGAGGTCCAAACATGACACGACATCCATCTTTGGATATTGTTGAGAGTTATGGTACTGAGCTCACTGGAAAAAAAATAGTACTTTGTGTTGCAGGCTCTGTTGCAGCCTACAAATCAATTGAACTTGCAAGATTACTGATGCGACATGGTGGAAACGTAAAATGTGTAATGTCTAATGCTAGTACAAAACTGATCAAACCTGATTATATGAAATGGGCCACTGGAAATAATGTAATTACAAAACTAACTGGAAATATGGAGCACATTGATCTTGTTGACTACAAGCGATCTGATTTAGTGATTGTTTATCCATCAACTGCAAATACTTTGGGAAAACTTGCAACAGGAATTGATGATACACCAATATCCACAATCCTTACTGTGGCCTTTGGCTCCAAAATTCCAATAGTCATGGGTCTTGCAATGCATCGATCCATGTATGAAAATGCAGCAGTTCGCAAAAACATTGCGTTTCTAGAAAAGAAGGTTGATTTTGTTTCACCAAACATGATCGAAGGAAAAGCAAAGGCTCCAGAACCTGAAGATGTTCTACATTTTATTCTTACAAAATTTGGCCAGTCTAAAATTTTGAAAGGGAAGAAAGTTTTGATGACAGCTGGTCCAACAATTGAGAAGATTGATCCTATTAGAATAATAACAAATCATAGTACTGGTAAAACCGGAGTTCTTTTAGCATCAGAATTGGTTTCTGCTGGTGCGAAGGTTACGTTAGTGTATGGTCCTGGAATTACTGAACCACCAAAAGGTGCAAAAATAATTCCTGTACAAACTGTTACAGATATGTTTAATGAAGTGAAAAAACAAATGAAGAAGAAATTTGACATTATCATATTGGCTGCCGCAGCATCAGATTATATTCCAAAAAATCAATACTCGAAGAAAATTAAAAGTACACGAAATTCACTTACTGTTGAACTCAAAAAGGCACCAAAAATTATTGACCACATCAAAAAATTACAAAAAGATGCATTTTTGATAGGTTTCAAGGCTGAGACAGATATTTCAAAAAAAGAGTTAGCCATACGGGCAAAACAAAAACTAAGAGATTCCAAGGCTGACATGATAATTGCAAATGATATTGGAAAAAAATACTTCAAAGATATAAGATATAACGAATTGCTAATTGTTGACTCAAAAACAGTTGTTACTATTGGTAGGAATAAAAAAGAAAGGATTGCTAAATTAATTTGTAAAAACATTGAAAAAAGAATCTAAGAACACAAAATACAAACAGAGAAATATTCTGGTTTGGAATGAAGTAGCTCCATTTTACCACAAGAGATGGGCAAGAAAAGAAATTGGTCCATTTAATGTCACAAATGAATTGATAAAATTATCAAAAATAAGATCTGGTGACAGTGTTTTGGATCTTGCATGTGGTACAGGTCTTGTTACAAAAAAGATTACTGCCAAAGTTGGAATTTCAGGTAAAGTTTTTGCGGTTGATACATCAAAAACTGCACTAAGTATTGCAAAAAAGTGGGTAGGTAAGAAAAAAAATATCCGTTTTATTTTAGGCGATGCAGAAACAATCGAATTTAAAACAAAATTTGATGTAATAACATGTCAATATGCCTTATTCTTCTTTCCAAATGCACAAAAAGTTCTAAAAAGATTGAAAAAAAATATTAAGAAAAATGGTGTCATTGCAATGTCTGTTCATAGCAAAACTAACGTGCCGTATTTTGATAGCATACTACATCCAGTAAAAAAATTCATCCCAGATTATCTACCAAAGTATCCAGAGCTTGACAGATTTGGAACTAAAGATTCCTTCAAAGGGGTGTTTTCAAAAGCTGGCTATGAAAAAATTATTGTAAAAAAATTACTTTTTCACTATAGTCCAGGGGAGTTTTTGGATTATTGGAACAACTATAAGAAATATCTATCAAAGCCATTAAAAGACAAATTCAATAAATTAAGTATACATCAAAAGTCAAATCTTAGAGAAATGGTCAAAGATAATACTCTTGAATATACTAAGAAAAATGGTAAAATTGTCTTTCCATGGGAAGTGTTAGTTTTGACTGCTAGAAATTCATAGGCAGCAAACATAAATCTAGAATTAGGATTAAGGTAGAATATTGCGATCAAGAAGAAGAAAACTGACAAAATACTGTCAGAAGATAGCCAAATGTGATACTCTAGTAACTCTCGAACCAGAAAATTTGTTTTACCTAACTGGTTTTTGGGGTGAAGCTATTGGAGTTCTGGATAAGAATGGTAATACAACAATTATTGCACCAGAATTAGAAATTGGTAGAGCAAAAGATGAATCAATTGATTGTAAAGTAATAAAATCAGATCGAGGAATTAGCTCATTAACATCATTAAAAAAAATTCTAAAGGGCAGTGTTTGTACTGACTGCCAAAATTATTCCGTGATGCAATCATTAAAAAAATCATTTCCAAAAATAAAAAACTCGTTAGAGCCATTTCAAAAAGCTCGTGAAATAAAAGATGATAAAGAAATTATGTTATTAAAAAAAGCATCAAAAATAATAGATAATATGTTTGGCATTTGTGAAAAAAAGATTAAGGCTGGACAGAGAGAGTCTCAATTACAGTCAAGACTAATGTCATTTGCAATTGAAAATGAAATGTTTGATACTGGATATCGTTCCACTTTAAATCCACTAATAATTGCAGGTGGACCAAATGGTTCACTTCCTCATGCACAAGTAACCAACAGAAAATTCAAAAATGGAGATCTAATTGTGGTTGATTTAACACTTCGGTATAAGGGGTATGTTTCTGATTGTACAAGAACATTTGCCTTAGGAAAAATTTCTAAAGAAGAAAAAAATGTTTATGAAATTGTAAAAAGTTCACAAAAAATTGGTCTTAATGCAGTTAAACAAAGAGCAACCTGCAAGTCTGTAGATGATGCTTGTAGAAAAATAATCAATGAGTCAGGTTATGGAGAATATTTCATACATTCAACTGGACATGGAATTGGTTTAGATGTTCATGAGCTGCCTACAATTAGTACTAGAAGTACAACAAAACTACAAAATAAAATGGCAATAACAGTAGAGCCGGGAATTTATATTCCAAATAAATTTGGAGTAAGAATTGAAGACTCGTTAATTGTAAAAGACAATAAACCAATACTCTTGCATAAGTTTACAAAAGAACTTGTAACACTTTAGATACTCTGATTTGTGGTAATTACGCACAAAAAATTCTTGTAAAAAAAATTTAGATCAAAAGCTTTTATTCACTCCTGATCGCACTAAATCCGTGCAAAAACAAGAAAACACAACGTATCTGAAGGCAATCACTATACGTGATCCAAGTGATTTACACTCGATAAAGGAGGATATCAAAAAAGGAATGATCCTTATCTTGAGAGTTACACCTTTGGCACAAAAAGATGTTGAAAAACTAAGAAAAGTTGTTGAAGAGCTTTATGTGATTGCAAGAAATTCAGAGGCAGACATTGCACGTTTAGGTGAAGAAAGGATTATTGTCACACCAACAAACGTAAAGATTTGGAAGCCAGATTACGATCTAAAATAATTTTATTGCTTCTTGTACTTGTGGATAATGAGTTGTAACTCTATACATTCGTCTAATCTGCATAGAAAGATTTTCTGATTTTCGTCTTTCTCCATGATTTACTAGAACTCTTCTTAGTTTTGGTCGTAATCTATGTACATATGACATTAACTGGTTGTAGTCACTGTGACCACTAAATCCTTCAAGTTTTTCAGTTGCACAGTTTATTGTTACAACTTCAACCTTTCCTCCCTGACCTAAAATTGAAACTTGTCTTGCTCCATCCATTACTCTTCGTCCAAGAGTTCCATTCACTTGGTATGAGACAAACAGGAGTTTATTTTTCTTATCTGGTGCAACATTTCTAAAATATTCTAAAACTGGACCACCCTCAAGCATTCCAGATGTGGCAATAATTATACACGGAGAATCTTCCCTTAATGGTTCTTCCCTTGCATCATGATTTTCAATATTTGTAAAGTATTCAGAATCAAATGGATTATCATCTGTTTCAAGGATCTTTTTACGAAGTTCACGCGCAAGATATTCAGGATGAGCTTCATGAATTGCAGTAGCTTCTTTTATCATCCCTTCCATAAAAACGGGAGATTCGGTTAGTTGACCTGACTTCATATATTGATCAATTACCATCATTAACTCCTGTGCACGTCCAACTGCTGGAATTGGTATGAGAACCTTTCCACCATCTTTTAGAGTTTCATTCACTGTTTTTATGAATGCTGATTCAACTTCTTCTCTAGTTGGTTGTATGTCTTCTTTTGCACCGTATGTACTTTCAACAAGCAAAGTCTCAACACGTGGAAAATTGGTGTTTGCACTTTCAAGTAGTATACTTTTTCCATATTTTATATCACCAGAATATACAAAATTATGATCACCATTACCAATGTGAAAGTGACAAGAAGCAGAACCAAGTATATGTCCAGCATTTGCAAGTACCAACTTAATATCAGGTGAAATATCAGTGACGGTTCCATAAGAAAGTGGTATTGTTTGTTTCATTATCTGGTGAACGTCTCTTTCAGCATACATTGGTGTTCTCCCTTGTGCACCTGCCACTTTTATTGCATCAAGCTGAATTAAATTCATCATGGGTAATGTTGGTTCAGTACAATAAATCGGACCCTTATACCCATATTTCAGCAAGACTGGTAAAAATCCAGTGTGATCAAGATGTGCATGACCAATTACTATGGCATCTAATTCATCAAGTGAAATATTTGCCCAATCAAATCTTGGAAAGGATTCTGATGGTGTTCTGGCTCCAGGATTAACACCACAATCAATCAAAATCTTACTATCAGCAGTAGTTAGAAGCATGCAAGAACGGCCTACTTGACCAAATCCACCCAGTGTTAATAGAGAAACCTCAGATTTCTGAACCAAACGTGGTCTGAAGATTTCTTCACCAATTTCTTTTAGTTGCTTTGCTCTTTCTGATGAGGATACCTTAAGTTGGTAGTTTATTGCTTTTAGTGTACTGGATGGATTTGTTGTTGCTTTTTTTATCCTTAGTTTCCATCCAGTTTTCTCTGTAACATCAGCGTGATTAAATTCGGCGGCATCTCTTTGGCATAACCATGGACGTTTAACCTGAATGGATACTTCGCCGGTTGCTGTATCAAAGAATGTTGATTCTAAGTTAGCATCATCTGGAACACATTCATCTAAAATTTTTCTTGCATCTTCCTCTGATTTTCGTATCTTTTCATCAGTTCTAATTACAATTCTTTTTTTTATGACATTTACAAGATTTGAAATTATAATGTTATTTTCCATGAGAAATTTTGGTTTGTTTGTGTACAACGCAATTCTAGGACCTTCATAATCTATTTTTGTAATATTTGCCTCTTTTGGAATACTTTTCAGTACTGTCGCCATAATATTTTGGCTATTCTGAGCTTCTTGAGTTTGTTTTTTTTGCAATTATTGTAAGTTTTAAAAAATTTCTAAATATCTAATACAGCTTTCTTTCTTTCGCTATCCAACAACTGGAATCCATTTTTATCAATCAATGCAACATTGATTCCATCACCAGTACCTATGTTTCTAGTAATTGCTGCTTTGACAGCACGTAATGCAATTGACTTTGCTTCATCTAACGTCAAATTATCTTTGTATTCTTCTTCTAACAAACCATATGCGACTGGTGAACCACTGCCTGTAGTAACATAATTCTTTTCTTCTACAGAACCAAACATATCAATGTTAAACAATTGTGGCCCTTCATTATCATAACCACCAACTAAGATATCAGCAATGAATGGGTATCCTCTATTTTGATGAAACATTAATGATGTTAATCTAGCTAGTGATTTAATTGGAATTGGTTCTTGATTTTGAATTCTATGAACATTTGCATGGTAACGTAGAACGTCAACAATATTTTGTGCATCAGCAACACCGCCAGCTAAAGTGAGTCCAGCATGTTGCTCAATCTTTTGAATTTTCATAGTATTATTATTTGCAATAAAATATCCTGCACTTGCTCTCATATCAGCACAAAGAACTACACCATCTTTTACCTTAATTGCTACTGTTGTAGTACCATGCAGTATTTTTTCTTCAACATTGTTTGACATAGAATTACCTCGCTTGAGATAGTATTAATACTATGGCACCCTTTTAAATAACTTTGTTATCGAGCTTGTGTAATGAGAACAAACACGAAACCTACCTCTCATACCATGGAGCTACCACGACAAATTGTTGTTGGTGAAAATAATATTCAGCAAGTAGGTAAATTCCTTAGGGGATTATCAAATCCAAAGAAAGTTTCAATAATTTCTGGTAAGAATGTCAAAAAGATTTTTGGGCATGATGTTGATTCATCGTTACAAGATGCCAAGATTAGATCGATCTGGTATCTAGCATCTTCAAATAATGTTAAAGATACAAATCGTATTCAAAAAAAAGTCAAAGCTGGAAAAACTGATCTTATAATAGGAATTGGTGGTGGAAGGTCAGTTGATATTGCAAAACTATGTTCTTTTAATCTAAAAAAGCCATTTGTCAGTATTCCTACCTCAGCATCACACGATGGTATTGCTAGTCCTTTTGTTTCTGTCAGAGGAGAAAAGCCACATTCTCTTGTGGCTACAGCACCCTTAGGAGTTTTTGTTGATGTTAATGTAATCAAAGGAGCACCAAGAAAACTACTTGCAAGTGGATGTGGTGATCTAATGGCAAAACTTACAGCAGTGAAAGATTGGCAATTAGGTCGTGATAAAAAAGGAGAATATTATGGTAGATATTCAGCAGATCTAGCTTTAATGAGCGCAAAAATTTTAATTGAAAATTCTCCAAGCTTTTCAAAAAAAGGTATAGATGCTAGGATCATTGTTGAGGCATTAATTAGTGCAGGTGTTGCTTCTTGTATCGCGGGAAGTAGTAGACCCTGTTCTGGCGCAGAACATTTGTTTTCACATGCAGTAGATCATTTAGAATTTGGTATAGGGCTTCATGGAGAAAAAGTTGGAATTGGAGCTATTATGATTGCAAAGTTACAGGGTCAAGATTGGAAAAAAATTGTCAGAACTTTAAAAAATGTCGGTGCACCAACTACTGCAAAAGAAATTGGTCTAAAACCTAAAGTTTTAGCAAAAGCACTTACTATTGCTCAATCTCTTAGACCAGAAAGATACACAATTCTAAGTGAAAAGACGATGACGGAGAATAGTGCAATAAAACTTGCAAAAATTACAAAAGTGCTATGATTATTTAGATTCTGGTTTCTTTTCAGCCGTTTTTTCTTGAGGTTTTGGAGACTGTTTGTTAGTATATGTCTCAATAAAATTAATTTTTTGAACTGATGGCACAAACTTGAAAATATCCATCTGGAAGAAATGTTTGAGTACAGCCAATCCTTCTAGCCTGAAAATTTCTTCAGGAATTGTTACATCAAGTAAATCTGCATTTTTCTTAAAAACTAATTTATCATCATCTACTGGCATTCGTGATTTTAAAATTGCTGAAATTCTATCATCATCAGCATCAAGTGATTTCTTTACATTAATTTCGTAAAGAATTGTTTTTCCAGCATATCTATGATTATAATCAATTTGAACTCTTCCAGAACCAATAAAACGTATTATTCCTTTTTTATTATCAACTTCAACAGTGTCACCAACTGAAACTTTTTCGGCGTCTTCTCCAAGTTTTCTTAATGGGATCATTCTCACTTTACCTTTGTCTCTAGCACCAAATCCTTTGTCAGCACTTACCTCAATGGTTTTTTTCTCACCAACAGATGTTTCAGATAAAGCATCGTCTAGTCCTTTTAGTACCCATGCTTCTCCAATAGAGACTAGTTTAGGTTGATATTTTATACTAGGATCGTGAATTGAATTCTTTTTTGCATCTTCTTCAATTGTGGTTTCGAAAACTTCACCATTATCTTTGATTTTAGCTGTATAATCTAATAGAATTAGTTCTCCTTTTTTGAATGCCAACGTGATCGATTTTGAATTTCCTTATATTAAGTTAGAGCGAATCAAGTGGTTTTAGTTTTTCTTCAGCAACTTTTAGACCTGCTTGAGTATCAGTATCATATCCCATCATTGCCAATGTTGATGCAATTCCAGATATACATCTCATTACGTGATAGCGATGTACTTCACCCATACAACCAACTCTGAATACTTTACCTTTGAGATTTCCAAAACCACCAGCAACTAAAATTCTAAATTTCTTTGCAAGAGTATCTCGGAATATTTTATCTTCTAATCCATCAAGATAGTTTAGTGCAATTACTACAGTAGAACGGGAATTTTCATCTGCGAATGGTGTTAATCCAATTGCTGAAAGTCCAGAGTACAATGCATCAGAACATATTCTGTGACGTTGAATTCTTTTCTCCATGCCTTCTTCAAGAATAATTCTCATTGCTTCTCTATATGCATAAAGTACAGGTAATGCAGGAGTAAATGGAGTATGTTTTGCTTCATCATAATATTTGAAGTATCGTGGTAAGTTGAAATACATTGTATTTGGAGGATTGTCTTCCATGTATTTTCTAGTTCTCTGATTAATACAAATTGGTGAAATTCCAGGTGGACATGCAAATGCTTTCTGACCACCAGTCATTGCAATATCAATTCCCCATTTATCCATGTGAAGTTCTTCGCCTCCAACAATTGATACACCATCTAATACATAATAGGAATCATTTCTGGATGTTAGATCTTTAATTCTGTCAAGATAATTAATCATTGTACCAGTTGAAGTTTCATTCCAAACACAATAGAATGCTTTTACATCTTTGTTGTTGTCAAATGCTTCTTTAACTTGATCAAATGTTGCGTTCACACCTGGTTCAGTTTCAATTCTAATTGTTTGACCACCTGCCCATTCAATTTGTTGGGCTAAACGAGAACTAAATTCACCGTTAACTGGAATGATTACTTTATCATCTTTTTTAATTAAATTTACAACAGAACATTCTGTAGCACCTGTGCCAGAAGCTGAAAGACAAACTGCATCCCCTTCTGTTTCAAAAATTTTTTTTGTATTATCTACACATTCCTCATAAAGTTCTACAAAATCATCACTTCTATGATTAATAGATGGAGTAACCATTGCTCTGGTCACTCGTTCTGGAACGTTTGTTGGTCCAGGTAACATAACTAAATATTCCAAATTTTTATTCTCCTATTGCAGAAATATTTGAAGGTTATTTATAATTAAAGATCTTGAAGTCGATTTTTTGCATCGATCATATTCAAAACATTTCTTGTTCCATCTGGTACAAAATCTTCCCAGAATTTGGCATCTTTGATCATCTGTCTAATATTCGTACCAGAAAGATTCTGGCGGTCTTTGAGTTCAACTGGAATAATTTTTTTCCCACGTTTTCCAAAAAGCTCATGAGTAAAATCATCATTTGAAAAAACAGCATCATAATTTGGAATTATTTCATCAATTGAGTATGTCCATTTTGAGTGATCGCCTAAATCTGGAATATAATGAATTGATACGCGTGTAAGAGTTTTCCTATCTAATGATGATGTAATCATTTCTTTTCGTTCATCTGCGGTAAATGGATTTCTTTCTTGGTGACTCTTGTTAGAACTTCCAATTCCAATAAACAGCGTATCAACTTTTGATAATCCAAAATGTATTGCTTCTAAATGACCAAAGTGAAATGGTTGAAACCTTCCAATCAAAAGACCGTTCATAATGAGTATTAGAATTGTTTCTTTAAAAAATTATCAAAACTGTCCGCCAGAATTTAACACTGCAGCTAGAAATAGTATAATTATCGATAAAACAACTGTAATTTCACCTAAAATTATTATTTTTTTTCTAAGTACTTGTAGTTGTTCATCAGAAATTTGTTTTGACATAATTTTTTCTTCAACATCTTTTCTGATTACTCTAACATGAATAGCAAATGTTACAATTAACGCAACAACAAGAATTATTTTGATTGCAAGTATGTTACCATAGCTTGATTCAACTAATAATTCAGATTTTTGTAGAATTAGATGTGCCTGATATATTCCTGTTCCCATTAGAACAATTAATGCAGGTACTGCAATTTTATTAAATCTCCTGCCAACTTTGATCATTAATTGTAGACGTTCCTCCACCGGCATTGACATTTTTTTTAGAATTGGTGCAAATACTGCACCAATGAACAACGAACCTCCAACCCATATTGCAGCACACGTAATGTGAACCCAAGTAAGTATTGCTTGTTCAATTGCCATTGGAAATACCAAAGTATTGTGTCTATTTGATTCTTGACAACGTTTTTTAGTACTTTAGGCTTCAAAAAATTGAAATGAAACCTCCAGGACGTATAGTTCCAGTGATTGCTATTTTAGCACTGCTAGCATTAATGGGAGGAGGAGTTTATTATGCAAGTTTGGATAATGAGGATTTAGAAAGCGCCATAATAGAATTGACATCTGTAGAAATTTTGGATGTAAACAGTGTTGAAAACACCGCTACACTAAATGTTACATTTACAATTACTAATCCAAGTGACCTAACATTTACTGTTCCAGTCATTACTTTCCAGTTGTACGCAAATGGAAATTCTATTGGTCAAGGAGTATACTCAACAGAAGATGTTGCTATGCCGGGAAGAGCTGCATTTTATCCTGGAACAGAAATACCATTAGAAACCTGGTTTTCTCTAAACTTGACTGATAAAAATCAGAGGGAGTATAATTCTATCATTAGTGGTGAATCAGTGGAATATGAAGCATCAGGTATTCTTACAGTTGAATCTGCGTGGAGTATTGTAGAACCAGAGTTTGACACACGAAATTAATCTTAGAAAAAATTAAAAAAAATGGGCCGAGTGAGATTCGAACTCACGATCACCGCCGTGTCGAGGCGGTATCCTAACCAACTAGACTACCGGCCCGTGTACAAAAAAAGTGATTTAGACATTATTAACGTTTAAGAGAACAACAAATGTATACGATAAAACTAGACTGATTTTATGGGTGAGGAATTCTCAGATGTTGAAAAAGCTGGATTTTACAAGGCAATCTACTCCAGAAGAGATGTTAGATCTCATTTTACATCAGACCCTATTGACGATAAAGTGTTAACACAAATTCTAAATGCAGCACATCATGCACCATCAGTTGGTTTTTCTCAGCCTTGGAATTTTATTCTAATTAAAGATTCAAAGACAAAGAAGAAAATTAAAGAATCATTTGAAATAGAACACAAATATGCATCAGAAAAACTAACAGATACAAAAAAATCAGAATATTTATCTTTAAAATTAGAAGGAATTCTTGAATCACCTGTCAATATTTGTATTACATATGATCCAACTAAATTCGGTCCATTTGTAATTGGAAGAACAAGTATTCCTGAAACTGGAATCTATAGTGTATGTTGTGCCGTTCAAAATATGTGGTTAGCTGCAAGAGCAGAAGGTATTGGACTTGGGTGGGTTAGCATAGTATCAAACAAAGTATTAAAAACAGAATTAGAATTACCTGAGCATATAATTCCTATAGCATATGTTTGTCTAGGTCATGTTACGAAGTTTGAAACAAAGCCAGATTTAGAAAGAGCAAACTGGCTACCCAGATTAAATCTTGATAAAGTTGTATTCTATGAAAAATGGGAACAAAAAGACAGCCCAAATTGGAATATTATACAGAAGTACATTAAATCCAACTTAGATTACGCTTAAATAATTACAAGTTTGTTTTTTGCTGGGCTTGTGGCGCAGTATGGATAGCGCAGTAGCCTCCTAAGTTACAGGTCGAGGGATCGAAGCCCTCCAAGCCCGCGTATTTTTCTAAAAATTTATTCTAGTTTAAATTATCAACAAAATAAACAAAGATATGAAAATTGTTATAATTTCTGGTAGCCCAAGAAAAAATGCAAATACACAGATAATGATGAAACATGTGTTTGAATATACAAAATCAAAGAATGTAGATACTAAATTCATTAATTTGTCAGAAGATGGTTTTGATTATTATCATGGATTTTTAAATGAAGTAGAATATGGTGAAAAAACACTACAAGCTGCAAAAGATATTACAGATGCAGATATTTGGTTGATAGGAACACCAATTTACAATTCCATGTTCAGTGCAGCTTTGAAAAATCTGTTTGAATTTATCAACTACAAACAAACTTCTGGAAAAACTGCTGGTTTAGCAATTTTAGCATCAGGAAATATAGGATTTACCGATGTTCAGACACTTTTGACACAACTAATGTCTTACTTCAAAGTAATAACAAACCCAAGTCCAGTATTTGTTACAGCAGATACAATTGAAGATGGAAAAATAGTTTCTGAAGAAGTAAAATCTAGGCTGAATGAGTTGGTTGATAGTACAATTACACTTTCGAGATCTGAATAATTAAGATCTATGAATTTTAATGTGATGTGTTAATACAAAAACTGATTATTGTATAAAAAATGGAAAAAGAATTAGATTGTAAATGCAAGTGCCATCTGGGAGGAGCAGTTAGTTGTCCTAGTTGTAAAGATGAACATAATAAAGGAATAAAATGTGAGCACTGCAAATAATTATTTTTGTGATGCTAACAGTTTAAGATTATAAATTTCGGCCCTAATAGATTCAATTTCTACGCGTGTTTTCAGGCTTGCTATTTCTTTTCTAAGACGCTCGTTTTCATCATCGTCATTAATTTCTTTTAGCTCATCCTTGAGATTAATTCTATACGTATTAAGTTCCTGTTGAGTTAATTCGTGGTTTTTTTTTTCATCGTGTGCTGGACCATGATTATAATCTGCTGCTTTTTGTGCTATCCAACATATGAATACCAAAAACCACATAGTTGGAATTGCCATTGCAAAAATAAACCATAAATCAGCTGGCATTAGAAAATAAAGGCCGGTCAGAACAGATGCAAACACTCCACAAACAAGGGTTGCAAGATGATTTTTTACATATCCCATTAAATTTTGTCAAGATTTCTAGAATATAACAGTAATGTTAATTATTACTAAAAATTTTGAAAATGTGTAGGAAGGATTACTCTTCTGAAGGTTTCGTTTCAGAAACTGATTTAGTTTCAGACTGTAAAATTTGAATTTTTGCTAATAATTCTTCTCTCAAATCTTTGGCGACTCTACGAACAGTTGGTCTTGGAACACCTAATTCAGTAACTACTGTGCTGTAAATATCCTGTTTATCTTTTAATCCTTTTTCTAAACAAGAATTTATTGCTGCTTTGATAACTGTGCTTTGATTTGTACGATTCACAGAAACAGTTTTTTGTTGATCTATATAAGATTATCAAAATTTTCTAGAAAAAACTAATTTCGGATCATAACCAAAAAAAATTTTTATAGTCCAAAAATGGCTTGCAAATTTGTTTCGTAATTTGTTATATGTTAAAGAACAATCTGACAAAAGATTCTTATGATAATTAATTTTCTTCGTCGTATTGACAAAGGTAATAATTGAAACAAATTTTGGTAATATTGAATTTAATTTATTGCCTGAGTTGGCACCTGAGACGGTCAGAAATTTTGTAAAGTTAGCAGAGTCAGAATTTTACAATGGAAGTCTATTTCACAGAGTTATTCCTGGATTTATGATTCAGGGTGGCGATCCCAATACTAAAAAACCAGAATTAAGAGCACAGTGGGGTATGGGAGGTCCTGGCTATACAGTAAATGCAGAGTTTAGTTCAAGATCACATTTGAGAGGTATTGTATCTATGGCTAGATCTACTGATCCTAATAGTGCTGGTTCACAATTCTTCATAGTTACAACAGATAGTACATTCCTTGACAGAGAATATACCGTGTTTGGAGAAGTAACACAAGGCATGGATGTTGCAGATAAAATTGTTAACTTACCTAGAGATCAGGGTGACTGTCCACAAGAAGATGCAAAAATGCTCAAAGTCACAATATCACAATAGAAACTATGAAATCTGCTATTGGAATTCTAAGTTTAATTATCACTCTTTCAATTATACCATTTGCATTTGCAGATATTCCATTTGATCAAGTAGCATCACAAGATATCAAAATTTATGTTGGTAATGACGGAGATGCTCGCGTAGTGCATGATATAAGAGATTTTAATGGTACCGCTAAAGTTGAATTCATTGATGGACACTCAAACCTAAGTGTTCCTTGTATTCTTTCTTGTCCTTATGAACTGGATAATGCAGAACAAAATTTTGAAGCATCAAAATACATGGTGTTCAAACAATATCCTGCATTTCATACTGATCTTACAGTAGAATATGATCTGGAAAATGTAATGGAATTGAACGATGGATTATGGAAATGGAATTTTTCAGATGATTCTAACCCTGGATTTTATTTTGATGATGGTATTGATGTGGTTTTTATTAATTCATCACCAATAGACATTTCTCAAGCTCCTGGAATTAAATGTCTAGGTAGTGGAGGAGACAGTTGTGAAATTATTTTAGAGTTTTTTGATAAAGATGAAACACTTTCATCGTCTTTTATAGAACCATATATTCTGATTCAGACAGACGGTAAAATTTCTAATTTTAAGATTGAAAAAAATATTATAAAATTTGATGTAAAAAAACAAGGACAGTATGTTTTGATTGATATACCAACAAATGTGATTATAGAAAAACCAAGTGCATATGCTGTAGAAGCAGGAAAAGAGCCAGAAGACTCTAACAAATTGAAACTTTTTACTTATGAAAAAGATGGTGTATCAAAATTAGTTTTTAGATCTTATACTATAGGCACTACTTGGATAACTGGTTTGGACATAGATAGTCCGGAATCTACCGAAGGCGGAGGCTGCCTAATTGCAACTGCAGCATATGGTTCAGAAATGGCCCCACAGGTACAGTTCTTGAGAGAAATTCGTGATAATACAGTACTACAAACACAATCGGGCACATCATTCATGACAGCATTCAATTCATTCTACTACACATTCTCACCAACAATAGC
>ENA-UPTF01001181-UPTF01001181.1-marine-metagenome-genome-assembly--contig:-NODE-1181-length-16883-cov-2.493633_pt1 | contig 16883 bp, 16 predicted proteins | sample MGYA00238166_ERZ767019 | MGnify/ENA primary metagenome ERZ767019 (study PRJEB28930, sample SAMN06266391) | marine metagenome | isolation source: Sea water from 250 m depth | place: Atlantic Ocean...
CGCGCGCAGCGGCTGCCACCACCGGTGCCGAAGGGTGGCCGGAAATGTCCTACCGTACGCTAGGACGAACCGGTTTCAACGCGAGCCGGCTGGTCTACGGATGTGGCTCCGCACTCTCAAAATCCCCCGCCGACCACTTACTCAACTTGGCCTTGGAGAAAGGCGTCAACGTATTCGACGTTGGGTACAGCCAGTATTACGGAAAGGCGGAACAGCATTTAGCCCCATTTATTCGGTCCCACCGAGATAACATTTTCGTTATCTCCAAAGCGCCCGCGCCTGTTCGCGCTGAAGCGGATGAAGAAGTCTCCGTCGCCGATGCGAAGCGTGCGGCAGCAACTTGGTCACAGTTGATGAATCAAAGTCTGTCCGAGCTCGGGCAAGACCATGTGGACGCGTATTACGTGATGGGTAGCAACAATCCGAGTCTTTTACGTAGCGACGAAATTCGCCTCGCGTTCGAATCCGCGCGCGACGCGGGCAAAGTGACGTACCTTGGCGTCAGCACCCACGAGAACGCCCAAAACGTGTTGGCTGCGGCAGTGGAAACCGGCTGGTACGACCTCGCGATGATCGCGATCACTCCAGCAGGTTGGTACGACTGGAACAAACGTTCCATTCTTGACGGTAGCCCCGACATGATTTCGTTAGGCCCTCAACTTGACGCCGCGCACGATGCCGGAGTCGCGCTCGTGGGCATGAAGGCTGGCAGACTTCTTGCCGGCCGATGGTACGCAGGCGGCGGAAATGCCAAAGCTTTTGACCGTTATTACGACGGTAAATTACTGACGTCCGATCTCACCGACTTTCAACGCAGCTACGCGTACGTGTTGGAACATGGTTTGGACGTAGTCAACGCGGACATCCAGAATTTTGGAATCCTTGAGCAGAATTTCAAAGCTGCAGCGTTATCCAGAGGTTATTTCGTCTAGCGGTCAGGCCGTTCCGATACGCCAGTCCGTTGACGCATCTGGGCACGGTTACTGCCCAGCAATGTGCCGTCGAATGAATGCCACCACCTCGACTGACAAATCGTCCGTCGCGTTTGAAGGCTGATAAGCAAAAGCGTGCGGAAGACCAGGCAGGTATCGGTATTGCACTGAGCCATTTCGCGCTTGATAAGAAGAAACCAGGTCAAGTGTCATTGCCTCTGGAACATTCGCGTCTTCCCCAGGCTGCACGATCATGACAGGAGGGACGTGCGTGGCTTCGTTACTACGCAAGATCCGTTGCACACTCGCGTGGTGCATTTGATCCAACGAGCCGAAATAGCCATCGTGCGCAGCTACTAGCTCACCGCGTCCGCTTTCTTGCGCATAACGATATCGCACGGGCGGATCGGATACTGGCCACAGGGCCACTACGTATAGGACTTCTGCCGAGCAAAATCCTTCATCCTCGTTTTCTCTCGGCAAAATCGGCGTCGTCGTGTGTTCAGGTACATCCGGCTTCAGTGCAGTCAACAAAACGAGGTGACCCCCCGATGAACTACCAATAAGTCCCAGCGTATCGGGATCTATCTCCAACTCGTTGGCATGCACACGTAGATACCTGACGCCAGCCGCGATATCGGCCGACGCGGTCGGATGCTGAAAATCGGGACCGCAACGAAAATCCAAAGAAGCGACTAGCATCCCTGCCGCGGCTAGTGCCTCGCACATCACCCATGGCGTAGTTCGATCGTTGGACGTCCAGGCCCCACCATGGACCATGACAATCCCATGCCCACTAGCCTTAGGCGGACGGAATAGGCGCATGAGTAAATTACCGGTGTCCGGGCATGCGTATGCGATGTCGGTTGCCTGGATCTTGCTCACTTTCTAGTCCTGATGCAGCTCCGCAATACCAATCCCGGCTTCGCCCGCGACCGCATAGAGTAGATAAAGACGGCCGTTCTCGGCAAAAATCGCTGGATCGCGTAGCTGGTTGACGTGGCCATACGCGACACTTCGAATCGATGGCTCAAGAGGTGCTTCAGCACCTTCCCATGTTCGTTCGGGGCGCAAGACGTCGACGGGTTCAGACACTTCCCACGACATAAACGGCCGGCTGATATCGATCGTCGAGGCGAGTATACGTTCAGGTGCATGACCAACTTGAGTCCAGAAGACGTGCAAGACATCCTCGTTCACCCAGAGTCCAAAGTGCCGCATGTCCGGATTGAAAAGTCGGGGGCCTTCCTCAAAACCCTCTCCACGGCGGTTCTTTCTATACAACTGACCGGGCATCGCCATCCCGTACGTATTTCCACGATGTTCAAATACTCGGAAGTAACTTCGAGCTAAGGTTTCCGGACGTGCCTCGAAAACCACGCCATCGAGCGACGTCGCCACCCGAGTTAACTGCATACCCGGGGACTGCAATCCATGAAAATACATCACGACGCGGCGACTATCCTCGTCTACATGGACATCGGGCGACGCAATGTGCGGTGTCGTTAGTTCCAAACGTAGATCATGAGGAAGACGAGTTTTATCTTGTGCGGCACGACCTTGATGAGATTTAAGTATCTCGTCATCAAGTTCCAACGGTTCAGTCGGAAAATAGGACTGTTCGAGCTGCAGGCTCCCGGGGACATGTACGATCCACGGCCCGGCCAGTTCGTCGGCGTACGCAAGTCGAATATACCGACCTTTATGATCTGCAAAATATAGGTAGTAGTTACCCAACCGATTCGAGATCCATGGCGGTACGGCAACGAGAGAAGGCCCTTGAATATTCTCTCCGATGCTCGGGTGCGTCGACGCATCGATAATCGGGGCGTCGATTAGTCGCTCAGCCCGCCACTTTCCTACAGTCAACAACAGCTCCTCACGGTTTTTCTTCTTGCCAGGGAACGCCCAGAGAGCATTCAATGCATTAACCCATAGGGTGGCAAGGGCTCGCAATGGCAGACCAAGAGAGCGCCAGAGACATACCAACCGCGGTACGGGAAGTGTGCTCATGGTTACCGGAAGCCCGGGAAAAGAAATCGCACGGCATGCCGACATTCCACGTACGTGGTAAGAACTTCGCCATATTCAGTGTCAATCATCACGGAAGTGGACAAGTCGCGCTCTGGTTGAATGCACCGGACGGTGCCCAGGCTTTCTATTGCGAAGCCGAACCCGAACATTATTTTCGGCCACCTTACGTAGGTCCGAGGGGTTGGCTAGGCTTGAATCTAGATCGAGGACTTAGTTGGTCGAAGATCGCAGATTTAGTTCGTCACGCATACGAGGAATCGGCACCCGCCGACCTTGTAGAACAGATCGGCAAAACAATTGACATCGAGCCACCCGATCGCGATATGGACCCCCAAGATGTGGATTCGATGAATAGCGCAGGGGCTCAGGCGAAACTCAAGGTCCTACGTAATCTGTGCGAAGCACTGCCAGAAGTCTCCGAATCCAGGCGTTTCGGTCGACCGGCCTGGAAAGCCGGTACAAAAACGTTTTGCACCGTGACGACGCGTGTTAAACGGCTGAAGTTGGATACCTGGGTGGGGCCCGAACTTCAAGCAACCCTCACCGACGATCCTCGATTTCAAATCCCCGCCTATACAGGGTCCAACGGTTGGATTCGGCTCGACATCGAAGAGGCCGTCAACTGGGAAGAAGTCGAAGCGCTAGTTTTCGGAAGCTATGAACATTTCGCTCTCAAACGGATGCTACGTACTCTTCATCCAGATACCCCCTAATGCTCGGGGGGGATGGTCGACCTTCACGTAATGGTTGAAAAACAGTTAATCTCGACTCAGAACGCAACCGCGAGGTCCGTACATGGTCCACTCAATAAGCGTCAACGGCGAAATTCACTCGGTTGATGCAGACGGAGACACCCCGCTTCTTTGGGTTCTTCGTGACCATTTGCACCTCACCGGCACGAAATTCGGTTGTGGAGCGGGCTTTTGCGGAGCTTGCACCATACACGTAGATGGCGTCCCCGCTCGATCGTGTCAAACCACGCTCAAAAGCGTCGTTAGCAAAACGATCACGACCATCGAAGAACTCGGAAAACAACATCCCGAATTGGTTAAGGTATGGGCCGAACGCAATGTCGCGCAATGCGGTTACTGTCAGGCCGGACAATTGATGTCGGCGGCAGCGCTGCTGGAATCAAATCCAAACCCAAGCGACGCCGACATTGACGGTGCTATGTCCGGCAATATCTGCCGATGTGGCACTTACGGAAGAATTCGGAGCGCCATCCACGAAATAGCCAAGGAGATCGCGTGACGATCCACAACGTCTCCCGACGCAAGTTTATGGCGACATCTGGAGCTCTGGTACTTGGTGCCGCGATTCCGGTCAAAGCGTCGCGTCCTGACGCGTCAATAAAAACGGTTTTAGCCCCCAATCTATACGTCGCCTTAGATACGAAAGGCACCGTCACCATCACCTCTCATCGATCGGAAATGGGACAGGGCATCCGGACCGCCATCGCCCAAATCATCGCCGACGAGATGGAGGCTGATTGGAGCCACGTCGTGGTGGCCCAAGCTCAAGGCGATAAGGCCTATGGCGATCAAAATACCGACGGATCACAAAGCATCCGGCTATTCTTGGATAAGCTCAGACGAGCAGGCGCGACTGCGCGTCACATGCTCGAAACAGCCGCAGCTAATCGTTGGGATGTCTCGATCAACGAGTGCCAGGCAAACAACCATTTCGTTGAACATAAACCTTCGGGTCAAAAGCTGGCGTATGGTGAACTCGCAACCGACGCGTCCAATTTGTCCGTCCCGCGCCATGTAAACCTCAAATCAAGGGAAGACTTTCGTTACATCGGTAAGGGCATGAAACATGTCGATGCAGATGCCATCGCGGCGGGAACCGCAAACTACGCTGCCGACGTTCGACTCCCCGAAATGGCCGTCGCCGTCATCGTTCGTCCGCCCCTCCTCGGCAGTCGTGTCATCTCAGTTAGTCTTGATCAAAAAGCGAAAAGCCAAGTTGGATTTATCGGTCTTGAAACCCTCGATCCAACGCCCGGCGCACCTTGGTTCTTCCCGCTAGGAGGGGTCGCTGTAATTGCCACAACGACCTACGCTGCAATGCAAACGGCTAAGCAATTAGATATCGCTTGGTCAAAGCCCAACCATTCGGCGACGACACCTTCCTTCAACGAAAAACTGCACAACTTGGTACATAGACCATCCCGTCGTCTTTTCGACAACGGCGATGTCGATCGGGTATTTGAGAGCGACGGAATAACCCTTGAAGCTGTATACGAAACACCCTTTCTCGGCCACGCGCCAATGGAACCTCCCTGCGCTTTAGCCGACGTGCAGAACGACCACGTCGACGTGTGGGCGGCTGTACAGGATCCTCAATCCACGCGCGACCACGTCGCCAACTGGCTAAAAACTGATGCAAGGAACATCTCAATCAACGTCACCTTGCTCGGCGGTGCGTTTGGTCGGAAATCAAAACCCGACTTCGTCCTCGAAGCCGTGGAACTATCGCGTCGACTACATCGGCCCATACGAGTTCAATGGAGCCGTGAGAATGACATCCAGCACGACTATTACCACGCCGCTAGTGCGCAGTTGTATCGTGCAACCCTCGACGAAGGCGGGATGCCCATAGCCTGGTTACAACGGACCGCATTTCCTTCCATCATGTCGACCTACGCTCGAGGAAGTAACGATCCAGCGGGGTGGGAGTTAGAGATGGGTTTCTCGAATACTCCATACCGGGTTCCCAACCAGCGCTTCGAGTCGAAAGGTCTCCAGCCCGGGGTTCGAATCGGTTGGATGCGATCCGTCTGCAACATTTTTCACGCCTTCGCCACTAACGTTTTCGTCGACGAGCTTGCGATCACGGCTGAAATCGACCCGATCGACTACCGACTGGCTTTGATTCCTGAGAGCGGGATCTTAAAAGTCCCTGGGGATCAACCACCAAAGGGACATGGGTTGGACCTGGCCCGCCTTCGGCACGTGCTTGAGCGCGTTCGGGATCTGTCGGAATGGAATCGTCTTCGACCCGAAGGTACCGGCATCGGTGTCGCCGTTCATCATAGTTTTCGTTCGTACGTCGCAACGGTTATTGAAGTCGCGGTGACGGGCAATAATGTCACAGTGCAGAACGCATGGATGGTCTTGGATTGTGGAACCTACGTTAATCCCGACTCCTGTGTCGCGCAGATGGAAGGTGCCGTAGCGTTCGGACTATCCCTCGCCCGAAGCGATGGAATCACCATGAAGGATGGCAGTGTCGATCAGAGTAATTTCCACGACTACCGGGTCCTCAGGATGAACGAAAGCCCGTCGGTCTCAGTCGAACTCGTGGCTTCATCGGCGGCCCCCGCTGGCGTCGGAGAACCGGGCGTACCGCCAATCGCCCCTGCCCTCGCCAATGCCATTTTCAACGCCACCGGTGAGCGCTTGAGAAAGCTCCCCCTGATGCTGTCATCATGAAACCGACGGCATTAGATAATCCATTTTTGAGGTTGATCGACGCGCTCTTTCGTCTCGATCGTCACGTCGCTCTGACGATGCCGTCTACTCTCCGGCACCGAATTAACACACCAGCTAAGGAGTGTCCGTGAGTTCACAACAGATAGACGATCTGCGAGCCGAGGGTGACGCCCTGTATGAATTTCTCCAGACGTTAGAGGACCATCATTGGGAAATGCCAACCCCTTTTAAAGATCGAACAGTTAATTGGGTCGTCCAACATTTGCATGATGCCGATCGATGGACCGTTCACTCGGTTACTGACCCCGACGGATTTCGCGCTTGGATGCGAGATCGATCTCTCGTTAGTGATCCCGAAAGTCTTCAGGGAGAAGAACTCTTAAAACGTTGGCGAGGTTATTTTCAAGACTTATGTACGGCGCTCGAAGCTGCGGACCCTGACATGCGAGCCCCTTGGTTCGGCCCCGATATGGGGATACGAATGATGGCTACCGCCCGGCAAATGGAAACCTGGGCTCACGGCCAAGACATCTACGACTTGCTTCGCGTCACCCGAACCAACACCGATCGCATTCAAAACATTTGCCATATCGGTGTCCGCACCTTCGGTTGGACCTTTGTTAATCGCAAACTGGAAATACCGTCGTCCATCCCCTACGTGCGCCTCGAATCACCCTCGGGCGCAATTTGGGAATGGAACGAGCCATCCGAAACTGACTCGGTAATAGGTAAAGCGGTCGAGTTTGCCCACGTCGTTACCCAAGGAAGGAACATCGCCGAAGCCAACCTCGACGTGCAGGGTTCATCAGCCAACGCTTGGATGAATATTGCTCAATGTTTCGCTGGACCCCCAGAAACGCCTCCGTCCGTGGGAAAGCGCGGTTGGGACTAGGTTAAGTTAACCAAGAAAGGAACGATTATGGATTTCGGTATCTGTGTCGCATCTCACGTCAACGACATCGATTACGTCGTCCGTGCAGAACAACTAGGGTATGGCTACGCGTGGCTTGCCGATAGTCAAATGCTCTGGTCGGATTGCTATGCAACGTTAGCCGTCGCGGCGACACGCACGAGTAGGATTCGTCTTGGCACAGGGGTGGCCATTGCCGGCACGCGACCCGCGCCAGTAAATGCGGCGGGTATCGCAACTATCAACGCGTTAGCGCCTGGCCGCACGTTTCTTGGGGTGGGGTCCGGCAATACGGCCCTACGGGTTATGGGACTGCCGCCCATGCGCATCAAGCAATTCGACAAGTACCTTGAAACGTTGCGACCGCTTCTTCGCGGAGAAGAGGCCTTGTTCCCATCGGAGCAGGGCGATATTCCCATTCGTCACATCATGCCGGACAAGGGTTTCGTTAATTTCGACGAGGAAATCCCGCTCTATATCTCTGGCTTTGGACCTCGATCACTGGGCCTTGCCGGTAAGCACGGCGATGGCGCTGTATTGGGACTGCCAGCAAACCCCGCGGTAATGGCCAATATTTGGCGGATGATTGAAGACGGTGCGAACGAAGCCGGTGCGAGCATTGAACGAGACGAGTACTACACCACCGCCCTTTCGACCATCGTCGTTCTAGACAGCGGCGAGGCCGTCGATTCAGACCGAGTCAAAGCCGAATGCGGCGCGATGGCAATGGCCGCCGTCCATTACGGTTACGAGCAGGTGCGTAATTTCGGTCACCAGCCTGCTGGCGCGCTCGCCTACATATGGGACGACTACCGCGAAATGATCGAAGCTTACCCAGAAGATCGTCGGCACCAACGCATTCATGGAGGACACAACTGTTGGGTCTTGCCTGAAGAGGAACGCTTTCTTACACCTGACGTACTCCAAGCCTCAAGCCTCATCGGTACGCGTGATCAGTTAATCGACAAGTTGGCGGCATTAGACGAAGCCGGACTTGATCAAATTATGATCCTGCCGAATTTCGACACCCGCTTCGATGTGATCGAACGCGTGGCCGCCGACGTCATGCCCGCGTTTAACTGACGAAGAACTCCCTTGCGAACAAACAAAAGCGAGGCAGCATTTACCTCATGGCAATCAGCCAAGGATCCGAGCGGGCAGTTTACCCAGGAATTTGTGGTTGAAAACGGCTCAAAGCGTAAGGTCACCGGTGCCATGTGGACGCCCAAAGAACCGGCAGATAATCTGCTGATTGCGTTCGGTCACGGCGCATCCGGCGATCGGTACCAAGCACCTATTCCGTACATGGCAAATAAGCTTGGTCAGTTGGGATACACCAGTGTGTCGATGGATGGCCCTGTCCATGGATTACGGCAAGTTGGTCCTGGGGGACGTGAAGCTCTTCGTCACGAATTGGAACGTCAAACAGTCGTCGACGACATGGTTGCTGACTGGGAAATCGCCATCGAGGCGGTCGAACGGAAAAGTTCAATCGAGGCGGATCGTTTCGCCTACTTCGGATTGTCGATGGGTTCCATCTTCGGTATCCCGTTACTTGCAGAACGATTACGAAGTAAACGAACCGTCACGGTTGCCACGTTGGGACTTCTCGGCACGACGGGCGCAGTCAAAAATTTTTCCCAACGTTTGAAAGACGACGCCAACGCCATCAACTGCCCCGTACTCTATCTGATGCAACTCGAAGACGAACTCTTCCCCCGAGAAGGGTACCTGGAGCTCTTCGATTCGCTCGGATCCCCCGACAAGCGCTTGCACGCGAATCCGGGTCTTCATCCCGAAATCCCCGCAGAAGAAATCAACACGGCGATTGACTTTCTCGCGAAGCATCTCGAAGGCGATGTTCCTCGACGTATTATCAATCCCCTAGCGAAATAACCATGAGCAATCGTTTAGACAAAAAAGTGATCGTTATTACCGGGGCCGCGAGCGGTATGGGTCGTGCAGCGACGCTGCGCTTTCTCGATGAAGGAGCCGCCGTGGTCGCTGCGGATCTCAATGTTGAAACGGGTAACGAAACGACAAAACTGGCACGCGATGCCGGTCATGAACACATCGAGTTCGTGCGTACAGACGTCACCCAAGAATCCGATATCGAGGCGATGATCACGACCGCATTAGACCGGTTTGGCCGCTTAGATGGTGTCTTCAACAATGCGGGGATCGGAGGCGTCATCGGTCCGATCACCGACATTTCAGTTGACGATTGGGATGAGACGTTTGCGATGCTCTCGCGGTCTGTTTTCCTGGGAATCAAGCACGCTGCCAAAGTATTGGTCCGACAAGATGAAGGTGGCGTGATCCTTTCGACGGCTTCGATCGCGGGTATGGCCGGTGGCGCTGGACCGCAAGCTTACTCGGCGGCAAAAGCCAGCGTCATCAATCTGACGAAAAATGCGGCCGTCGAATTGGCACCACATCGCATTCGGGTGAATGCCATTGCACCAGGCGTCATCGTGACGCCGCTCGCCGCCCGAGGTGGCATGGAAAATGAGACTGCGGCAACACTGCAGCCGTGGCCCGAAGCTGGCCTTTCCGAAGACATAGCCAACCTCGCATTATTCCTCATGAGCGACGAATCACGATTCGTTACCGGTGCTAATTACTTGTGCGACGGTGGTGTTCTTGCTCGCGGACCACGCATCTTTCGACCAGAAGAAGACGGCGGTGGTCGACGCCCTGGGGCCCGGATCGGGATGACCTACGGCAGTACTGGCCGAGAGCCCAAGCTAAGGCCTCCGAGTAATGAAACCGACTGAACCAGAATCAAACGACCGCGGTCGCTTGAATTTCAATCTTCGCGTTTAGCGCCATCCCAGCGACAGCTACCGCCGACCGGGCCGGGTACGGTCCCGTGCCAAAGAAGGCTTTATACGCCTCGTTCATCGCTGAAAAATCGGCAAAATCCGAAAGAAACACTTCGCACCGGACAATTTTCTCTTTCGAACTTCCGGCTTCAAGAAGCACGGTCTCGATGTTCTCAAGTGCTTGGGTCGTTTCCGCGGCTATGCCGCCGGTTACTAATTTATTGCTTCCTGCGCCCATGCCCAGCTGCCCGGATAGGTACAACATCGACCCCGCTCGAACGGCTGCAGAAAACGGCAACGGCAGACTCGAAGGTATGTGCTCAAACGTCGTTTCCATGATTATCCACTCCAAGAAACACAACAATGTAACAAGTCGATACCTTAACCGATTACCCCGAGGGGATTGACACGAAAGTACGGCTTAAGAACAACCGATAAGACCCGGAACGGATTTACTCAGTTAAGCTGTACACCAAGTCACCAGACGTAAAATTACACAGGCATGCGTATCCTTTCCGCAGACCAAAAAGTGTCGTTCTATGAGCACGGTTATGTCGTTCTCGACGACGTTGTACCGATCCAGGTAGTTAACTCGGCCCGCCGTTTGGTCAATCTCAGATTCGGCGATTTGAGGTCAAAGGCGCAAACAGCTGCCATGGTCGCCCGAGCCGCCGAAACGGACATCAGCGCTCAGGGTATTGGACGTATTCAAGAAGCCACTCTCCAATCAATGCGCGCGGGCACCGACAGTGAAATCATGCAACTCGTCGAACCAGGTAACGATCTCATGTCCGTGATCCAAGACGCGCTCGGCGGTCCGGTTCGTGACATAGCAGGGGCACAACTTGCGACCAATTTTCCAGCTAATCCTGGCTCCCAAATTAACGAATCAGGTTATTCGGATGAAGACACTCCGTTTCGAGGGTGGCACGGACACCTCGACGGTCTTTGGAACGGGGCCACATTGATCCATCAAGATGCCTCAAAGCCGATGTCGGAAAACGAATGGCTCGACTGGCTAAAGGAACCCGCCAGAAACGGCGCGATGAAATCGCACCCTGAACAAGGAACGACTATTTCCAATTTCACCGCCCTTTTGGGGATACCGCTGTCTGATCAGACTGCCCTAGGTTGCGGAAACTTGGGACTGTTGGCTGGCGCGCACCACCACATTGAACTTTTTTTTCAGAAACAACGAGAAGCCGGTGGTCCCCTCGGTCCAGACGGTCCCGAATGGGAGCGTTTCGACTTGGAAGCTCCCAACGGATGCGGCTTACGGCACTACCCAGAATCTGTACGCGATGTCTTTCGTCAAAATGCCGAAGCGACCGCGGACGGCCGAATTTGGCCCAAACCTACCTTCATGCAGGTCAAGCCGGGCGACGCAGTCCTGATCCTGCACGCAACGCCCCACGGCGCCTCTCGCGTCGAAGGTCCGGATCCAAGGTTTATGGCGTATTTTCGCTTAACGTCGGCAGCACGACCTGAGGGTAACGAATCCATCTATCCCGACGCACTCTGCGATAACTGGTTGGAATGGAAAGGCATGCACGAGACCGTCGACATGATCCGACAACGATCCAATTGAGCATCATTAACCCGTGATCAGATCGACGCGCGCACCAATTCAGCCAATTCTACGAAACTAGACACCACGAAATCCCAATCACCCGTGGGCTCAAGTTCTTCGCCCATTCCCCTACCCCCGAATTCGTCGGGCCGTTTGATAAAGGCAGTCAGTAATCCGTGCGATTGGGCATGGACGAGGTCTTTCTGATGTGCGGCCACCATGACGCACTCCGATGGTTTTATCTTCAGTGCTTCAACGGAGCGAAGATACGTTTGAGGGTGCGGTTTATAAAAACCCGATGCTTCTGAACCAAGCACTGCATCCCATTCGATGTCCAATGCCTCTGCCAACGGTGCCATATCGACGGAGCTTCCGTTAGAACAGGTTGCACAAGGTGCAATCGACCGTAGCGCTAAAAGGCCCGCGCTCGTGTCCGGCCACGGGCGGAGCCTACGCCAAATGCCGTTCAAACTCTCTGCTTCCACATCGCTTAGCTCTGTCGAAAAACGAGCCGTGGCCAGTGTCTTGAGTGCGTCGTATGTGAGCACCTGCAACGGAAGAAACGGTTCGCGAGATGATGCGCGGCGAGAGGTTTCCGCCGCGTATGCGCTACGCCATTGACGCGCGAATTCGGGAGCGTCCACGGTGATTCCCTTCGACACCGCGTAGGACTCGATAGCCTCAGCCATGGGTGCGTGCCAATCACAGACCGTACCGTAAACGTCGAACAAAAAGCCTTTGATCATCCTCAATCCCGCCGCGGTGCTAGAAACGATCTAAACATAACGCTTGCGTTCACGCCGACGTGTCTAGAAGCACTGCCTATGTGTAGTAGCATGGAGTTCATGACGGAGAGGTAACCATGGATCTTGCGTATAGCCCAGAATACGAGCAATACCGGACGGAAGTACGGCAATTCCTAGAAGCAAATCGAGATAAGTCACCGCCACCGTTCGGACGAGGCGTCGGCGATGCCAAAGCTCAAGATTGGCAGAAGCTCTTGATCGAAAACGGCTATGCCGCGCGGACCATACCCAAGGAATACGGCGGATTCGGTGGCGAGCCCGACATACTTAAGTCGCATATTATTGCCGAGGAGTTTGCTAGCGCAGGGGTGCGTCCGGGACATTCCGGCGATAACCGGCTCGTGCCAACCGTTCTTGAACTGGGGACGGAAGAACAGAAGCAATGGCTGGTTCCACCAACCGTCCGGGGCGATATGAATTGGTGCCAAGGTTATTCCGAACCCGGTAGCGGATCTGACCTGGCATCCCTGTCAACAAAAGCCGTGGTTGACGGTGACGACTTTGTAATCAATGGCCAGAAGATCTGGACGTCCGGGGCACAACACGCCGACATGATTTTTTGTCTCGTGCGAACTGAGCCAGACGCTCCCAAACATCAAGGTATCAGTTATTTGGTTTTTTCGATGGATACGCCGGGAATCGATGTTCGACCGCTCTTGACGATGACGGGTGAAGCAACGTTTAACGAAGTTTTTTTTACGGATGTGCGAGTTCCAAAACATCAAATCATTGGGAATCGTGGCGAAGGTTGGTTCGTCGCGAACAATACGCTGAAGCACGAACGGGAAGGTCTCGGCGATCCGAATCAGGCTGAAACTCGATTCCGGGAAATTGTCGAACTCATGCAACGAGAAACACTCGATGGCAATCGACTGATCGACAACCCTGCCTACCGCGACCGCTTGTTGTCCCTGCAAGGACGAATGCTGGCTATGAAGTTCAACGGCATGCGCGTTTTGACCAGCCAAATAAAAAAAGAAGAACCCGGTCTTCCACGTTGGATTATCAAGCTTCAAGGATGCGAGCTTAACCATCAGATGGCCGGTATGGCGATCGATTCCATGGGGGAACTCGGCATTCTTTACGACGACAGCCCGTACCTACGTGATCAAGGTCGGTGGCAACAGCGCTACATGATGGACCTCGGCCTGATCATCGGCGGGGGTACGGCTCAGATTCAGAAAAATATGATCGGCGAACGGGCGTTGGGATTACCTAAGGAACCCAAGGTCGAAAAGCCACTTAACTAGGAGCACCCGATGGATTTCGCACTCACGGAAGAACAGCTCATGTTGCAAGAAAGCATCGGTGGCTATCTCGGTTCAGCTTGTCCCCTTGATGCCGTTCGAGAAGCAAGCAAGTCGGGCGATACTCACCTTCCCGCGATCGCAGCCGGACTCACTGAGTTAGGAACAGCCGGCATCCTCATCCCCGAACAATTTGGCGGGGTTGGCATGGGCTTCTTAGAAGCCGCGTTAATCAGTGAAGCGCTCGGCAGGGTAATTGCACCCGTATCCTTCGTCGCCTCGTCGGTCATGGCACCGACCGCCTTGCTCGGCGCTGGTTCAGACGAACAACAGGGCGCGTGGCTACCCCGAGTATCCAGCGGGGAAGTCATCATTGGCGTTGGCATCAGTGAACAAATCGGCCGACGTGAAACGGACGGAATTTTTGCCAATAACGATACATTGAGCGGAAAAGCCATGTTCGTGTTAGACGGCATGGACGCGGATCTAGTAATCATCGCGGATACCGAAGGACAACTCTATTTGGTTCAAGCGAGTGACCTAACACGTAATAAGCTCAAAACCGTGGACCGTACTCGTTCAGTTGCCGAAATAGTCCTCGACAAAACGCCCGCGGAAATTCTTCCTGGCTCGATAAACAATCGAAATACCTTGGACGACATGATTAATGCCGGTCGGATCATGCTGTCCGCCGATACTTTGGGGGCCGCCACGGCAATGCTTGAGCAAGCAATCGAATATGCCAAGGAGAGGCGCCAATTCAATCGCGTCATCGGTTCGTTTCAGGCGGTTAAACACATGTGTTCTGAAATGGCAGCGGACCTTGAGCCTTGTCGATCGCTAGTGTGGTATGCCGCCCACGCGATACGCGCAATCCCCGATGAAGCCACCTTGATGGCGTGCCATGCGAAAGCGCATCTCGCCGAAACCGGACAGTTCGTGGCGCGCAAAGCCACCGAAGTACACGGTGGTATGGGATTTACCGATCTCCTCGGACTGCACTATTGGTTCAAACGGATCGGTTTTAATCGTCAACTTCTAGGAGCTCCTGAGGTTGTACGCGAAGAAGCGGCGTTAGCTCAAGGCTGGATCTAGGAATACGTTTATATAGGTCGGGAATCTCCCCGTGGCCGCCGGAAACACGACCGAACTAGATTCTCTTGAGACCTACCTGACTTGGACAGGTAGGTCTGAATAACCACGAACAAAATTAGAAAGGACACGAACGGGCTCACCAACGACCTCTACCTCTTTGAAACGGGCGAGTATCTCTTCCCAGACAATCCGCAACTGCATCTCAGCAAGACGATTGCCCATGCAACGATGTATCCCAAATCCAAAAGCCAAATGTTGTCGTGCTCCCTTGCGATCGATGATGAAGTCGTGCGGATTCTCAATCACGTCTTCGTCACGGTTACCCGACACGTACCACATAACGACCTTGTCGCCAGCTTTAATCGTTTGACCACCGACCTCAATGTCGGCCAACGCACGACGCCTCATGTGAGCGAGCGGCGTCTGCCAGCGGATGATCTCGGAAACCATATTCGGAATAAGTGAAGGCTCGTTCCGGAGCTTACGAAATTCGTCCGGGAACTGATTCAACGCGAGCAGGCCACCACTGATTGAGTTCCGGGTGGTGTCGTTTCCACCGACGATGAGAAGAATCAAATTCCCTAGGTATTCCATAGGATCCATGTCACGTGTGGATTCTCCGTGCGCAAGCATCGAGATTAGATCCGACTTAGGTTCTTCATTTACACGCTCATTCCAGAGCCCTGTGAAAAATTCCAGACACTCTCTAAGTTCTTGTCTGCGATGTTCACGCGACTCAATGATCCCCGAGTTTTCATCAGCGGTCGCGACGTCCGACCAACGCGTAAGACGCCATCTCTCCTCAAAAGGGAAGTCGAACAGAGTGGCCAACATCTGAGTCGTCAATTCAATGGAAACCTTATCGACCCAGTTAAATGTTTCACCCCGCGGGAGCTGATCGAAGATTGCACCAGCTCTCGAGCGAATGGTGGATTCCAACTCTTTCAGGTTCATCGGTGCCACCACCGGACTAACGACCTTGCGCTGATCACCATGTTTTGGAGGATCCATCGCGATAAACATAGGCAGGTTGAAATCTTCCTCGGGATCTCGGATGGTGATTCCGCCTTCGCTCGAGAAAACTTCGTGGTTCTGGTCAACATTCTTGATATCGCCAAATCTCGTGATCGACCAGAAAGGGCCGTATTCGCTCTCGGCAAGATAGTGAACCGGAGCTTCTTTACGTAAACGCTCAAAATACGGCCAAAGGGTGTCATCGCGAAAAATACTGCTATCACTCACGTCAATCGACTCGAGCGGTATAGAACGCGCCCGGGCTATAGCTTCATTTGTATCCACCATGATCTCTTTCAAAATTGGAACTCCGGCAACTGCACCGCTATGCCCTCAAGCTCCTCCGATACCGGTATTTGGCAAGAGAGTCGAGAGGTCGTTTGTCGTTCTGGATTCATGTCGAGCATTTCTTCTTCCCGAACCGCTGGACTATCCAACTTCTCGAACCAATCGTCCGTTAAAACCACATGACAGGTCGCGCAGGAGCACTCGCCTCCACAATCCGCATCAATCCCCGGCACCAAATTATCGATCGCCGCGCGCATTAAAGACGAGCCTGGTTCCACGTCGACTTCGTGCACCGTACCGTCATGTTCCACAAAAGCAATTCTCGGCATAAACGTCCCCGACGCGGCGATTGCGAATACAACCAAAAAAAGGCCAGACGCACCAGTGGAAATTGCTACGGCCAAACGAATAGTTCCCTAATCGGTGCGTTCGCAACTTCCTGATCAAGCGATTAGAATTGCCCGGCGATACATCATCGCTATTCCGCCTTAGCTCAGTTGGTAGAGCAGCTGACTGTTAATCAGCGGGTCGTTGGTTCGAGCCCAACAGGCGGAGCCACTTTTCTCTTTGTTAATCAAAGGGTTGGTGGTATGGAATATGGCGTTGCTTTGGTCCGATCGGACTCAGGTAAGCATAAGGTAAGCATTGAGATCGATTTGGGGGCCTTAGAAGATAGTTTTCTCCTCTGCTCCGAAATGACCCCTATGTAGGAGGCCACCCCCCTT
>ENA-UPTF01001184-UPTF01001184.1-marine-metagenome-genome-assembly--contig:-NODE-1184-length-16853-cov-21.120172_pt1 | contig 16853 bp, 13 predicted proteins | sample MGYA00238166_ERZ767019 | MGnify/ENA primary metagenome ERZ767019 (study PRJEB28930, sample SAMN06266391) | marine metagenome | isolation source: Sea water from 250 m depth | place: Atlantic Ocean...
AGAAAATCAGAGTAAGAACCTTAAAGGAAGAATTTAATCGTGTCTTCAGAAGCCGTGTACTTAATCCAAAATGGCAGAAGGCAATGCGTGAACATGGCTACAAAGGTGCACATGAAATGGCTGCCACAGTCGATTATTTATTTGGCTACGATGCAACCTGCGACATTGTAGCAGATTATCAATATGAAGAAGTTGCAAATAAACTTCTGCTTGATCCGGAACAGCAAAAATTCTTTCGTGAACATAACCCACTGGCATTGCGTGATGCCTCTCAACGCCTGCTTGAAGCCAATGAGAGGCAAATGTGGCAAAATGCTGACTCAGAAACTCTTGAAGCCCTGGAATCTACTGTTTTAGAAATTCATGGGGAAATGGAGTGAGTTGTATTTCATGCCACTAAGATCAAAATGGCTTTCAATCATATAATTGCAATCACAGAATATATTTGTTCAAGATAAAAAACATGAAGTGCACCATCTATCACAACCAAAAATGTAGTAAAAGCAGAGCAGCACTGGAATTACTGCAAAGTAAAGGACTTGAGCCTACTATTATCGAGTACTTGAAAAATCCTCCAACAGTTGATGAGTTGGAAGAAATCATCATTAAATTGAACATTCATCCAAAGCAGTTGATTCGCTTCAAGGAAGATAAGGCTAAAGAATTGGGCATCTCTACCGGTGATCAGCTTACGAATGAGCAGTGGATTACAATTCTGGCTAAGAATCCGGATTTAATTGAAAGACCAATAGTCGTAACAGCTACAGGAGCAGTGATTGGTCGTCCTCCAGAAAATGTACTGAAAGTGCTGGATTAATATAAAGCTTATCAACTAAGTAAGCTTTATATGGAACTACTTTAGAATGAGAAAATATTTAATTCCACCTGTTTCATCGAAAATTGAAGTTGATTTAAAGAAAAAAATCGACGGCAAGACAAAACCACCAGGTTCACTTGGCAGACTGGAAACACTGGCATTACAGTGCGGAAAAATTCAGAACAGCCTCAATCCTGAACTTGTAAATCCCACAATCCTGGTTTTTGCAGGTGATCATGGAATTACAGAAGAAGGAGTGAGTCCATATCCGCAGGAAGTAACAGCGCAAATGGTACTCAATTTTCTCAACGGAGGAGCCGCAATTAATGTGTTTTGTCGTCAGAACAATATCAGTTTACATGTTGTGGATGCAGGGGTGAAAACTGATTTACCTGAAGGCACTGAGTTAATAAATGCAAACATAGGAAGAGGTACAAAAAACTTCTGTAAAGAAGCGGCAATGAGCCTTGATGAATGTGAAATGGCGATTGAGAAGGGAGCAGAGTTAAGTCGTACTGTTCCAGTGTCGACTTGCAACGTGATCGGGTTTGGTGAGATGGGAATTGGGAATACCTCCTCTGCGGCGGCCTTGACCCAGCGATTTACAGGACTCCCTGTTGAGGATTGTGTTGGTAAAGGGACCGGGGTGGATGATTCCGGACTTGAGCACAAACAAAATACTATTCGGCAGGCACTTGAAAAACATGCTGAAATTAAAGAACCTCAAGCAGTATTGTCCACTTTTGGAGGCTTTGAAATTGCGATGATGGTCGGGGCTATACTGGAATCAGCAGTTTTAAAGAGGATTATTCTAATTGATGGATTTATTGCATCAGCGGCATTTCTTTCGGCCTCCAGAATCGTTCCAGAAATAAAGCAATACGCTGTTTTTACTCATAAGTCTGATGAACAGGGACATGCTGAAATTCTAAAATATTTGCAGGTAGAGCCCCTGATTTCATTAGGAATGCGTCTTGGAGAGGGAACAGGAGCGGCAGTAGCTTTCCCAATTTTACAGTCGGCTGTTTCATTCTTGAATCAAATGGCATCCTTTGAATCTGCCGGCGTGAGTGGTCGTACTGATGTTAAAAAAGCTTAGAAAAGAGCTGCAGCGCTTTGCCGGAGCTGTAACTTTTTACAGCAGAATTCCATTGCCTTCAAACTGGTTCTCAGTAGAAAATTCGTATTCATCACGTTATTTCTCCCTTATAGGCTGGATTGCAGGGGGTGCATGTGCTGCAGTATGGATGCTGGCTGAAATGCTTATTTCCGGTAAGTTCTACTGGCAATCATTTTCCGAAAGTCCGGAGCCGGTCGCAGTCCTGCTGGGTCTGGCAGTTGGAGTGCTTCTTACCGGGGCATTGCACGAAGACGGTTTTGCTGACACCTGCGACGGATTTGGCCACGGAGGGACTCCGGAGGAAAAACTGAGAATCATGAAAGATTCCCGGATAGGGACTTATGGTGCCCTGGGTATTTTGCTTTTAGTTCTGCTTAAATTTTTCTCACTTTTGCAAATTGAAACTGAATTATTGCCCTGGATTTGGATTTCCGGACATTCTTTAAGCCGCTTTCTGGCAATTTCCCAGCTAACATACATAGCATATGTTCAGGATTCAACGAATAGTAAATCCAGTGCCATGACGAGTATTTCAAAGACTGACCTAGCTGTAAATTTGATAATTGGCTTTTTGCCTTTGCTGGTAGTCTGGAATCATGCTTGGTTGGGATTTTTTGCGGCGATTCTTATGTGGTGGTTTTTGATAGTATATTTTAGGAAGAAACTCGGAGGAATAACAGGAGACTGTATGGGCTCAACACAACAGCTGACTGAAGTTGTTTTTTATATTTTTCTGGGATTCAAGATTGGACTATGATTATACTTTTTTGCTAACTGAAAAATATCTTATGCAGTAAAGATATACTCGAGTCATAGAGAGAAACAGTGCTCAGTAATTTCCCTCAAGAGACCTTCTTTAACAGTATTAAAATGTGATGGAGACAAAAATGATTAGAAAGTATAGTATTCCCATCATGCCTGCTTTCACTTTAGTGAGAGTGTAGTTATTACTCCAGAAAAAATAAATAGCTAATAGTGTTGCACCAATCAAGCTCCATATCAGTCCTGTTTGAGGAAGGTCAATATTAGTTGGCTCTCCACTCATTGCCAGCGCAAGTAAAATGGGAATGCTTAAACATACGCAAATGTCAAATATATTGCTGCCAAATACGTTTGAAACTGCGGCGTCATATTGTCCTTTTTTCGCACTGATAACGGAAAGAGCGGTATCCGGGATAGAGGTTCCTGCTGCAATCACAACAAAACCCATTATTACACCATCGATTCCCAGCATATCACCCAAAGCAAGTGAAGATTCCACAAGCAGGTGAGAAGCTCCTCCCATTACAAACATCATTAACATGATCCACAGCCATGCTTTTTTTTCAGATGTCAGTTCCAGTAAATCTTCTTCATCTTCTTCATCTTCCTCAACTTTTTCAGCTTTAATTTCATCACTTTCCTGGTTTCGTGATTTCTTGAAGTCTCGGTGTAGCAGTACAACATAACCTATGTAAGCCAGCAGAAATAACAAAGCAACTCCTGCCCCCCATTCGTTTGGAAATTGCCAGAGCATTGCCCCTAGCAACAGAACAACTCCAAAATAAAAGATATTATCACGCCAGACAACTTCCCTGCTGATGATCATTGGGCTTGTGGCAACTAATCCTGCTGCTGCAGGAATTACAAGTACGTTATAAAGCGCGGAACCAACGATGCTTGAAATTCCAACTTCTGCACGACCAATCATTATTACTGCGATTACTGCAACGCAGAATTCAGGGAATGAACTGGCAACTGCGTCAATTACAGCCGCTTTAATGGACTGCGGAATTTCGTGTTTTTCCTGAATGTAAGTTGCCGCAGATGAGAAAAAATCTCCTGCCCTCCAGATAATGATGGTGGACAACATTATTAATGAAATCCAAAGTAAATAACCCCCCCAGCCTATTCCTTCAATTGTTATATACCATGATATGATGGACAGTCCGACTAACAGCAAGGCATGTCGGAACATACCTTTTCCGAAGAAGAAAATTAAAGGTGAGAGTGGATTCATATTAGGCTTGTATCAATTATGTAGATCGTTATTTTTACTTTTACTGAGTTGGCCTTCCTGACCTTTAAGCAGGCGTTTTAAATTTTCAAGATGCTTGTAAACCAGCAGAGATGATAACAGAAGAAACAGGAAAAACACAGGCCAAACAGGTGATTCATTTTTTACCCAAGGTATCAGCAGAAAAAGCCAGGGAAGAGCAGTAAGCATTGTGATTCCTGAAAGGCTTGAAATATGTTTCCAGAAAAACATTACTAACCATACAATAGCCGCACAGATGCCGATGTTTACATGTAAAACAGCTAACACTCCAAATAAAGTTGAAATTCCTTTTCCTCCCTTGAAACGCAGAAAAACAGAAAAAACATGTCCGCAGACTACGATAACTCCGGCAAGGCTTAAAAAAATTTTCTGAGTTTCAATATCAATCACCAATGCCGGAATAAAGGTCTTTGCAAGCAGTACAGCCACACTTCCTTTGCCGAAGTCCAGCACAAAGGTTAGTAATCCCGGCAACTTTCCTCCGACCCTCATCACATTTGTCATGCCAATGTTACCGCTTCCCTGCTGACGAATGTCTATTTTTAACCAGTAACGGCTGATCAATAAGCCGAAAGGAATTCCTCCCAGAAGAAAGACAAGTATAAAGAAGCTTATCAGATACATTAACTTTATTTGGAACTGAAAGTAGGGTGTTACCAGCTGGATGATTTGCGACTGGTGGCAGCTTCAATACCTTTTTCCTGAATTACCTGCAAAAGTTCCCTGTCGTCTCGATGTTTCACCAGCGTATGTGCACCTTTCAGCTTTTCTATCACTTTTGAGTCCAGTACTTTTGTCTGAACCAAATACCCAATCCAGTCTAATATTTCACTGGTAGAAGGTTTACGGGTCAGATCAAGCTCACGCAGTTGATAGAAGATCTCAATAGCTGCAGACACAATTTTTTTATTTGCTCCGGGATGATGCATGCGGACAATTTCCTTCATCCTTTCAGGCGAGGGAAACTCAATGTATGCGTAAATGCAGCGCCTGATAAATGGTGCAGGCAAATCCTGTTCGTGGTTGGAAGTTATAACGATTATCGGCATTTCCCCGGGCTTGCAGGAAATTGTTTGCTGTGTTTCCGGTACAACAATTCGACGTTCTGAAAGCAGAAACAGAAGGTTGTTAGGCAGTTCGCGTGGAGCCTTGTCTATCTCATCCAGCAATAAAACTGATCCCGGTGTGGAGAAAGCCTTTGCCAGCGGACCCAAATGAACATATTCCTTCAGGTTATCAACATGGCGTCCGCCTGTATCAATTTGCATCTTTATCCCCGCCTGCTTCATTTGAGCATTTGCAACTGCAGCCTGTGCGTCCATCAGGCGCTGTACTTCATCAAATCTGGAAACAAGCAGTGAAACTTTGCTTTCAGATGTGATTGGAACCTCAAAGAGTGGCAGGTTTTCATGTGCGGCGAATTCCTGTGCAAGTTTAGTTTTTCCTGTTCCAGGCTCACCTTCGAGCAGAAGAGGTTTTTCAAGCAGTCTGGCAATGTGGAATGCCTCACTTAGTTTAGGATCCAGCAGATAGGTTGGGGTTCCTTGGAAAAGCTTTGAACTCATTAATTTTTGTTAACTGACTGTGGGATCTATATTGCTGGAGATTCAGGTATGTTTAATTTCATATACTTTATCTTTTACTTGTTCATAGATTTCACTGACTTCCAATTCAGGCACGCTATCCCATTCCATTATCTTTAGGAAATGTTTACGCAACTTGCCACGGGAAAGACCACGATTCTGCCAGCTTTCGTATATTTCATCTTGTGTTGATTTCAAGGTTTTACCGTCCAGCTCTTTTCGAAGCAGGAACTTTACGGCACTGTCAGGACTGTTCAGAATGAATGATCTGTGTGCTTCGTCAGTGATTTTTCCTGTTCCATATATCACGTCTGAATCTTCATCTGCAGTACCTCCAGTTACAGCTGTTTCTTCCTTATCTTCATCGTCTCCGAACGATTCTACATCAGGTTCCAGTTCTATTTCCAGAGATTCATCTGATTCTGGTAAAGTTTCAGTTTCATCTGAAGTTTCTTCTTCGGTGGTTGTTGCTTCTGGTGTATACGGGATTCCTGTTCCGGAAGTTTCACCAATCTGCGTTTCAGATGTTCGTTTATTGATTTGTTCTTTTGTCGGTATCACAATTGCTGCAAGTAAAAGCAGTAATGCAACTCCAAAAGTTATGCTGTAAACCAACCCGAATAAATAGAGGTCATAGCGATTTTTATCAAGATAATATGTTGTGATTTCCATTCCTCTGTTGACCAGAAAGCTTGCTTCAGACATGCCGTAATAGCAAATTACTACACCACCGAGTGTGGCTAAAAGACCTCCAAAGATGGAGAAAAGATACAAGTTAAGGTAATTAACAGGCATAAGCACCTCATTTTATGATCAAAATTCTTGTACAGGAATATATGTATCATCTGACTGGAGATCCCAATTTACTTAATATTAAGGGGGGATACTGTGTATTCCTTTTGATCAGTTTTATCGGCAGAATTGAGTGAAACTTGAGAGTTAATTACCAAACGGTTTTCATCAGACCGCCATCGGCAGCAAGGCTGGAACCTGTAATGTAACTTGCAGCATCGGACAGTAAAAATGCACCGCAGCGTCCAAATTCCTCAATTGTACCATAACGGCCTAAAGGTATTACAGCCTGATTAGCCTTTTCAATCTGTTTAATCGAAATTCCCTGTTTTTTTGCATTCAGTGAATCAAGGTGCTTGATACGATCTGTTTTGATACGGCCAGGCATAAGATTATTCAATCGGATTTTATCTGCTGCAAGTTGAACGGAAAGGCTTTTGATCAAACTGGTTACTCCGGAACGCATTACATTCGAGAGAATGAGCACATCGATTGGTTCCTTGACAGCCATTGAAGTTACGGTCAAAACTGAGCCGCCGCCTCGCTTGCGCATTGACGGCAGAGTTGCCCGAATCATCCGAACGGCACTGAAAAGATTTAGCTCAAAAGCTGCCTGCCAGTCCTCATCTGAAAAATCCTCGAATTTCCCGGCAGGAGGACCACCGGCATTGACTACCAGTTTGTCAACCCCTCCAAATTCTCTGATAGTGGCATCGGTCCACTCCAGAATTGATTCAGGATTTGATGAATCCATTACTGAGGACAATACTTCAGTGTTGTTTTCTTTCCGGAGTTGCTCTGCGGCGGCTTCGATATCATCTTTTGTGCGACTGCCTATTGACAGCGTTGCTCCTTCTTCAGCCAATGCTTTTGCGATTCCAAAACCAAGTCCTTTGCTTGAAGCGGCAACCATTGCGACTTTTCCTTTGAGTCCTAATTCCATTTTTCTCCTTGAAAATATTTTATTAGTTATGAAGGGAAATTATTTTTGAAATATTTTCCCGCGAACATGTGCAAGAAAAATCAGCACAATAAATATAAAAACAAATCCTACGCGAATCCATTCTTCGTACTGGCGATAGAATGAGAAACGTGATTGAAGTTGAAGTTTAGCGATTAATGCTCCTTCTTCAAAAAGCCCCAATTGCCTGCTCAGGTTTTTTCCGTCTGCCCCGATGAAAACACTTTCTCCATTGTTTGATGCAAAGATAACAGGGACTCTGTTTTCTATGGCTCTCCAGCGCAGAACCGCAACCATGTTGTCTGATGCAGTGGTACGTCCGAACCAGGCCAGGTTGCTGAGATTCACCACAAGATTTGCTCCATTGAGGGACATTCCACGTACAACCTCCTGAGAGAAAACATCAAAGCAAATTGGAGCAGAGAGCCGAACTTTTTCTGATAAGGAAAAAACCTTGTAATCCTGTCCCGGATCAAACTCGGACATGTTTGCTATATTGTTGCGAAGCCAAGATGCAGTTTCTGGAAAAATATTCGAAAATGGAATCATCTCACCAAAAGGAATGAGGAATATTTTATTATATCTGCCCAGTACTTCACCATTTGATCCCACGAGCACAGACACTCCATGAAATTTCCTTCCGGTCATAGTGTTTTTCCAGTCAACAGTAGTAAATAAGACCGAAGTATTATTTTCTTCTGCAAATCGCATCACTTTTTGGCTGGCTCCTTTTACCTTGAAAAAAGGATGTGGAAAAACTGACTCCGGCCAAACAATCAATGTGGGTTCGTCAGTTTGTTTCGAAAGTTTTGATAAGTATTTCTTCGAATCCTCAAGCAGACTTTCCAGATTACCCTGTCGTTTTGAATGAGCAAGTTCTGGGTTTGAAGCCAGATCCTGCAGAGAAAAATTTGGCTGTATAGCTATGACATTTATAAATGAATCAGAATTTTGCAGGTTATCATTTTCGTTGATATCCTGTATTCTCCATGCACCGTAGCTTAGACCCACAGCCCACAATAATGAATATGCAGCAATTGCTCGTTTGAGAAACTTATATCCCACTTCATTATCATTTAAATTCTTTACATCTGATTTTAAACGCCACCAAGCTATGAGCAGATATGACAATCCGAGACTATAGAAAAGAAGTCCGGATGACCCTATAATATCTGCTACTTGTTCAAGAAAGGGAAATTGCGAAAAAGTCAGCCCACCATAGTTCCAATGAATCAAGCGAGGATACCACGGGTCAATTGCAATCACGTATGCCAGACGCAATGGTAATTCCCAGTTGCCGAGTTTTTTGATGCAAAGTAATGGAATGGCAAAATAGACAAAAAGCTGCAGGCCAACTTCCAAACCATATCCTGCTCCAGTGATCAGCAAGGAAAAGATAAAAGGAATGTGACCAAAAACATGTATACTGTTTGTAATCCAATACCCTCCTATTAAAGAGGCAATCCCCCCTGTAAGCCAGCAAACCCCCGAAAACACTATGCAGCGTTTCCAGAATGTGATGTATGTTTTTTTATGTAATTGTTCAAGAGTAAATAACAATGGAAAAAAAGAAACTAACCCAATCCAGTGAGTTCCAAATCCAGGGGCATTAAGACCAAGCAAAATACCTGACACAATACTCCCAATCCAGAACGGGGTTATGATTTTTGTGCTTGAAATTTGAAAATTGTTGTCGATGGTCATGGACTATGTGGGTGACTTGAAAGCAAATTATGTTAATGCAAGAATATTTATTAACGTATTACACTAAACCAGTCATTTCTACTATTATTAGTTTTCAAACAGTGATCTGCTTAACACCACACGCTCTGGAAAACCCTGTTGAAGTTACACAGGAAGAGTATGATAAACTGGTTCACATGAAGGAAAGAGGCTGGAGTCATTGCAATTCAAAAGAAGAATTCCTGGCGAAATTACATTATCTCAGAGGAGGCTTAACTCAAGGCAAAATTAACGAAATTGAATTCTTGGAGAGAGAGAAAAAATTAGTGATAAACTACTGGAATAGAGGAAGTTGAAATTATAGAAAGATTTTTTTCCTGTTTTTTCTGGAATAATTCAGCGCAGCAGATTTAAAACCTCAATATTGCCGGATGTTTCTGCCAGTGACAGTGCATTCTCTCCATCAGGTGTAAAAATTTCAGGTGAAGCCCCGAGGTTTAGCAATATTTTTACTAACTCCAAATTTTCTCTTTTTACCGCTATCATCAAAGCTGTTTCACCATCGTTGTTTATGGAGTCCAATGAAATTCCTTGTGAAATCAGTTCTTTCATTAAATTGAAATTATCTTTATCTTTCTTCACTATTTCAGTGGAGACCGCCTCTGTATTTTTCTGTCCATAACTCATTGCCATTAAGTGCCAGATACCATTGCCGTTGGAATCAGTCTGCTTACCATTTTGTTTAGCATCCACTAGCTGCTTTACAACTGATAAATGGTTATTAGTTGCTGCCAGCAATAAAGCTGTACGCTGTGAAGTGTCTTTTAACATCGGATCAGCCCCGGCATTCAGCAGGAGTTTAACGCTCTTAAGGTGACCATTCAGTGCTGCAACCATTAATGCAGAGTGATGGAACATAAGTTCAGTTGTATTGATTTCAGCACCATCGTTCAAAAGTTTTTGCAAAACATCATTATGGCCATTTCTTGCTGCCTGTATAAGTGCTGTTCCTCCTTCTCCACCAAGATCAAAAGCATTAAAATGCATATTTGCTCCTTTTAAAAGAAGCATCTCCACAGTTAGCAGGTGGCCATTTTGAGCAGCTCTTAGTAAAGCAGTTTTTTCAGAAATATCTCTGGCATCTATGTCTGCACCATGCTTGAGCAGCAGACTGACAATTTCACGAAACCCTTTTGAAGAGGCAAACATTAAAGCTGTTTCATTCCAGCGATTTATACTTTCAACTTTTGCTCCCCGTTTAAGCAGCAATGTTGCTATATCCAAAAAACCTTTGTCTGCGGAGACCATTAATGGTGTATTGCCAATGAAATCAGCAGTATCAAGTTCGGCAGTCAAGGATTCCTGCTTTTGATACTGAAAAATAAGTTTTACAATTTCAGTTTCTCCAGTTAAAACAGCGGTCATCAAAGGTGTTTGTCCCTTAGCATTTTGCACAGCAGTGTTTGCTCCACGTTCCAGGAGTATTCGTGCTGTCTCTAAATGCTTTTCTTGTATAGCGAGAGTCAATGCAGTTTCACTTTTCGCAGAAATGTAATCAACATCAGCTTTTTCATTCAGCAGAAAATTAACCATTTTGTTATAACCCCTGCGAGCTGCATACAGCAGATCGTGATTTAAGTCAGCCCCAAATTTTATCAGAACCTTCGCCGTAGAGAAGTGTCCCTGAATAGCAGCGTGTGCCAATGCAGTTTTGCCGTTTTCATCTTTCTTGGTAATCTTTGCCCCTTTAATTAATAAGGCCTGAACTACATTTGTGTGACCTTGAGAAGCTGCCCAAATCAAAGGGGTTGCACCGTCAGAACTGCCCTGGTCAATAAATGCACCATTTTGTATCAAAAAAGTCACAACTTCTGTGTGTCCAGTGAAGGAGGACCATGTTAGCGCGGTCCAGTTATCAGTGTCACGAGCAGTCGGGTCGGCACCTTTAGAAATTAGGATTTCAACAATTTCGAGATGACCGCCGCCTGCTGCCAACATCAATGGTGTCCATCCAGGTCCATTCTTATTTAATTCATCAATTTGGTTTATTTTAGCTCCACTTTTCAGCAGATGTTCTAAAATTTGTTTATGCCCATTATTTGCTGCCCACATTAATAGTGTCCAACCTTGTGCATCCGTTGCTTCTGGGTTTGCTTTTAATTCAAGCAGGATTTTAACTGCTTCAAGGTGTCCATTAGAAACTGCATAAAAAAGATTCTCATTATTATCAATTTCTTTTTTGCTTAGAAATTCAACCACTGGAAGATTTTTGTTTTCCACGGCATGCATCCAGGCAGTCATGCCTAAACGGTCACGAAAATCTAGTCTACTTTGCTCTCTTAGCAACAGCTTAACAATTTTTGTGTTTCCTTCAGCAGCCGCATACATCAATGCGGTTTTACCATTGTTATCCATTACATTAACTTCGGCTCCTTTTTCAATAAGCATATCAGTCAATTCAAAATTTCCTTTTGAAGATGCTATCATTAAAGGAGTAAGTTTATTTTGGTTTGGATTATTGACGGATATTCCTCCTTCAATCAGCAACAGTGCGGTCTCAAAATGGCTGTAGCTAAGAGCGATTATCAGAGCATTAGCTCCGTGTTTGTCAACTGCATTAATATCTGCTCCGGAAAATAACAAACTTTTCAAAATACCTTTCCTTCCGTACTTTGCTGCCAGAAGCAAGGGTGACATTTGAAACTCATTTTCGGGAGAGTGAGGATTTGCACCGGATACCAACAGCAGTTCTGCAATTTTTTCGTGGCCTGACCGGATTGCCCACATTAGGGCAGTTGACCCATTTAGTGAGGTTAAATTCACATTTGCATCGCGATCAATTAATTTCTGCAATATTTCTAAATGACCATTTTGAGAGGCATACATAACTGGTGACATACCAAATTTATTCTGCGAATCATAATTAGCACCATATTTTAACAGCGCTTCCAAAACTTCCACATGTCCTTCATGCGAAGCGAACATTAAAGCAGTCCAATTTTCATTAGTTTCAGCATTAGGATTTGCTCCCTGCTGAAGCAAAAATCTAACTATATCCAGATAACCCATTTTTGTTGCTTCTATAAGTGCAGTATTGCCCAGGGAATCTGTATCATTCAGGCGGGCGCCTTTTTCAACCAATAATTTAACAATGACTTCTGCACCAATTCTGGACGCGAACATCAGGGGAGTCACCCCGTGAAATCTATCTGTGCCACGTATGTTTACTCTAACACCCTGGGATAAAACACTCTCAACCGCCGGAACACTATTTAAAATTGCAAGCATAAGTTGAGTCCATTCATCTCGATCTTTGGCACTAAGGAGGAAATTTTTCAGTCGATGATTTTTTGGAGAGTCTGTTTTCTTATTTACTGTCTGGGCAAAGGCAAGTTTAGTTGAAAGATATCCGAACGAGCCTTGAAAAAAATCAGTTTTGGAAGGGTAGATTAGTGAAAGTAGAATTGTTGTCCGGATAAATAGTTTCTGGTAAAAAATACGGAACCAGTTCGTCTTTTTTTTCCGGATTACAATATGAAAATAAACTTTTATCATTAGGTGGAGGATTAGTGGCAGAAGCTTAAGTTTTATCGGGGGATGCTTCTACAGGTCTTAGAGATGCACTTATATTAAGTAAGAGTCCCGTCAAAAACATTGAAACCACAAGAGAGGTACCACCATAGCTAATGAAAGGAAGTGGCAAGCCTTTTGTCGGAAGAAGTCCCACAACTACGAAAAGATTCAGAACAATCTGAAGACCAATTAATGTTGTTGCACCAAAAGACAAGTGTTTACCAAATGCATCCTGAGCATTCCAAGCAATCCAGTAGCCTCGCCAGATAAAGACGGAAAAAATGATAATCAGCACAGAAATCCATAAAAACCCCAGTTCCTCCCCAATGATTGCAAAAATAAAATCAGTATGGGCATCAGGCAGGAAAAGTCTTTTTTGAAAACTTTCACCCAGTCCTCTGCCAAACCATCCTCCAGTACCGAGGGCGATAAATGATTGGATGATTTGGAAACCTGAATTTTGCGGATCATCCCAGGGATTCAAAAAAGCCAGCATCCGCTGAACACGGTAGGAATGTGATGCAATCAATAATCCGGCGATTATTCCCATGCCAATCAGACTGCCCGCAATGTGGACTGGACGACCTCCTCCAACGTACAGCATAAGCAAGACTGTTGTAGCAATCAAAATAACATTACCAAAGTCTGGTTGGAGCAAAACAAGAAAAAGATAAATTCCAGTGACTATAAAGTTTGGTGTCAATCCCCGGAAGAAAGAAGCCAGCAATTCCTGTTTTCTCTCCAGGTATGATGCCACATAAATAATCAAAACAACCTTCAGTAATTCAGCAGGCTGAACACTCAATGAACCATAGCGAAGCCAGCGTCGACCTCCTTTTACTTCGTGCCCTATTTCAGGAATTAAAACAAGAATCAGTAAGACTAGTATTCCTAGCATCATCCAAATTGATAATTGTTTCCATTTTTTGTAATTAACAGCCAAAGCAAGGCCCATAGCAGCAAGTCCTGCCAGTACATGGATAAGATGGCGATATAAAAAGTATTGTCCGTCATTGTACTGCAGGTCGGCAAATACACCACCTGTACTGTATATCATAACTGTTCCCCAAGAGAGTAAAAACAAGGTTGCTCCAATCAGGGGCAAATCATAGCGTATTGACATGGCTTTTTGGGAGACAAGAGTGTACGGGTAAGAAGAAAGAAAAAATAATTCTCATTAACTGAATCTGAAAAACTAATTTTCTGATATACATTTTAAGCAGTATGGAATTACTTATTTTGGTCTAAAGTCACATTTCATTAATTTCTTTTTAAACTCATCAAGTTGTTTAGGGTTCTGGTCACGCTTTGTAATAATTTCGAAAACTGCAGATTTGTTTTTTTGAGTTGACATCAAAAATGCTTCCTCAAATGAATTGATTGATTCCGGCCTGTGATATTCCAGCTCAAACATTTCTGAAATTGCCCGGAAGTCAAGATTATGTGGTGTCCCGTAAAACATTTCGAACATTTCTTTTTGCCGGGATATAGGCAGAAATGAGAAAATTCCGCCACCATGATTATTTATAATCACCAGCAAAACAGGCATCTCAGATTCTGCAATCATTTTAAATGAATTAAGATCATGGATGGCAGATAAATCACCAATCAGTAATGTTACCGGTTGTTTTAATCCTGCCGAATAACCGCAAGCTGAAGCAATAAGCCCGTCAATTCCGCTGGCCCCTCGATTGAGAGCTGTGGCCACATCAGCGCCCTTACCGGAACCAAACATATCTACCACTCGAACTGGGAGACTGTTTCCGATAAAAAAAGCAAAATCTTCCGGTATAATTTCAGTCAGTCTCCGTACAAGGCAAAATTCGTCAATCTGTTTTTTTTCAACATTTGAATTAATGTGTTCATCCATCAGATTTTCAACGATTTTTGAAGCATAAAGCCAATCTTCTTTTTTTGATTTTCTTTTATATTTCTTTTTTTCTAACTTTAAAACATTCACTGCATAATGACAAAATTCATCAATATCTGTTTCGATTTTCCAGCGAAAATGATTTGACTGATCATGACGTTCTGAATGATCAGCTATCCATACCATTTGAGGTGCAGGTTTCTGTACCCAGCAAGTTAGCCAGCGTTTTGAAGTAGGCGGGAAACCAATATGCCAAATTGCTTCTGTTTCCCAATTGACGGTGTCCAGTTCTTCATACAGCAACTGATCATAATATGTAATCCTGTTTGGACATTTATTTCCTAGTCGAAGGCCGGCAGTTATATCTGCAAATACAGGCCAGTCAAGTTCTGCAGCCAGCATTCTGACAGAATCAAGCGAATCCCGGGGAACTCTTCCGATGCTCAATATGCCAGATCCAGGACGGTTCTTTATTAATTCCTTTATTTCATCAACCGGCATTATTTTTCGGGGAACGGAATTGCGAACATAGGTTTTTTTATCACTTGTCAGCTTGTATTGAACTTTTTTTCCGTGATCATCAATATCAAAGAAAGGTTCACGGAATGGGAAATTTAGATGTACTGGACCGGACAAAGGAAAATGTGTTTTAAATATTGCATGGTCAATTGTGGTAAGTAAAGCTTCTGCAGAGAATTCCGATCCTGGGCAGCCTGGATCAAAATACCAGCGGACATGCGTACCGAAAAGATGTGTCTGGTTAACTGCCTGATTCGCGCCGGTGTCCTGAAGTTCAGGGGGACGGTCTGCAGTCATCAGAAGAAGAGGTATTTGTTCAACGGAAGCTTCTATAACTGCCGGCAAATAATTTGCCGCTGCAGTCCCGGAAGTACAGATTAACACTGCCGGCAGTCCGGTAGCACGTGCATGACCAAGGGCATAATAAGCAGCTGCACGTTCATCGTAGCATATAACTGCATTTGCCCTTGGATTAGCAGCAACAGCAGAAGTAAGAGGAGTGGAGCGTGATCCTGGCGAAATACAAAAACATTCTGTATCATGCCGCACCAGTTCCTCGATGATCCATTCTCCCCAGCATTTATTCCAATTCACGTCCGACCCAGTAAATATTGCCAACTTTGGAGTTTGATTTCGATCTCTCTCCACTCTTCATCAGGCACAGATCCATCTACAATTCCTGCTCCAGTATAGATTCTCAAAATACGTCCGCATAATAAACCAGAACGAATTCCCACTGCAAATTCTGCCTGGCTCCTGCTTATCCAGCCAACAGGACCAGCGTACCATCCTCTATCAAACGGTTCGAGTTCACGTATGAGAGTACGTGCTTCCGAATCAGGCGTTCCAGAAACTGCAGGAGTTGGGTGAAAAACGGGTAGTAAATCAGAGTCGCTGATCTCCGGTAGCAAGGACCCGTACATCTTGCTTTGCAGATGCTGGACATGTCTAAGTTGAAGCGGTTCGAGATAAGACAGTCTTTCTGTATTATTGCAAAATTGCTGAAGCAGCCGTTCCATCCTTTCCAGTACCATCAAATGTTCTCGCTGTTCTTTTTCACTGTCACGAAGTTCAGAAGCCAGGCGCTGATCATCCTCAATTGTGAGACCTCTGGGGCGAGTCCCGGCAATTGCTTCACTCTCAATTTTCCTTCCGGATCTACGGTACAGCAGTTCCGGACTGATTCCCAAAAATGCATGATGTGCTTCTATCTGAAAACAATAATGAAATGCCTGTGTTGCCTGACCTCTCAATTGCAGCAGCAGTTCAGTAGGATCATAGTCTCGAGCCAGATTGAAAACAGCAGTCCTGGCCAGCACCACTTTGTCTATTTTACCGCGGTCGATGTTTTCAAGTACTTCTTCAACCATACTGCACCATTGCTTGTATCCAGGTATGTCATGACGTTCCAGCTGAATCAATGGACTGTCCGGAATAGTCATGTCTTCCGTTCGCATCGATTCGAGAATAGTCTGCAACTGCTTAAGTTTTGAAGGAGTATTTTCTTTAGGAAATATGTGGCATGCAAGGGTTGCAGATTCGTCTACAAGACTCAATTCAACAAGTGGTAATGTAAGATATGCTGTTCTCCATTTTTTCCATTCAGGTGAAGTTGACGCATTTGCGTCAAAACGCATACCACCAAAAAAACGAACCGTATCAGGAGAATCCTGCAATAATTTATTTACATTTAGCAGGATATTTTCATAGCCTTCTTTTCCATCATAAATTTCGTGTGCAACTCCAATACCTGCAAATTGTTCTTTTTGGGTACGATTTTCCCAAAATATTTTTGAAGAGCAATCCTGCAATGTCAGCCATTCCAGCGGATGGGCCTGCGCTACAGAAACCTGCAGGCGAATAATTCCAGACCTTTCGTGTGAGGCATTATTATTGT
>ENA-UPTF01001185-UPTF01001185.1-marine-metagenome-genome-assembly--contig:-NODE-1185-length-16846-cov-2.658835_pt1 | contig 16846 bp, 10 predicted proteins | sample MGYA00238166_ERZ767019 | MGnify/ENA primary metagenome ERZ767019 (study PRJEB28930, sample SAMN06266391) | marine metagenome | isolation source: Sea water from 250 m depth | place: Atlantic Ocean...
ATTACGAGCGCGGCCTGCGCGTGCCGTTTATCGCCGCCGGCCCTGGCATCAAGGTGGGCACTTACTCGGCCGTGCCGGTGGTCGGCTACGATTTTCTCGCGACCTTCGCCGACCTGGCCGGTTCGCTGGAGAAACTGCCCGAGGGCATCGAGGGCGGCACCGTCAAGCCGGTGCTGCTCAACGGCGGTGAGGGCGTCGTTCGCAGGCCCCGGCCCGGGCTTCATTTTTATCGGCCGCTCGACTCGGTGCTGATTCGGGACGGCCACAAGTTCCGCCGCACACACCGCACCGGGGAGATTGAGCTTTACGATCTCTCCCGGGATCTCTCCGAGACCGCCAACCTCACCACCGCCGCCCCCCGCTTGGCCAAGCGCATGCAAGGCGCGCTCGAGGAGTGGATAAAGGAGATCGACGCCACCACCCCGTCGCCGCTCGACCGCCGGGTTCGTCGCCGACCCTAGCGCATCGGCACCGCCGCGCCCGGCTTGAGCGCGTGCTTTGGCATCTCCGCGAGTGTGTGGAAGGTGCGCATCGTGTCCACCTTCTCGATGGTGTTACGGCTCTCGTCGAACTTGCCTGTCTTTGTGTCCAGCACGCCGCCCGTGTCGAGGCCGAGATGCTTGGCCATGAAGGGATACATTGCCTGGCGCTTGGTGTATTCGTAGCCGTGGTCCTCCTTGGCGAAGTGGGTGTTCTCCACCTTGGCCACCGCGCCGTAGTATTTGTAGATCGACCGGATGAACGGGTACTCAACCTTCGGCGTGTTCTTCGTCCAGTCGCCTCCGACGGAGATGAGCTTGAGCGGGCGCGGCGCGGCCAACGCGGCGAACTCGGCGTTGTTCGTCTCCAGCTTGGGTGTCTTGTGGATCGGCAGGCCGCTCTCGCAATTGCAGCCTCCGAAGAAATGCGCCGACACCATCACCACCGGAACGCTCACCGTCACGCGCTCGTCCACCATCGTCAGCAGAAATGTCTGCGTGCCGCCGCCGGAACAGCCGGTAACACCGATGCGCTTGGAATCCACCAGGGGAAGTGTCTCGAGAAAATCCAAAGCTCGGATGCTGCTCCATGTCTGCAGCGTAAGGGCCTGCGGATGATTGTGATTCCAGCCAAGATGCTGCGAGTCGCCGAAGCCGATCATGTCATACGAGAACACTACTGCGCCCATGCGTGCCAGCGTGGCGCAGCGGTTTTGATGGTCTGGCCGCTGTCGACCGCCTTCAGGACCTCGGTAGTGACCGTGCGGACAGAGAATGCCGGGGCGTTTGCCTTTTCGGCCAACCGGTCGGTAAAGGTTGCCGTAAACGAAAAAACCTGGCCGGGCTTCAAAAGCCGCTGATTCCACTGTGTAGCCGTTGTAACGGCGCTTGTTCTTGATGATCGGGTTGAGCGGCGTGCGCTTGGGCAACGGACTCAGCTTGGCACCGGTCAAAATCTGCTGCTGCACTGCCGCCGCCCGTGCCTTCCACTCGGAGAGATTCGAGTGCGTCGCCGCGATCCGTTTGAGTTGTTCCACAGCCTCAGCCTCAGAGTAGTAGAGGCCTTGGCAGAGGGTCGGTTTGTCATTGGTTTGGGCTTGGCCAAGAGAGGCAAATGACACAGAGATGCAAAGGAAAAAGCAGAGTTGTTTCACGGGGTGAGACTCTCAGATCACTCAGTCTCTCGCAACTCTAATAAAACCAAAACGGCCACTTAGCCAAGGTGCAATGCTCTGCATTGCCCGAAACGAATATTTGGGCTAAACAGGTGGCCAAGTGAACGGTTTTTTTCCAGCGATTCCGCATCGGCAGACGCACTTTCCGCAACGATATGACCGGCGGCAGTTTTTACTAAAGGCTGGCGGTGGAATTGGCGGCTTGGCTTTGGCTGGGTTGTTACAGCAGGAGGTTCAGGCGGCTTGGCCAAGCGCGAACGATCCACTTGCTCCGCGGCAGCCGCACTTTGCCCCTCGGGCTAAGCGCGTCATCTGGCTTTTCATGCACGGTGGGCCGAGTCACATGGATTTGTTCGATCCCAAATCAGACTTGGCCAAGTATGCCGGCCAGCCGTTGCCGCAAAGTTTTGGCGAAGTGATGACTCGCCGTAAGGTTGCGAAGAATCCGCTGCTTGGCCCGATCAAGCCGTTTCGCCCACGCGGCCAGTCCGGTCTTGAGATCAGTGATTTCATGCCGCACATCGCCGAGCATGCGGATGACATTTGCGTGCTTCGCAGTTGCCATGGTGACAGTGTCAACCATCCGCAGTCAGTGTACCAAATGAACACAGGCTCGATTCTCATGGGCAAACCAAGCCTCGGCGCCTGGGCGGCATACGGGCTGGGTACAGAGAACCGCGATATGCCGGCGTTCGTCGTGTTGCCCGACCCGGGCGGTGGACTCAAGGGCGGCCCGCCGGCTTGGGGCAGCGGTTTTTTGCCTGGCAGCTGCCAGGGCACAACGCTGCGTTCCGGCGCAAAGCCAATTTTGAATCTCCAACCGCAGCCTGGAATCAGCGCCCGTGGTCAACGCCGCATTCTCGACTTGATCGGCCACCTCAACCATCATCACTTGGCAGGGCGCGACTTCGACGACCGGCTCGCCGCTCGCGTCAACGCCTATGAGCTGGCATTTCGCATGCAATCGGCCGCGCCGGAGATCGTTGACATCTCGCGCGAAACCGAGGCGACTCGGCGGTTGTACGGCATCGGTCAAAAGGAAACAAACGAGTTTGGCACGCGCTGTTTGTTGGCCCGGCGAATGGTCGAAAAGGGCGTGCGCTTCGTGCAACTTTACTCTGGCGACACAGGAGGCTGGGACGCGCACAAAGATGTCCTGCAAAACCACAGCAAGTACTGTCGCCGAACCGATCTGCCGATTGCCGGCCTGCTGAAGGATCTCAAGTCGCACGGCTTGCTAGACGACACGCTGGTGATTTGGGGCGGCGAGTTCGGCCGCATGCCGATGAGTGAGCAGGGCACTGGCCGTGACCACAACCCGTGGGGCTACTCGGTGTGGCTGGCAGGCGCGGGTGTGCATGGTGGCATGGCCTACGGCTCGACCGATCCCATTGGATTACGTGCTGAGCAAAACAAGGTGCACGTGAACGATCTTCACGCGACGATCCTGCACCTACTCGGTTTTAACCATGAGCAACTGACCGTCTTCCACAACGGCCGTGACGAACGCCTTACCGATGTCGGAGGCAGAGTCGTCACCGACATCTTCGCGTGATGTTTCCCCGCTGTGCAGGCCTGTTGTTGCTGAGTTTGTCACTTGGCCAGGCAGAGGAGCCGGCGGCCATCGTCGAGCAGCCGATCACTGATGCGGACCGTGAGCACTGGGCGTGGCGCCCGCTGGGCCAAGCGGTAATTCCGCGAGTTGAGTCGGCTAGGCGCCCAGCAAACCCGATCGATCATTTCATTCTCGAAAAGCTGGAGCTCAAAAGTTTGCCTCTTGCACCTGAGGCTGATCGACGCACGCTGATTCGTCGGTTGTACTTCGACCTTCTTGGCCTGCTGCCAAGCGCCGAGGCCGTTGTGACGTTTCAGGCGGATACCCGGCCGGATGCCTACGGGCGGTTGGTTGAGTCGCTGCTCGCTTCGCCGGCTTATGGCGAACGCTGGGCGCAACATTGGCTGGATCTCGCACGTTTTGCCGAGACGGACGGTTTTGAACACGACAAGGTTCGCCCCAACGCATGGCGCTACCGCGACTGGCTGATCCAAGCGCTGAACGCTGACCAGCCTTACGACGAGTTTGTGCTGCACCAACTCGCTGGCGACGAGGTGACACCCGCTGCTGCCGTGGGCACCGGCTTCCTGCTTGCCGGGCAGGATATGCCGGACATTAACCTGGCAGCCGAACGCCGTCACATGGTGCTCAATGAAATGACTTCGACAGTAGGCTCAGTCTTCCTCGGCCTGAATGTCGGCTGTGCGCAATGCCACGAACACAAATCAGACCCGATCAGCCAGGCTGATTTTTATCGACTGCGTGCGTTTTTCGAGAGCGCTCTGCAATTCAAGGAACAGAAAATTACCCTTGCAACTGGAGAAATCAGCGGCCGCGTAATGCGCGTCTCAAGTGATAAGCCTGTATCAACTCGGTTTGCGGTGCGCGGTGATTTTCGTCGACTTGGCCAAGTGATGAAACCGGCAGTGCCACGGATTGCGCTCGGTCAGGCCGGGAATACCCCGGCGACCAGTCGTACCGGCTTGGCTAAGTGGATGTCCGGTTCGCGCAACCCGTTGTTTCTTCGATCAGCGGTGAATCGGCTCTGGCAGTTTCACTTTGGAGAACCACTAGCCAGAACGCCGAACGACATAGGCCGTGCTAGCGAGAAACCAAGCCACCCGGAGTTGCTCGACTGGCTGGCTGTGGAGTTGCCCGGGCGGGATTGGAGCCTGAAGTCGATGCACCGATTGTTGCTCACCTCGGCGACGTACCAGCAGGTGAGCCGGGGCGCGGGAAAAACATGGGACAGGCGCTTGGCTGCCGACCCGGACAACCGATTCTACTCGCGAATGAACCGGCGGCGGCTTGATGGCGAGTCGTTGCGTGACACTCTACTGGCAGTCGGCGGCTGGGCGACGCAGCGCACTGGCGGCCCCGGTGTGCGTCCGCCGTTGCCTCGAGAAATAACCGGCACGCTGCTAAACAACCAATGGCCGGTCAGCACGAATAGGGAGGATCATCACCGGCGTAGCGTGTACCTCTTCGCCCGGCGTAACCTGCGCTACCCACTGTTCGACCTATTCGATCGCCCCGATGGCACAGCGTCGTGCGGACGTCGCAAGGAATCCACCACCGCGCCGCAGTCGCTGATCCTGCTAAACTCCAATTTCTCGCTGATGATGGCAAAGGCCCTAGCCGGCCGCTGCCGCTCTGTCTCAGCACCTGTAGACGAGTCCATCAGGCGAATCTACGACCTGTTGTTTCAGCGTGGGCCAAGCCGGGCGGAAGTACGCCTGGCTAGGCAGTTCCTTTCGCAGCCAAGCGGTAGCGATGTTGAACCGCTCGCTCAGCTTGGGCTCGCATTGATCAATCTCAACGAGTTCTTGTTCGTGGATTAGTGCGGGGTTGATGTCATGGCCTGGAGCTGTTCGCTCCGGATTGGTCAATCAGCCCCGACCAGCATTGTCGTGGGGATGGTTTTTCCGTAGAGTTTCGCTTCCACACAAATGAAAGACTGGACTGTTTTTTTTATTTTTTTATTGGTTGGGATGACGGGTTCTCAGGCCGCCGGGAAACCCAACATCGTGCTGATCATGGCCGATGATATGGGCTATGAAGCCTTGTCAGCGAACGGCAGTGAATCCTATAAATCACCGAACCTGGACAAGTTGGCCGCCCAGGGCATTCGTTTCACCAACTGTTTCGCCAACCCGATCTGCACCCCGTCGCGGGTGAAGATCATGACTGGGCTATACAACGTCCGTAACTACGTCAAGTTTGGCCTTCTTGATCGCGGACAAACCACGTTTGCCCATCAACTGAAGTCTGCTGGGTATACAACTTGCATTGCTGGTAAGTGGCAGTTGGGCATGCAGGCAGACTCACCGCAACACTTTGGTTTTGAGCAGTCCTGCCTCTGGCAGCATACGCGAAGCGGGCGATCCAAGGAGAATGGTAAGAATATCGATCGACGTTTCGTCAATCCTCTGCTGGAGATCAACGGTAAGGAAAAGGACTACGTCAACGGTGAATACGGGCCACAGGTCTGCACTGACTTTATCTGCGACTTTATTGACGAGAACAGGGAAAAGCCATTTCTGGTTTATTACCCAATGATACTCACACACTGCCCCTTCGATCCGACGCCAGATTCGACCGACTGGGATCCGAAGCGACTCGGTTCCACCACCTACAAAGGCGATCGCAACGACCCGCAGAGACATTTTCGTGACATGGTCGCCTATGCCGACAAGGTTGTCGGACAAATTGTCGCGCAACTAGAGAAGTCCGGCGTCCGCGAAAATACGCTACTGATTTTCACGGGTGACAATGGCACCGACAAGCCGATTGTAACCTCGTGGAACGGCACGAAGGTGGTCGGGCGCAAGGGCAGCATGACTGACGCAGGAACCCGCGTGCCGTTGATTGCCAGCTGGCCGACCGGCATTAAGCAGCCTGGGCGTGTTGTTGATGATCTAGTCGAGTTCTCTGATCTGATGCCTACACTCTGCGAAGTCACGGGTGCCAACTTGCCATCTAACTATCCGGGCGACGGTTCCAGCATTGTTCCTGTACTTCAGGACAATGCGAGCGTTCGCAAGAAGGACTGGATTTATATCTGGTACTCGAGGTCAGGTCATTCGGACCTAGGCCAGGTCATGGTTCGCAACAAGCAGTATTCTCTCCTGGCTGAAGCAGACGGCAGCGATGCCAGTCTGACTCGCTATAAGGGGCCTTTTAATGGGGAGAAACTTAAGGACTCCATACTTTCGGAACCTGAGCAGGCCGTAAAACAACAGTTCGAGACCACGCTCGCGAGACTCGCGAAGACCCGCCTTTTAAGTGTCAGCAATGAGATTCGAATCAAGATGCGGAAGGCCAGAAAGAACAAGAAGTAAGCCGTGAATCCGGTTACCTGTTTTATCCTGTTTTGCATGTTCAAGGTGGCGTTTGGCCAAGCCCAAGGTGCCGAGTCAGGCAGCGATCAGTTTAGTGGGCCGGATTTTCAGGCATTGGTTCGCAAGGCCGACCCGCTTGATGCAGTGGAAAGCCTGAAGTCGTTCGATGTTCCGGATGGCTTTCGGATGGAACTGGTCGCGGCCAGCCCGGACATTGGCCAGCCGATGAATCTTGCCTTCGACGAGCGCGGCCGGTTGTGGGTCACGAGCACGTTAGAGTACCCTTATGCCGCGCCTCTTGGCCAACCGGGGCGCGACACGATCAAAATCCTCGAGGACACCAACGGCGACGGCGTGTACGACAAACTTTTCACTTTTGCCGATGGTCTCAACATCCCGACCGGGATTTATCCTTACAAGGATGGCGCGATTGCCTGGAGCATTCCTAACATCTGGTTTCTGCGCGACACCAACGGTGACGGCAGAGCGGACAAGCGCGAGAAACTCTACGGCCCGCTAGGCTACGAGCGTGACACGCACGGCATGCATTCGTCGTTCACGCGCGGGCTCGATGGATGGCTACATCTCACACACGGATTCAACAATAATACAACCGTCACAGCCGCCGACGGCACGAGTATCACGATGAATTCCGGCAACACATATCGCGTTCAGCCGGATGGCTTAAGCGTCGAGCAGTTCACCTTCGGGCAGGTCAACCCGTTTGGCATGTGCCTCGATACGTTTGGTAACTTTTACACCGCCGACTGCCATAGCTCGCCGATCTACCAATTGATTCGGGATGCCTACTACCCGAGCTTCGGTAAGCCTCACGACGGTATGGGCTTTGCGCCATTGGTCATCGCGCACAACCACAACTCCACCGGCCTGTGTGGCATTGTGTTTAACCAGGGCAATCATTGGCCGGCGGAATTCCGCGACAATATTTTCATCGGCAACGTCATCACCAGCCGCGTTAATCGCGACAGGGTTGATTGGCTCGGCAGTAGCCCAAAAGGTACCGAACTGCCCGACCTTGTGCGAACCAGCGACCCGTGGTTCCGGCCGGTCAATTTGCAGTTCGGCCCGGACGGAGCACTGTATATCGCCGATTTTTACAACCGCATCATTGGTCACTATGAGGTGCGTCTTGACCACCCCGGTCGCGATCGAAAGACCGGTCGCATTTGGCGCTTGGTGTACAACGGTCCGCAGGGCGAACGCCTGGCCAAGCCGGTCAACCTCCCCGAAGCCAAGCTTGCCGAGGCGATCGCCGAGTTGACTAGCCCACTGCTGGCCCGTCGAATGACCGCCACTGACTATCTTGCCGATGACGTTGGTCAACGCGCCGCCGCGCCGCTTAGAGAGGCGATGGCCAAGCCGGCCGCCACGCCGGAGCTCAAGGCGCACGGTGCGTGGGTGCTGCAGCGTGTTGGTCAACTGGATGAGGCCACCTACTTGCGTTTGGCCAAGGACGAGTCGGAGATTGTCCGGGTTCATACCCAGCACATTGCCGGCGCCCAGAAAAAATGGTCAACAAAAACCCAGTCGATGGTACTAGCCGGCTTGGGCGATGTCTCACCGCAGGTCCGCCGTGCTGCCGCCGATGCGCTGGCCCGGCGGTCGAACTCCGGTCATATTCGACCGTTGCTGGCTGCGCTTGGCCAGGCGCAGGCACTAGACGGGCATCTTCGCCACGCGCTGCGCATTGCGCTGCGAAACAACCTCCACGCCGTTGATGATCCTGCCAAGCTTGCCGATCTTAAAGACGATCCCGTTGCACTCCGCCATCTCATGAGCGTGGTGCTCTCCGTCAACTCGCCATTCGCCGGTTTACTGATGTTAGAAAGCCTCGAAAATGCCAACCTCGACCGTAGCCAGTTGGTCACCTACCTGCGCCACATCGCCCGCAACGCCCCGTCGGAGGGGCTCGGACGTTTGGCTGCCGTCATGCAAAAGCAATTCACCGCCGATCTTGATTTTCAGGCCGAACTCCTGCTTGCGATCAATGATGGCATTATCCAGCGCGGACTGGTTCCTGAGCAGGGCGTGCTTGATTGGGCGGAAAATCTTGCCCGGCAACTGCTCGCCGCCAATGAGGCGGTGGGGATACACTGGGTCGCCGAGCCGGCCAAGGGTGTGCCGCCGTCAGACATCCCGTGGGTCGTGCAGTCGCGCAACATCTTGGTCAGCAAACCAAGGTGGGAAAACCACGCGCACCACGTGCACCCAACCGTCAGCCCGTGGGTTACGCAGGAGCGCGCCTCGAGCGACGGCGTCACCGGCATTTATTATATTACCAGCCTGCCGTCAGGCGGTGAGTCACTCACCGGCGTGCTGCGCTCTGTGGCATTTGCAATGCCGGATGAATTGACGTTTTTCATCAATGGCCATCGCGGCTTCCCTAACGATCCTGCGCACGACAAGAATTTTGTGCGCCTCGTCGATGCCAAAACCGGCGACGAACTGCACCGGGTTTACCCACCGCGCAACGACACTGGCGTGCCGGTGCGATGGCAACTCGACCGGCCACGCGAGGTGTTCCTCGAGGTCGTTGACGGCGACACCGGTGCCGCCTTTGCGTGGCTCGGCGTAGCGCGGTTCAGTGTCGATCTCGAATTGTTCAGGCATGCTGATTTTCTCAGCAGCGCCACGCCGGATGGCGAACGCTTGACTGGTGTGCTGCGCTCCCGAAAATTTGTAGTGCCGGGCCGGTTGCGTTTTTTACTTGCCGGCTATGGGGGTCTGCTTGGCAAGCCGTCGAATCCAAAAAAATATGTACAGCTTGTTGAGGTCGGGAGTGGTCGTATTCTGCAAAAAACCGGGTGTTCTAGCGGCGAGACCGCGCAGGAAATTGTGTGGGATTTATCGGCGTTTGTCGGGCGGCGCGCGCGCCTCGAGATTGTTGATCGCGACACATCGGGAGCATTCGCCTGGATAGCAGCGGGTGGGTTTTCGCCACCCATAGCCTCGCTGCCAACGATGGCGCCGCGGCGTCTGGCCAAGCGCCAGATGGCTGCCGCGCAGATTGTTCGCGACTTGAAGTTGGCGGCGGCGGTTGACGGCGCCACGCGCTTGGCCACCGATCCGTTAGCGGCTACTGCGGCGCGTGAGATGGCGGTGTCAGCCATCCTCGGCCATGGCCCCGCGAACCAGCAATCAAACGTTGCGGCGATCCTCGAGGATCGCAACCAGCCAAAGTCGCTGCGCTTGGCCGTGGCTAATGGCGGCGTGCATTTGCCGGCCGTTCGCAGTCGCCTAGTCAAGGCGCTTAGTCTAGTCCCGGCCGATATGCAACTGCAGTTTGCCCGTGCATTGGCCCGGAACCGGCTCGGGGCCAAGGCGCTGCTTAGTGCGGTGGTAAGTGGGCAGGCGCCGGCCGGGTTGTTGCTTGATGCACAGATCAAAAATAGTTTCCCAAGGGAAGCCGCCCGGCAAGTGGCGGCGCTCACCGCCGGTCTGTCCAGACCAAACGTTCAAAGTGAACGGCTCATCGCCGAGCGCGTGGCGGCATTTCGCGAGATGGGCGGCGACGCGGCGAGCGGTAAGACGACCTTCGTAACCTTCTGCGGGGCCTGCCACCAAAAGGGTGGGCAGGGAGGCAATATCGGCACGCAGTTGGACGGTATCGGCAACCGAGGCGTTGAGCGGCTGGTCGAGGACATTCTCGATCCGAACCGCAACGTCGATGTGGCGTTTCGCTACTCGATCGTGAAACTGAAAAACGGGCAGACTGTGCTTGGTCTCAAACGGCGTGAGGTCGGCCAGTCGATCGTGTTTGCCGACGTGGCCGGCGTGGAGAGCAGCATTGCAAAGGCCGACATTGCGTCGCAGGAAGAAACGACACGCTCCCTCATGCCGGAGGCATTTGGCCAAGCAATTCCTCAGGAGGACTTCAAGGACATGTTGGAGTTCCTTTTGACCAAGTAATCAAGACTATCGGGAAAGCATCTGGATCAAAACTCCAAGCCGGTGACGCGTGTGTAAGCCTCGATGTATTTTTCGCTAGTTTTTTGAACGATCTCTGCAGGGAGTTCGGGGCCAGGCGGGGTTTTGTCCCAGTCAAGTGTCTCGAGGTAGTCGCGAACGAATTGTTTGTCGAAGCTCGGCTGGCTTTTGCCCGGGGCGTAGAGGTCAGCCGGCCAAAAGCGTGATGAGTCCGGTGTTAGCACCTCGTCGATTAGGATGAGTTCTCCCTCGAAGATGCCAAACTCGAACTTGGTATCCGCGATGATAATGCCTTTTTCAGCGGCGTGATCTCGGCCGCGCTTGTAGAGTTCGATACTCAATTCGCGAGCCTGTTCGGCGATGTTTTTTCCGACGATGTTGACAGCTTCGTCGAAGTTGATGTTTTCGTCGTGCCCTTCCTCGGCTTTGGTTGCCGGCGTAAAAATCGGATCGGGCAGTTGCGAGGAGTTCTCGAGGCCGTCCGGCAGGCTGACGCCGCAGACGGTGCCCTGCTTTTGGTATTCCTTCCAGCCGGAACCGGCGAGGTAGCCGCGCACGACGCATTCGATGGCGAGTGGCTGTGCTTTTTTCACAACCATGGCACGCCGGCCAATTTGGTCGGCGTGAGATTGAACGGCTTCCGGCAGCGGTTCGTCGGCTTTGGCCAACAGATGGTTCGGCACGAGATCGGCAACGCGGTTGAACCAAAAATGGGAGAACATCGTCAGCACTTCGCCCTTACGCGGGATACCGTTCGGCATCACGACATCGTAGGCGCTGATGCGGTCGCTGGCGACCATCAGGAGGCGATCGCCTAGGTCGAACATTTCGCGGACCTTGCCGCTGCGAACCTTGGGGACCCCGGGTAAATCAAGTTGTAGCAAAGTGTTATCAGACATGGCGGCGGATAATGAGGCTGGGCGGCAGGTTTTCAAGCCGATGTTATTCACAGTCGACCGGGGGCGTTCGGCGAGGCACTTCAGGATTCGGTGGCGACAGGCGAGGATTCTGGCTCGAACTCGATTCGCTTGGCATCACCCCAGAGACCCTCGAGGTCGTAGAGTTCGCGGAATTTATCATTCATCACGTGGACCAGGACGTCGATAAGGTCGAGCACGACCCACGGGGTCACCCGGGCTCCCTCGGTGGAGAAGGGACGAATGCTGTAATTCTCCCTCAATCGTTCCGTAATCTCATCGACGATGGCACGCAAATGTGGCTCGTTGGCGCCGGTGACGATAACGAAGTAGTCGGCCACAGAGGAGAACTCCCGGAGATCCAACAGGGTGATGTTCTCAGCTTTTTTGTTGTCGGCAAGCCGGGCGCATGTAAGTGCGAGCTCTTTGGATTCCATAGTCGCGGGACGGCTGAACCAAGCGCTTGGCCACGTGCCGCCTGTGGCCAAAGGCTAAACCATGGTCGATGTTTGTAAATCGCAAACTGGCCAAGCGGCAATTACGCCGGGCATCTCTGGCTTAATTGCTCTCGGCTTTCAATTCTTGACCCGTTTTGCCGCCGTGTTTGCGGAGGAGGCCGGCGATGTTGTCATTAAGTGTGACATCCAGAGGTGTATTGCCAAACTTGTCCCTAATGTTGACATTGGCACCGTTGCTAAGAAGTAATGACACGGTTTCTTTTTGATCATTGTGTGCAGCACGATACAAGGCAGTCAGCCCCTCCTCGTCTGTTACATCGACATCCATTCCATCCGCCAGCAATTGTTTGATTAGTTTGGTATTACCGCGCGTTGCCGCGTCCCAATTTCCTCCTGTTGCCGCTTTCCATTCGGCTGGCTTGTTTTTTTGAGCGACAGGTTCAACAGGTTTAACCTCCGGTACTGGCCGTGCCGTTGCCTGGGCGGTGGGTTTTGAGGGTGTTGCCTCCGGCACCGGTTGCGCTGGCGCCAGGGTGACGGGTTCGCGTGGTTTAACCGGCGTTTTGCTGGTCGACTCCTGGGCGGGCTGCGCGCCGCACCCCACCATTAGCACGGTTACGATTGCTGTGATGATTGCTGGTTTCACGGCGGGGCAACGCTTGTCACGTCGATGGCGATCTTCAAGATTTTTCTTTGAGCGGGGGTTGCAGGGGAGAAAACGATTTTTCCGGCGGGATTTTGTTGGACTTAGTGGATCTCACTCGGCTCGATGGCGCGATGTTCCCCGGCGCTCCGGTAGGCGGCCTCGACCAAGGCCATGGTCTTGAGATTGTCGCGCCCGCCGATGGCCGGTTCTCCGCCGGTCTCGAGTGCGATGAGGAGCTGGGCCATGGTGCCGATGAAGGCGTCCGGGAACCAGCTCTCGTCCCAAGCCGGTGAGTGGAAACCAGAGTCGCCCTTGGTTGCATAGGAGATCGTCGACGGGGTGGTGTAGGGATCCTGGCACCAGCCGATGTTGCCCTTGGCCAAGCCATCGAGGCCCTCGATGCGCCACTCGATGCCAATATCGGCCGGGGCGCCTTCACGGCCAGGGCCAGTCCATGTGTCATCGATGGCGATGGCGCGGAGGCCGCCGGTATACTCGAGAATGTAACTGGCGATACCGTCGCTGTGTGGAAACTGGGTACGTGGATCGGTGCGAACGGTGCAGTAGATGCGTTCTGGATCACCAAACCAGTAGCGGAAGGTGTCCATGTGGTGAATGGACATGATGCGTAACGTGACCCAGCCCTGGCGTTCCTGCCACGGCATCCAGTGTGGGATGCCACGCATGATGATGGTGGCCAGCACGGGCTCCCCGATGGTGCCGTTGTTCAGAAGCGTCTTGGCAGCACGCACCGATTGATCATAGCGCATGTTTTGGTTCACGGCCAAGACGATGCCGGCTTTCTCGCAGACTTCGACTGCCTCCACCGCTTCAGCATAATTACCACCAAGTGGCTTCTGCGCGAGGATGCCCTTAGCTGTGCCGCGTTCACAGGCGGCCTTAATGACATTAAGTTGATTGTCGGGTGGTACTGCAATGTCGAGCACTTCGATCGACTCGTCGTCGAGGAGTTGATCGATTGAATCGTAGACGCTACCGATTTTGTGTTGCTCGGCACACTTGGTGGCATTGGCCTTGGTACGCGAGGCAATGGCGACAGGGTTGAAACCTGCTTTGCCGTAGGCGACTAGGTGACAGTCGCTCATGATAAAGCCGCTGCCAATACAACCAATGCGCCAATCTTTGCGCTCGGGGATGGAAGAGTGAATGTTGAGCTCCATGTCTTATTGGTCTTTTCCGGTGCCAACAGTTTCGTCGTTTGCGGGATCCCAAAAGTCCGTTTCGGCTTCAAACAATTTTGAACCCATTTCCTTGATCGCGCTGTCGGGGAGTTTTTCCAGCGGCTCATAAAATGGATGGTGTGATTCCTTGTATGGATTGTTGTGCTTGGTGTTGTAGCAGCAGAGGAGTGACCAGCGTGGACTCTCAGAGGTGTTCTGGTCGGAGCAATGCAGCGTGTTGCTGTGAAAGAAAAGCGTATCACCCGGCTCGAGTTCGACATAAACAAGGTCCATCACTCTCGCCGCAGGCTCGACGCGTTCAGGGTCTGCGCCGGTTTGATCACCGAAACGACCGTGCTCGATGCGCCCCATCTTGTGCGAGCCTCTTAACACCTGCATACAGCCGTTGGCTTTGGTGTTGGGGTCAATCGCAATGAAAGCAGAGGCCATGTCAGGATAGAGGCAGCCGTTCTGGTACCAGTAACCGTAATCCTGATGCCAGCTCCACGCGCCGCCGGTTCGCGGGCGTTTGATGCTCATCTTGCTGTGGTAATGATATACCTCGTCTCCAAGCAGTGCTTCCGTGGCATTAACGATGCGTTCGCAGCGGGCGATGGAGCCCCAAATATTCTCGCCGGCCTTATTCCAGAGTACGAGTTGCGCCTTGCCGCCTTCGCCGTCCTCAAGGTCGTAGGCGTGTTTATCAAATGCCTTGTCCGCCTTGGCCGCGGCTTGGAGAATCCTGGCTTCCTCGGCGTCAAACAGGCCGGGCATAATGAGATAACCGTCCTCTTGGAACGCGATGATTTGTTCAGTTGAAAGATAGGCAGACATGGAGAATTCGGTTGCGGGGAGTGTTGCAACCGAAGCTTTGTAAGTCAAAGAGGGAATGTGTGGATGGTTTGGCCGGCGGTTTGCCGGTGCGCGTTAGTGGTGGGTTTTTGTGGAGATAGGCTCCCTGTCACCCTGTTGGTAGGTTGGGGTGCGTCCGCTTGGCTTGGCCAGGGAAAGGAACCGGATTGGTGTAACAGTTGATCGACTTCATTTTGTATCAAAAAGTGTATTTGGCTTATTCCCCGGTTTCCGGTTGTCAAAGCACGGGGTAAGTTTAGTTCAGCCGTTTTCGGCCACAAAAAACCGGGTTTCCCTGAGCAAACGCCATGGCAATGTCTGGAAAGCGGAAGTGTGACACGTACCATTTTTTTTGGCACGATTGCCTGCGCGCGAATGCTCTGTATGACTTTCAAGAGGCTCCACCGGCTCCTCCCTTTACTGGCAATCAGTTTCACCGCGTTTGTGGCGGACGCCGGTGAGATCCAGTTCAACCGTGATATCCTCCCGATTCTTGCCGACAAATGCTTCGCCTGCCACGGGCCGGATGACAGCCACCGCAAGGCCGATCTCCGACTGGACACCCGTGAAGGAGCATTGGCTGATCTGGGTGGCCACGTGGCGGTGGCGCCCGGTGCCCCGGGCAAGAGCGAATTGCTCACCCGCATCACAACCGACGACGAGGACGACCTGATGCCGCCGCCGGATACCGGCAAGCAACTCAACGCTGACGAAAAGAAACTGCTGCGTGACTGGATTGCCGAGGGCGGTGTATATGAGGCGCACTGGGCCTACATCCCGCCAACGCGCCCGGTTGTGCCCAGCGTCAGCGCCCGCGCCTGGCCAAGCGGCGCGATCGACTGGTTCATTATAGCGCGGCTCGAGAGCGAAAACCTGTTGCCGTCGCCCCAGGCCGATCCAGCGACCTTGGCACGGCGACTGCACTTCGACCTCACCGGCCTGCCGCCGTCTCCAGACTTGGCTGAGCGCCTAGCCAACGACCAGTCGCCGGATGCCTACACGCGCGTGGTGGACGAATTGCTGGCGTCGCCGCGGTTTGGCGAGCGCTTGGCCAGTTACTGGCTTGATCTCGTGCGTTACGCCGACACCGTTGGTTACCACGGCGATCAAGACCATGCGATCACGCCGTACCGCGACTGGGTCATCAAGGCGTTCAATGACAATCTGCCGTTCGACCAGTTCACTGCCGAGCAACTCGCGGGCGACCTGTTGCCCAAAGCGACGGTGAACCAAAAAATCGCCAGCGGCTACAATCGCCTGCTGCAGACCTCGCACGAGGGAGGCGTGCAAATGAAGGAGTATCTTGCCAAGTACTCGGCCGACCGCGTGCGCAACCTCTCCAACGCCTGGCTTGGAGCAACGATGGGCTGCAGTGAGTGCCACGACCACAAGTATGATCCGTTCACGCAGAGGGATTTTTACAGCCTGGCGGCATTTTTTGCTGATGTGAACGACGACAAAACCTTCAGTGGCACCAACACGCTCCCGACCAAGCGCGAGCCGGAGATGCAGGTCGTCTCGCCGCTGGCTGTATCGCAGGCCGGACTCACTCGGACGATGGTCACCGGGCGAGTCAAGCCGCGTACGATTCGCGTGCTGCCCCGCGGCAACTGGATGGACGACTCAGGCGAAATTGTCGCTCCGGCCGTTCCGAATTTCCTTCCGGCTTTGAAAGCCAAGGGGCGCGCGAACCGGCTCCATCTGGCGCAATGGCTGGTTTCCGCCGACAACCCGCTGACAGCGCGTGTGTTTGTGAACCGTCTCTGGTACCTGTTTTTCGGTTCCGGCCTTTCGCGCTCGCTCGACGATACCGGCTCGCGGGGCGAATGGCCGACGCATCCAGCGCTACTCGACTGGCTTGCGGTCGAGTTCACCGAGAGCAACTGGAACATCAAGCACATCGTCCGGCTGATTGTCACGTCGAGCGCCTATCGCCAGTCGTCACTCGTTACTCCACGGTTGCGCGAATATGATCAGGAGAACCGGCTCTTTGCCCGGCAGGGTCGTTTCCGGCTACAGGCCGAAACCATCCGCGACAACGCGCTGGCTGTTGGTGGCCTGTTGAACGACCAAATGGGCGGCCAAGCGGCCAAGCCGTACCAGCCGGCCGGTTACTACGCGCCGCTCAATTTTCCCCAGCGCACATACAAGGCCGATATGAACTCAAACCAGTACCGTCGTGGCGTGTACGTGCATTGGCAGCGACAGTTCCTGCACCCGATGTTCCGCGCATTCGACGCGCCGACCCGTGAGGAGTGTACCTCGCAACGCCCCGTCAGCAACACGCCGTTAGC
>ENA-UPTF01001186-UPTF01001186.1-marine-metagenome-genome-assembly--contig:-NODE-1186-length-16838-cov-9.453434_pt1 | contig 16838 bp, 18 predicted proteins | sample MGYA00238166_ERZ767019 | MGnify/ENA primary metagenome ERZ767019 (study PRJEB28930, sample SAMN06266391) | marine metagenome | isolation source: Sea water from 250 m depth | place: Atlantic Ocean...
TTGAAACATGCGAAACAGAGGAAGAAGTTACTCTGAACTAGAAGCATTAATATCAGCCTGCGGAAATTCAACAATATTATTTTAAAATCGCCCAAGGAAAAACTACATGTCCGAGGTATCCGCCTTAGAGCGGCCGGAAGAAAAACGTGACGAAGTCGAATCAGCAGTTGTTCGGTTTGCTGGTGATTCTGGTGATGGAATGCAACTTACCGGTACTCAATTCACATTAACTGCTGCATTGGCCGGAAATGACCTAGCAACATTCCCTGATTTTCCAGCTGAAATAAGAGCTCCTGCAGGAACGACTTTTGGAGTATCAGCCTTTCAAATAAATTTTGGCGCACGCCGTATCATGACATCAGGCGATAGTCTTGACGTTTTGGTTGTAATGAACCCCGCTGCTTTGATCACCAACCTATCTGACGTAAAACCAGGAGGTATTGTTATTGCTGACACAGGAGCCTTCACTTCACGTAATCTTACTAAAGCGGGCTATGAGAGTAATCCCCTAGAAACAGACGAGGGATTAGAAAAGCACAGACTAATACAAATTGATATGTCTCGATTGACTGTCGAGTCTGTCAAAGAATTTGGACTTTCTAACAAAGAGGCTCTTCGCTCTAAAAACATGTGGGCATTATACTAAACATATGCCCACTGAGACCACAAAATGGCATGAAGTAGACGATTATGAGCAGGCAGAAAGTCTAGCAGAGAAGATTTCAAAAAAGTACAACAAAGGCTGGAGGAATGCCCAGTGTTGCATTAAGTAATAAAAAAACTGGCTATTTTTTCTAAAGCGATCGTTTCACAACAAAATTCATCATATCATCATGTTGAACAAATTTTAAGCAGTAAATTTCATCACAATTTGCAGAGGTCGCCTAGCCTGGTAGGGCGCGGGCCTTGAGAGCCTGTGTTCGCAAGAACGCGGGGGTTCAAATCCCTCTCTCTGCGTTATTTTTTGCTAAATTTTGTTAATTCAGCCAATAAAGCTGATAGTTGAATTTCAGGGTTAGCACCAGCCAATATTCTATAATCATATTTTGCAGTGATTTCTGACATCTCTGCTATGTTGTCATTTTTTAAATTAAAAATTGCTTGATTAATATATTTTAAAAAATCTGATTCAGACATACCATAAACTTTAATCAACTCGATCATTTTTTCTCTGGATTCAGAAACCTTTCCATCAATTGCCATTTTTAAAATATCTTGAACATCTTTTGTTTTAGTTAATCCAATTACTGATTTTACACTATCAGCAGTAACATTTCCCGTACTTGCAGATGCTTGAAGTATATTTATGGCGTGTCGTAAATCACCATCAGCATAAGCAGATATAGCTCCAAGACCTTTTTCATCCATTTTGATCTTTTCCTTTTTCCCAATCTGTTTCAAGTGTAATAAAATATCTTTTTCAGAAACCTTAGTAAATTTGAATACAACACATCTACTTTGAATAGGTTCAATTATTTTAGATAAATTATTGGCAATCAAAATAAATCTACAAAATTTAGCTGTATCCTCAATAATGCGTCTAAGTGCAGTTTGTGCATCAGATGTCATTTCATCCGCTTCATCAAGAATTATTATTTTGAATGGAATTTTTGTATCTAATCCAGCAAACCTAGAGAATTTTTTTACACGTTCTCTGACCATGTTAATTCCTCTTTCATCAGATGCATTTAGCTCCAGAGTATAGTCCTTCCAATACTCACCCAAGATTTCTTTACATATACAAAGTGAAATTGTAGTTTTACCAACTCCTGCTGAACCAGAGAATAAAAGGTGAGGTAATTCCAGTTGATTTTTTAGCATTGAATTTAGACTACCAACAGTTTCTTTTTGGTTTATAAGCTCAGATATTTTCTGTGGTCTGTATTTTTCGGTCCACATCACGTTTGACTGCATTTTCATATCTCAAGCAGTCATACCTTATTAATAAATGGGTTAGAGGATCAAATGATCAAAGCTATTTGTAAATTCATTTGATCGATCGCACCCATTAAATTCCTCAACAGAGATCCATAAATGTTGGATATACAAAATCTTGTACGTGTTCATTCGATAAGTAATGATCTACATGATGTGAAAGTTGAATTTAGCAGAGATTTGAAAATAGATATTTCGGGGATAACTGTTGAAGGAAAACAGGGAGAGATCATTAACATTCCTAGATGGATTGCAGATATACTGCATGCAGATAAACATGTAGAAATTAAAGACGATGATATGTTTAGTGAATTAAAACAATCTGTTGTAAAAGAAAAGGTCCAAGGTGAATTTGATCTTTCAACACTAGACGATTATTTCTATATCAAACTCAAATCATATATGAAAAGATTACCTGAAAACGATTATGATAAAGTAGAAAGTATGCTTAATACTTTGCTAAGAAAAAGACAGGGTAAGATAATTCATCTAGCGGATTCATCAAAATTAACTCCTGATATATCACAGAAATTATCAATAGAAGAACGTGAATTTTTTAATCAAATATATGAAATTAGTACAAAATTTTCCAAAAAAATAGTTGGTGATAAAAAATGACTACAGAATCGCAAACAAAATCAGCAATGTCAGATCAAGTGAAGGAATTTCTAACACAATTCAAAGATGCTACTGGATCTTTTTCATATGTTGAACAAATTGATCAAATGATGTCTAAACGTTTGACACACATTATGATTGACTATAATGATCTTGTATCATACCCAGATATTGAATCAAAATTTAATGAACGCCCAGATGACATTCTAAGAGCATTCTCAAAAGCTATTGCAGAAATTTTACATGAGCGTTTTCCGCAATACTCAGAGAAGATCAAAAAAGTAATACGTGCACGTATAGCAAATTATCCTGTTCAGAGAAGCTTACGTCAAATCAAGGCTGATGTCATAAGTAAAATGACAAGTGTATCAGGTATGGTAGTAAGATCATCTGAAGTAAAACCATTAGCTCAAGAACTAACTTTTATTTGTCCAGAGAATCATTATACAGTCGTAAACCTATTCCAGGAGGGAGGAATGAGTTTAGACTCGCCAGTGCAATGTTCAACTCCTAATTGTAAGCACAAGAATTTGGGTATAGAACCAAAATCAAGTAGATTTATTGATTTTCAAATTGTTCGTTTACAAGAATTACCTGAAGATTTACCACCAGGACAACTTCCTCATTACATTGACGTTAGTATAAAGCAAGATTTAGTAGACAATGCACGTCCTGGAGATAGAATAGTTCTAACTGGCATCGTTAGAATTGAACAGGAACGTATATCAGGTGTTAGTAAAAACGAGAGTGCACTTTACCGGTTACGAATAGATGGAAACAACGTTGAATTCATTGGAGGTAAGGGACTAAAAAGCTCAAGACGTTCAGAGAGAGAAGAAATATCTTCAGAAGAAGAAAAGATAATTAAATCTCTGGCAAAAAATCCGGATATCTATACACGATTGATAGGTTCATTCGCTCCTCATATCAAAGGTCATGATCTAATTAAAGAAGCAATTCTTTTGTTGATAGTTGGTTCTACTCAACGACTATTAACTGACGGCAGTAAGATTAGAGGAGATATCAATATTTTTCTTGTTGGAGATCCAGGCACTGCGAAAAGTGAGATGCTGAAATTCTGTTCTAGAATAGCTCCTAGAGGATTATACACATCTGGCAGAGGCTCAACAGCTGCAGGTCTTACAGCTGCTGTTGTACGTGATAGTACTGGAATTTTCATGTTGGAAGCTGGTGCTGTTGTACTTGGCGATCAAGGTTTGGTTTGTATTGACGAATTTGATAAAATGAGAGCAGAAGACAGAAGTGCTTTGCATGAAGTGATGGAACAACAATCTGCAAGTATAGCAAAAGGTGGTATAGTTGCTACTCTTAATGCGAGAACATCAATTCTTGCAGCAGCAAACCCAATGTTTGGAAAATATGATCAATTTAAAAACATACATGAAAATGTAAACCTCCCTATTCCGCTTCTTACAAGATTTGATTTAATTTTTATTGTAAGAGATATTCCATCACAAGCAAAAGACAGAGAGATTGCTAAACACATTATAGATCTACATGGTCAAGATGGTACAGATACTAAATCACTCATAGATATTGATATACTTACAAAGTATCTCTCATATGCAAAACGGAAAGAGCCTACCCTAACAGCAGATGCCGAAAATACAATATTAGAATATTATCTCAAGATGAGAAATGTTGAATCAGAAGACATGTTAACAGTAACTCCTAGACAGTTAGAGGGATTGGTTAGATTGGCTACCGCACGTGCAAGACTCTTACTAAAAACTCAAGTAGACAAGGATGATGCAGAAAGGGCTGTTTTCTTGATGGAATCTATGTTACAAGAAACAGGAATAGATGTTAATACTGGCAAAGTTGATCTTGGCGTATTACAGGGACGTCCTCGTAGTGACATCTCAAAACTTCAGGCGTTTATGGACATTTTAAAGGATCTAGAGGGTGAACAAAAGACACCGGTAGAAGAACAACTATTCATAGAACATCTTGTAAAATCAGAGAAATTTGATGAGGAAGGAGCAAAAACCTATCTTAGAAAAATGATTCGTGAGAACACTATTTATGAATCTAAACCGGGTCATTATAACCGGGTATGAATATTTCTGAACTTAACTTACCAAAAAAATCAATTGATTTTTTACTTGAGCAAGGGTATACAGAACTTTATCCACCACAGGAAGATACCGTTAAGGCAGGATTATTTGATGATAAAAAAAGTTTCCTAGTTTCAGTACCCACTGCAAGTGGAAAAACACTAATTGCAATATTAGCTATACTTTCACATATTTCAAAACATAAAACCAAAGTTGTTTATCTAAGTCCTTTACGTGCACTGGCTAGTGAAAAATTTGAAGAATTTAAAAAATTAGAAAAACTTGATCTGGGTCGTAAAATAAAAGTGGGTATTTCAACTGGAGATTCTAATTCAACTGATAACAAATTAGACGATGCAGATGTAATTATTCTTACAAATGAAACCATGGATGCAAATATGGCATTTGAAAGAGACTGGATTTATGAAATAGGATTAGTGATTTCTGATGAAATTCATCTAATCGGTGATTCTACAAGAGGACCAACATTGGAAATGATTCTAACCAGACTTAGAACAGGATTCTTAGGAAAAATTCCACCAAAGATTATTGGACTCAGTGCAACGATATCAAACAGTAACGAACTTGCAGAATGGTTGAAATGTGAGCTGGTTGAGAGTGAATGGCGACCCGTACCACTGATTGAAGCAGTATATTCGAATCATACTATTATGACTAGTCAAGATAGTGAATATTCTGAAGGAAATCTCAATGAAAAAAGAGAATCTAGACATACTAAACCGGCGATTGGTTTAGGATTGGATACAATAGAAAATGGAGATCAGTGTCTGATATTTACTATGACAAGAAAAAGTTCAGTTGCCACTGCAACTGAGGCAGGAATAGATGTTGTAAAAACGTTGGTAGAGAATCAAAGGAAAGAATTACAAAAAATATCAAAGAAAATTCTCCCAAAAGATAATGAAGATGAAACAAAATTAATTAAAAAATTAGCGGACACTGTAAAAAATGGTACAGCATTCCATCATGCAGGACTTGACCAAAGATGTCGCACAATAATTGAAACTGAATTTAGAAATGGTCGTATAAAATTATTAACTGCAACTCCGACCCTGGCTGCCGGTGTAAATCTCCCTGCTCGTAGAGTTGTTATACCCAGTGTACAGAGATATACACAAAATGGTTTAGACAAAATTAGTGTTTTAGAATACAAGCAAATGTGTGGAAGGGCTGGAAGACCACAATATGATGATGAGGGTGAATCAATAATTATCGCAAAAGGTGATCCTTATTCATTCATAGAGCATTATGTAGATGGTGAACCAGAACCATTAGAATCGCAAATACTTGAAGAAGACAGTTCACTAAGAATACACTTACTAAGTTTCATCAAAACATCATCTGTTTTTGATGCGGTATCGAAAGAAAAAATTAACAAATTCTTTTCTCACACCTTTGGTGGTTACCAAATCAATGATGATGAAAATTTAGAAAAAAAAATTTCATCGCAACTAGAAAAATTAAAAGATTATGATATGATTACAGGGGAAGATAGTTTCAAACCTACACCATTTGGCGAGAAAGTCTTCTGGTTAAGATTAGATCCCAAAACTGCATTCGAAATAACCGGTTACATTGAACATTATGTTAAAGGTGCCAAACATACATTTGGTATATTACATATGATTACCAATCTTCCTGAATTTTACCCACAAATCCCATATGAGATGAATGAAATCATAATCCAAAATGAACATGAAAAATTATACACAGGACAAAAGTTCCAAGAAGATGATTGTTTTAAGAGTCTACTAATTCTTCATTATTGGATTGATGCCATGACTTTTTCTGATATGTCTAAAAATTTTGATGCTGAACCAGGTGATATTTACTATATACAGCAAAATTCAATGCAATTAGTATATGCTTTTAGAGAAATTGCCAGATATTGGAAAAATCAAATTCTTGTTGACGAATTAGATATTATTAGAAAGCGAATTCGATACGGAGTTCCAGAAAAATACCTTGAATTAGTAGAAATCAAAAATGTGGGGCGTGTACGTGCAAAAATTTTGTATCATGAAAAACTAATAGATCGTCAATCTTTGAGAAATATTTCCCTTGATAAATTAGCAGCAATAGATAAAATTGGCATGATTATTGCAAAAAGTATCAAGTCACAGATAGAAAAGGTAAGATAATTGCAAGAACAAATAATCATAGCCATAATCGTCTCATCAATTGCTTTTTTTTCAGTATACGCCTTAACCCCAATTTTCATTAAAGCATTAACAAGCAGAAATCTGACTGTAAAGGACGTAAACAAAAAAGGCAATGTTATGATTCCAAGACCTGGAGGTATTCCTATAGTTATTGGACTAGTTGCAGCAGAAATTGCCTTGTATCTCTTTTTCCCGATTTCAGAGATTTTGGCCGTGATCATTGTATCTGTTTTGGGATTTTGTGTAGGATTAGTAGATGATAGAAAAGTAATGGGAGGTTGGTTTAAGCCTCTAGCATTAGCATTTTGTGCAGCCCCAATACTTTTGTTGGGAGCTTATGATTCAAACTTAAGTTTTCCATTATTTGGTTCAGTTCAAATACCATCGTTATATTTGGCGTTAGTAGTTTTTATGATTCCTATTACTGGAAATACAATTAACTCCATTGATGTTCTTAACGGTGTAGCTAGTGGTGTTGTTACAATCGCAAGTTTTGCATTAGCAATTTCATTATTTATTATGCAAAATTATGAAATTGGAATAGCAAGTTTATGTTTGGCTTTTGCTTCTCTTGGATTTTATAAATATCATAAATTTCCAAGTAGAATATTTCCTGGAGATTCAGGTGCATTAGTGTTAGGTTCAACATATGGTGTAATTGCCATAGTAGGTCATGTAGAAGTAATTGCTGCAATTGCAATTTTACCAGCAGTAATCAATTCTTTCCTGTTTCTTACTAGTGTTAAAAAAATTGTTGAGCATAGGGAAATTAAAAATCCTGTTTTACATACGGATGATTTTAAATTAAAAACCACAGATGAGAAAACTGCACCAATTACTCTTGTGAGACTAATTGTTGCAAAACTACCATTATCAGAAAAACAAATTGGTACTGAAATTTTTAAATTGTCCATATTTTGTGGAATTTTAGCTGTGATAACGGCATTTTTTATGGAGGTAAAAATTTGATATCAGTAAAAATTTATGCATTCATATTTTCTATGTGGATTTTAATTTTGGTAGGTGGTGGTTTAATGGTAATATTCATTGGTCCAATTTCATTTCCTGTAGATATTGATCCAAAAATAACTTCTGTTGTAAAAATATCTCTTGCCCTATTTTTGATATTTATCTGGGTTTTGATACTTACAAAAATTAAGAATTGGATATTTAGGTCACAACTAAAATCTTAGATTAACACTTCAAGTATTTTTCCACTCACTCTGTTTTTTATCATATTCTTGTCGTGAGTATTTTGCCTTTGCAGGTACACCAATAACTACTGTATCAGGAGGAACGTCATTGGTAACGACTGCTCCCATTGCAACTACACTGTTTTTACCAATAGTAACACCAGCTTTTATGACTGCATTACCACCAATGATTGCATTATCCTCAATTGTTATACCGATTAATTTTTCACTAGGAGGATATGGATCATTTGTTAATGTGGCACTTGGTCCAATGAAGACATTTTTTCCAATTTTAGTGAGCGGTGGAATGTATACTAATCCCTCAATGAGTGTATTATCTCCAACTTTCACATTATAATCAACATGTGCTAAGGAGCCAATCTTGACATCATTTCCAATCTCAACATTATCTCCAACATAAGCAAAATGCCAGATCTTGACATTTTTCCCAATCTTAGCTTTGTCAGAAATATAATTAGAAACCAAAATTCCTCACAAGTGCCATGGTAATGCTTCCTTAACTATTTTTTGCGGTAACTGCTCAACGTGTGTTTGTAGAAACTCAAGATCACGTTTTTTATCTCTCAAATCATCTGGTAACATAATTGGAATTTCATCTATTATAGGGAAAAACCTTGAACATTTTTTACAATATAATACTCCCTCTACTATTTTTTCAATTTCAGTTTTACATTCAAAAAGATCTAGTGGATGAAATTTGTCTATAGGACATGCAAGTATTTCTAATATTTCTCTGTTCATTTTATATCAAGATAAATTGGTATTCCTTTTTGACTAGATAATAATGCAGCTTCGGCGATTTTTGTAACATTAACAGCCTGTTCTGCCTTAACTTTAGTATCATTTTTATTTTCTATTGCACCCAGAAAATTTTTTATCTCTCCTAATAATGGCTCTGTTTTTTCATTTTTTGGATTTTCAGTACCGTGATCTGTCTCGATTCTAATTTCTTGAGTAATGAAATCAGAAAATATTCTTCCATCAGTACAAACAGCGTTAAAATTTCTTACACGTGTTGGAGTTATCCAATTAGAAGATATAGTAGCAGTTTTGTTGTCTTTGAAACCAAGTATTATTGTAGCAAAATCTTCATGCTCATGATTAATTTTACCAGCTATAGCAAAAACAACTTCTGGTGTTTTACCGAATAACCACATAGCTGTATCAATATCATGAACCGCAGTATCATAAATGATGCCAACATCTTTGATATGTTGTGGCATTCTATGTTCTCGGTAAAATTCAAGCCTAATTAAATCACCATATTTTTTTGAGGTAAGAAAATCTTTTACAGTAGAAACAGCAGGGTTGAATCTTTCAATATAACCACATGTTAGAACTACATTATTTTTATTAGCAATATCTACAAGTTTTTGACCATCTTCGGATAAATACGTGAGGGGTTTTTCGACAAAAACATGTTTTTTATTCTCGATTAGTTTTGTAGCTATATCTGCATGTGTGATTGTTGGTGTACAGATAAACGCTGCATCAAATTCTTCCGTTTCTAATAATGTTTCAAGTGAATTATAAAAATTGACAGAATATTTTTTTCCAAATTCTTCAGCAAGGCCTGAATCTTTATCACAAACTGCAGAAAGAACACCAAGTTCGGAAAGAACTCTGCAATGATTCTTACCCCAACCGCCAGTACCTATTTGAACAATCTTCACTCAATACACCCTAGTTAACCATTTAGAATATTTTTTGTTTTTATTCATTACGATGTTTGAATAAGTAGTCATTAACAATTTAGTAATATTTCCAACTTTTCCAGCGCCAATTTTTCTCTTATTTATTTTGATAACTGGAGTAATTTCTGCAGCAGTACCAGAAAGAAAAACCTCATCAGCTAAATTTAATTCATTTTTTCTAATTTTTCTTATTACTATTTTGATATTCATATCCTTCAATATGGTAATAATTGATTTTCGTGTAATTCCATCAAGTGCTGAGGAACTTAGTGGTGGAGTAATCACTTGATTATTTTTTACTAGAAATATGTTTTCACCAGGAGCTTCACTTACATTTCCATGTTGATCTAAAAGAATTGCTTCATCAAACCCTTTTTGTTTAGCATCTTGTGTTGCTAAAATAGAATTTAGATAATTCCCTCCCATCTTTGCCTGTGTAGGAGTTGACATATCACTAAATTTTCTCCACTTTGATATAGTTGCAGTGATACCTTTCTTGTTAAATAAATCACCAAAATGAAAACTAAATATAGATACATGTGTAGGTGCTTTTTTTGTAACATACAAATTAATTCCATAATCGCCAACAAAATAAAATGGTCTAATGTAACACGATTTTTTTATTTTATTTTTTTTACACAAATTTATTATTGCATTTTCAATTTGTTTATCTGAAAAATTTAGTGTGATATCATAAAATTTTCCTGAATTTCTGAACCGTTTAACATGTTCTTTTAATCTAAAAATATGTAAATTTTCTGAATTCCAATAAGCTCTAATTCCTTCAAATATTGATGTTCCATAATGTATCGCATGTGTTGTCACCGGAACTTTAGCTTTATTTGTAAGTACAAACTTACCATCAAACCACACATACTTAGAAAACAAAAATTTCACAAAAATTTGAAAAATAATCTATAATTAATCTATTTTGAATTGTAACCCTCTTTTGGAAATTTCATGCCTGCTATTCTAGTAGTCATATCTTCTCCGGAAGCAAATTTTTTGATTATATCCCAATTTTCACTAATTATTTGAGCAACGCCCTCAGGAACAGATTTTTTCCATTCCATATTATTATTTTGAACTGCTGCGTATATCTGATTTTTTACATCTTTTGCAGAGATGGATTTTCTAATTCCAACCTTTGGATTTAATCTGTATAGTTTCAGCATAAGACCCTCAGCTTTATCTCCTGTATATGTAAAATAATCACTTTCAATTCCTTGTAAAATTTGTTTTTTTAATGACCATGATTTTGGAGAAATTATTGGTGGAAAATATTTCTTGAAAGGAGCATGAAAAGTATAGTTTGATGAAACATTTACAGAGTTATCAAATACAGATTCAATCATTTTTTTTCTTATTTCAAAATTAAATGGAAAACTTTTGCTATTAATTTCCTGTTTTTCTTTTAAAAAACGTACAGGCATTACAACTACTTTATTTTCTTGTTTTAACTCTTCAATAATTTCCACATGAGCGTTTGTAACTGGATTCAAATGTGCAAGATATATTGCAATACTCAATGTGTATACTTAGTACTGGTCATATTTCAATGATTGATTTTTGAAGGGGCGGTGAGATTTGAACCCATGATCTCCAGGACACGAGGTTGGCAGTATACCAAGCTAACCCACGTCCCTATAAGATAATTAAAGTAAACAGTATTATTTTTTAGCTATTTATCCATAAGATTCGAATTTAACCGAAAAGTTTCCTTTTTTGTCTTTTTCTTTTTCTAATAAAAATCCCTTTGGTCGTACAAAATCTAAAACACCATCAACAGTTCCTTGCCAACCACACACATAAAATATAGTGTTGTCAGGAGTAATCTTTTCTCCAACAAGCTCCTCAAGAGGAGATTTTCCATTACTAGTTGGTTTTAAAAATTGTTCAACCCTTCCAGTTTGACCAGTCCATGATCTATTGAACCATTCTTGTGGTCTACTAATAGATGCTCTATATTTGAAATTCCATTTGTCAGCACCTCTATCCAAACTTTCTTGATCTAAAGCAGTTAATTCATCTTTATAGCTTAGTTCGTCAACATAACTAGAACCATGCAAATTGATAATTTCTCTTTTATCACCCAAATCATGAAGGTGTCTAGCAAAACTCATGAATGGGGCAATTCCTGTTCCACCGCTTACACAAACAATTCTTCTTTCATCCTTGCTACCATCACCCATCTCCTCATTAATTTTTAAAGCAGCACCAGTTGGTGGAATCCAGGAAACTTCATCACCCTCACCTGCATTAAATAATGCAGTTGTTACACGACCTGGTAAAGGTTTTCTAACCCATCTGACTACTAGTTCAATATACTTTTTATTTTCAGGATGTGAAGCAATTGAGTATGCCCTACGAATAATTTTATTATCTTCACTTTGTATTGGCATTCCAACTGTAATGAATTGACCTGCTTCATAATTTGGAATTACACCATCACTTGGAACAAGTCTAAAAACTGCTAAATCTTCTTTTAGTAATTGAACATATGTGATAATAGCCTTTTTGTCGATTGCCATAGGTGTTGATCCGCTTAGTTATGGTTAAAAATATTGTGATGATTCTTAGGCTAACCTAAATTATTACTGGTTTAGAAATCCTAAAAGGGCGATAAATCATAGTTTCTCTATGGGCCGGTCGTTCAGCCTGGTAGGATGCGCGCATGGCATGCGTGAGGTCAAGGGTTCAAATCCCTTCCGGTCCATTCGACATTTTTTCATATTTTTCAAGTAGAAATATTAATTCTTCATCTGCATTTTCACTCAGTTTTTCAATTTCATTGTCAAAAATTTTACCTCCTATCTTAAAAAACGCTTGAACTGCATTCTTTCTCACTTCAATTTTTTTATCATCAAAGCAGTTTCTGATGAGATTTATTGATTGTTGAGCATTTAGATGTGCCAATGCACCAAGAGCATAAGATCTTACCATACTACTAGTATCCTGTATCAATCTTTCAACATATGGTATTGCATTAGAATCTCCTCTATTTGCTAAAACAAGAGACAAAAAACCTTTAACATTGTTACTTTCTGAATTCAAACCGTCAATCAAAATGTCTGATATGTCATTTTCATTAAGAAAGAGTGAATAAAATGCTTCGCCCCTGACCTGTATATTCTGATCATCTAGTTTTGATATGATTTTTTTGATAATCTCCGGATTTTGTGTATGTATATGTTCTGAGATTTCAGTTTTATCTATTTTTGATTCATCCATGATGAATCAACTATAGATAGTAAGATGTAAAAATATTCTGAATATTATTCATATTTTTAGATCTGATTTAAATTACACCCAATGCTCAGGGCAGTATGTCAACCGACAACACAGAAACAAACACAGAAACAAACACAACAACCAGCACTTCTCAGCCTTCTGTAAAAGCTGAATCAAGAGATGTTGTATACATCGGAAAGAAACCATTGATGGCATATGTTACATCCACATTAATTCAGTTGGCAAATGTTAAATCTGTTAGCATTATCGCACGCGGTATGAGTATTAGTCGTGCTGTAGATGTTGCACAAATCATATCACGCAAAACAGAGAATACTGGATATAGTATTGGAGATATCAAAATTGATTCTGAACCAATGGAATCAAAAGATGGAAAAACTAGAAATGTTTCCACTATTGAAATTAAAGTAGAGAGAAACTAACTCTACTTGTTTTCTTTTATTTTTTATATTTTTGTTCTAATTTTCTATATTTTGCTAATTCCACAACATCGTTGAATTGATTAAAGTTTACAATTTGTTTAGATAATTTTCTAGTTGTTCCTGATTTTTTTAATTCTTGTAGCAATTTGAGTGTTGAATATGTATTGGAAAATAAAACTGAAAGTGGATATAGAACTATTTTGAATCCCATTTTGTGTAATTTTGATTTAGAAATTATTGGTGTTGCACCACCCTCTATCATATTTGCTACTAATGGTGCATTAATTGACTCACCGATTATTTTCATTTCTTTGATTGTTTTTGGTGCTTCAATGAATATAGCATCTGCACCAATTTTCTTATAATATAATCCTCTTTCAATAGCATTGTCTAACCCTTCTATTGCTCGTGCATCAGTTCGTGCCACAATAATAAAGTCCTTATTACTTCTTGCGTCTAATGCAGCTTGAAGTTTTTCAGCATATTCATCTTTTTGTATCACTTCTTTCCCTTGCATATGACCACATCTTTTAGGCCATCTTTGATCCTCTAAGAATATCCCAGATGCTCCAACTTCTTCTAATTCCTGAACTAGTTTCCATACACTTAGTGCATTTCCATATCCTGTATCTGCATCTACAATGACTGGTGTTGAGACAGCATGACAAATCCTTCTTGCATTGTCAACAGTTTCAGTTGAACCAATGAACCCATAATCAGGCATTCCAAATAAGGTAGCTGATGTTCCATAACCAGTCTGGAACATGGCTTCGAAACCAACTTTTTCTACTATTTTTGCACCAATGGCATCATAAACACCAGGCATTACCAATGGCTTTGATTTATCCTGAAGAAGTTTCCTCACACTTTTCATAATTCATATTTTTTTTGAATTATTTATGGATTAGTTTATCTTGATCTTTTTCTCTCTTTCACGTGACATTTTTTCCATTTTAGCTAGTTCAGATTTCAAGAATTTCTCATATTTTTCAATCTCTTCTTTAGTCATCCTGGCTGCATTCTCACTTAGTAATGATCCAATGATAGATAGACGTTCTAACATATCCAATACAACAAATCTACCCACATTACCAAGCCTAAACAGAACATCCAATTGATTTTTTACAATATCATTGATTGTTTGAAGGTCATCAGTAGTTTTTCTACCTTTTTTTGTTATTCTATACTTTCCATCTTTATCTTCAGAAATTAACCCATCATCTAGAAGCCTTCCTAACAAGGGATAAATTAAACCTGGAGAGGGTTTCCATTTTCCTTCACTCTGTTTGGTAGCTGAATCGATTATTTGTTTTCCAGTATATGATTTCTTTTTTAATAATTCAAGTATAAAAAAACGTGAAAAACCTCTTGGTATTGAACTCCCAACTCGTTGAATCCAGTCACCTATCATCACTAGTGATATCACTAGTGATATATATAATACTTTTGGGGGATATTAATAATAGAGATCTAGATTTTTAGAATTTACATACATATTGACCCATTCAAAATATTAGATTAGAGATGAGGAATAGTCTTGAATATGATCTGATCATTGTTGGTTCTGGTCTTGCTGGCTTGAGAGCAACAATTCAAGCTGCAAGAAGAAATTCCAAAATACGGATTGGAGTAATATCAAAAGTACAAGTTATGCGTTCTCATTCTGTTTCTGCTGAAGGAGGAACTGCAGCAGTATTATTTCCAGACGAAGGTGATTCTATTGAATCACATATTTATGATACAGTAAAGGGCAGTGATTTTTTGGCAGATCAAGATGCTGCAGAACGGCTTTGTAAGGAAATACCTAACGAAATCTATCAACTTGAACATTGGGGTATGCCATGGTCCAGACGAGAGGATGGTAAGATTGGCCAACGAGCTTTTGGAGGTTATAGTTTTCCTCGAGCGTCATATGCTTCAGATAAAGTTGGATTTTTTGAAATGCAAACATTGTATGACACATGCCAAAAATTTGATAATATAGAATTTCTTAATGAATGGTTTGTAACTTCAATTGTTCAAAGTGGAAAAAAATTTGTGGGTATAACAGCTATTGAATTATCAAGTGGAAATTTTTATACAATCAAAGGTAAGGCGTTGATAATTGCAACTGGTGGTGCTGGCAGAATTTACAGTTTCTCAACGTATGCACTTTCATCAACACCTGATGGCTTAGACATGGCATATCGTGCAGGTATTGCTTTAAAAGATATGGAATTTGTACAATTCCATCCAACAGGAATAATGCCTTCTGGAATATTGATAACAGAAGGTGCTAGGGGGGAAGGTGGTTATCTGATCAATAAAGATGGTGAAAGATTCATGGAAAAATATGCAGCAAAATTAATGGAGTTAGCACCACGAGATATAGTATCTAGGGCAATTATGACTGAAATCAATGAAGGTCGTGGGTTCAAAAATGAAACAGGAGTAGATTGTATGAAACTTGATCTTCGACACATAGGTGATGAAGTTATCAAACAAAAACTTGGTGGCATTAGAGAAATATCAATAAAATTTTCTGGTGTAGATCCTGCAAAAGAATTGTTAGATATTCGACCTGTATGCCACTATATGATGGGTGGCATTCATACTGACATAAACGGTGCCTCAGAACTAAAAGGAGTATGGGCAGCTGGCGAAGCCGCATGTATTAGTATACATGGTTCAAACAGATTAGGTGCAAATTCCACTTCAGAATGTATAGTTTGGGGAAAAATTACGGCTGACGAGGCTGTCACTTACATAGAAAAGGAATCAAGCTCAGAACCATTTCCAGATCATTTGGTTTTTGCAGAGGAAAGAAGAATATATGATGGAATTTTCAGGGGAAAAGGAGAAGTTAATCCATATGAAATAAAACAAAAACTTACCGATACGTTAACTGAGAAAGCGTACGTTTTTAGAAATGAAACAGATTTGGTTGAAGGGTTAAAGAAAGTTCGTGAACTCAAGGCAATGACATGGAAACATGTTGATGATAAGGCTAAAGAATACAACACTAATTTTTCAAACGTGATGGAATTAGACTCAATGTTTAGAATTGCTGAAGTAGTTCTAATTGGGGCAATCAATAGAAAAGAATCTAGGGGGTCTCATGCAAGAACTGATTTCCCAAAGAGAGATGATAAAAATTTCTTGCATCATACATTAGCATATTATGATCCTCAGGAGCCAATTATGAAAACCCTCCCAGTTATAATAACTAATTACAAACCTGTTGAGAGGAAATACTAATGGAAAAAGATCGTAAGGAGGGCATCAAAGGAATGGCAAATCCTGGTCGATATGGAATAGAGCGTGTAGCCTACTGGCTAATGAGAATTACTGGTCTTGGATTGTTATTTTATTTCATTGGTCATATCTATGAAACAAGTAGTCTGCTTGATGGAAAAGCAGCTTGGAATTCTATGTTAGAATTAACACAAACCACAGAGGGTCA
>ENA-UPTF01001187-UPTF01001187.1-marine-metagenome-genome-assembly--contig:-NODE-1187-length-16830-cov-2.781532_pt1 | contig 16830 bp, 14 predicted proteins | sample MGYA00238166_ERZ767019 | MGnify/ENA primary metagenome ERZ767019 (study PRJEB28930, sample SAMN06266391) | marine metagenome | isolation source: Sea water from 250 m depth | place: Atlantic Ocean...
CAAGGATGTTGCTCTAACACTCTCCTCTGCTGTCTGTCCCGAGATTCGCGAATACGAGAGGTTTTCGACGGCTTGCGCTAATGCGTATGTACTTCCGATCATGGGTCGCTATTTATTGCGGCTTCAAACCCGATTGTTCGGGTTGGGCTTTACGTGCCCAATGTTGATGATGACGTCGGGTGGTGGCCTAACGACGTTTGAGACAGCGGCTCGCTTTCCGATTCGGTTGGTGGAGTCGGGCCCCGCTGGAGGTGCCATTCTCGCCCGTAAAATTGCGGCGGAACTAGATCTTGGCGAGGTCATATCTTTCGATATGGGCGGCACGACGGCAAAGATTTGCTTGATCGATAACGCGCGGCCTCAATTTTCAAGGGCGTTCGAAGTTGACCGACGCTATCGATTTAGAAAGGGCAGCGGGCTACCTGTGCGAATACCTGTGATCGAGATGGTCGAAATAGGCGCCGGTGGTGGCTCGATCGCTTCGGTGGACAATTTGAATCGCGTACGAGTGGGTCCGGAGAGTGCAGGTTCCGAGCCTGGACCCGCTTGTTATGGAAAGGGTGGACACCAAGCTACCGTCACCGATGCGGACGTTGTCATGGGCAAGATGGATGCGGAGCGGTTTGGTTCTGGCCATATACGCCTAGACGTTGATGCAGCGGCTGTCGCGGTAAGAAAATCGGTGGGCGACTCCCTGGACTTTGATCTTCACCGAGCTGCCTTTGCGGTTTCTGAAATCGTTGATGAGAACATGGCTGCCGCTGCACGCGCTCATGCCAGTGAGTGGGGTAAGGCTTTAACGGGCAGAACGCTGATCGCATTTGGCGGTGCGGCTCCGTTGCATGCAGCACGTCTCGCGTCAAAAGTCGGGATTGACCGCGTGCTTATTCCGCCGGCAGCGAGTGTGGGTTCGGCGATCGGTTTTTTACTCGCGCCGGTGTCCTACGAAGTTGTTCGTAGTCGGTACATGAGACTCTCAGGATTTGATGGACAGCTTATCGAAACGGTGATGGGGGATATGCGCGAGGAAGCAACAGCCGTCGTTACGGCTGCCGCACAAGGGCAAAGCATTATTGAGATCGCAAAGGCTTACATGCGATACATCGGTCAGGGGTACGAAATCGCAGTTGAATTTGACCCCAATTACTCGAAGCAGCAATTGTTCGAGGCGTTTGAACGATCGTATGAGGGGTTGTACGGACGGGTCATTCCGGGTCTCGACGTTGAGGTCTTGAGTTGGACGCTCACTTTAACCACGGGTGAGGAGCAGGCGGCACCCATCGACGAACCGTTCCCACGTTCCTTGACCGACGGTGATTATCCAACGCGGCAAATGATGGACGATGGAAAGATGGCTTTAACTAAAAGGGTCCTTCGTGACCAATTACCGAAACACCAACGGTTCGAAGGGCCTATGCTGATCATCGAGGATCACACGACAACGGTTGTTCCTTCTGGGTTCGCGGTGCACGTTAACGCGCGGGAAGATTTGGTGATAGAAAAGGTTGGGGAATGAAAGCGCTTGACGCCTTAACTATGCAGCTGGTTTGGGATCGACTGTTGGCCATCGTCGAGGAACAAGCACAAACCCTCATGCGCACGGCTTTTTCAACCGTTGTACGCGAAGCAGGAGACCTTTCCGCCGGCGTTTTTGACACGGAAGGTGCGATGCTCGCGCAAGCGATCACCGGAACCCCCGGACACGTTAACGCCATGGCGCGATCTGTAAGCCATTTCCTCAAGCGCTACCCGTTATTGAGCATGAAGCAGGGAGACGTGTTTCTCACCAACGATCCTTGGTTGGCGACAGGCCATCTCAACGACTTCACCGTGGTAACCCCGGTGTACCGTCGAGGACAACCTGTCGCGCTCTTTGCTTCGACGAGCCATATCGCCGACGTGGGTGGTCGCGGATTCGGCCCGGATGCCAACGAGGTCTACGAAGAAGGGATCAATATTCCGATTATGGCCCTGTTCAATGAGGGCGTTCGAAACGAAACTTTGTTGCAGATCATCGCCGCTAACGTGAGAGACCCCGTCGTGGCAGAAGGTGATCTGTATTCGCTTACGGCGTGTAACGAGGCGGGTGCGAGGGATTTAGAGTCGATGATGGCAGCACACGAATTGGAATCGCTAAATGAGATAGCGAGCCATGTGCTAGTTACTTCGCGGGCGGCGATGGTTCGTGAAATTAACGCGCTACCCGAGGGGATCTATGAAAATTCGATCGACGTGGATGGCTACGACGAGCCGGTCCATATCGCGTGTGCGATGCATGTCGAAAAGGATCGTATTTTGATCGACTTCGCTGGGTCGTCGCCAACGTCCCGCTACGGGATTAATGTGCCTGGTAATTATACCGAGGCGTACGCGTCGTTCGGCATTCGCTGTCTGGTTGGCAACACTATTCCCAATAACGCGGGGTCGCTCGAAACCATCGAGGTCATCGCACCGGAAGGCAGTATCCTGAATGCGATGCCACCGTGCGCGGTCTCTGCAAGACATGCCCTTGGACAAATGCTGCCCGATGTGATCATGGGTTGTCTCGAGCAGATCATGCCTGAGTCCGTGGCGGCCGAGGGTGCTTCATGCATATGGAATCCAGTACTCATGAATGGTCCGCAAACGGGAGGGGAGTTTGTAATCAATCCGATATACAACGGAGGAACGGGCGCGCGCTTTATGAAGGATGGTCTTTCTACCACCGCCTTTCCCTCAGGCGTACGGACTACGCCAACCGAAATTAATGAAGTGACGTCGCCTTTAATTTTTCGCAGACGAGAATTCCGTCAGGGTTCAGGTGGCAGTGGTCGGTATCGTGGCGGCTTGGGACAGATCGTTGAAATTCGACACGGTGGGGATAAACCTTTTTTCGTTTCCAAGATGTTTGATCGTATTGAACACCCAGCACGTGGACGAGCGGGCGGTGGAAGTGGTCGACCGGGTAAGGTCTACATAAAAGACGGTGGTTCACTAAAGGGCAAGGGGAAAGATATTGTTCCGGCGGGATCTACACTCGTTCTCGAAACCCCAGGCGGCGGCGGTTTTGGCGACCCGTCCGAACGAAACGAAGTCGACATCAAGCGCGACGTGGAAGATGGTTATGTTTCGGGAAGCTCGTAGGTAACCCTGCGCCGTTTGCCAGCTTGGTTGGACGTTTTGGTCCGTATTAAATCTCGTCATGTTGCTGGATCGGACTTGGGCGATGGATGGGGTTACAACGCTGCACACGTGTACGGTATGAGGGTTACTAGTTTTTTGACATTCTTAGTCAACGAAGGTTAGGTTTGGCGCCATGAAATCTATTACGTTCCTCGTTAGTGTTTTGGTTCTCTCGTTAACGTCCTTCAGTGCAGAGGAGGAGGCGGAAGATCGCGCGTATGAGAAGTTATACGCCAACGGTCAATTGCAGATTAGAGGCATGTATATCGCTGGTGAAATGGAAGGAGTTTGGGAAGACTTTTACGAGAACGGACAGGTACGTTCCCGAGGAAACTATCTAGCGGGAAAACAAACTGGACCGTGGGAAGCGTTCTACTCGAATGGTCAGATGCGAGGGAGAGGAACGATACAAGCGGGCAAGCGACAAGGTTTAGAAGAGAGGTACTACGAAAGCGGCCAGTTGCTCTCGCGAGGAAGCTATAACAATGGTCAGTTTGACGGCCTTTGGGAGGCTTTTTACTCCGATGGCAAGTTGATAAGCCGTACAACCTATGTAGACGGTAAACAAACAGGCACAGCGGAATATTTCGACATTGTTCCCGTGTCGTTCTCCAGTGACGATAGTGATATCTATGTGGTGACGGCTGAATCACTCAACGTTCGTTCGAGCCCCGGTGGTGGTGTCGTACGAGCACTGGCGCGTGGCGAGAGTGTGACGGTGACTTCAACGAGAGGTGAGTGGTCGCGTTTAAGCGACGGAAACTGGGTCGCCTCAAGCTTCATCGCCAAAGTCCAATAAGACTGCAAAGCGAGCCGTATCCCCTTCTTTCCGCCAATAACAAGGTTGGATTCAATCGAATACGATCGTGTAAATACAAGCGATCGCGTTCGAGCGTGCTAGTCGATCCTTTGGTCAGGTTATTCGGTGATGATCGGCGAACCGAAGATCAAACGATTTTGATCTAGGTCCTCAACGACAAAGTCTTGGAGGTCGTAATTGGGTCCATCAGTAGTCCCCCGGACGATTGTTATCCCCACACTCGTATAGCCGTTACCCCGCCGGTATCGATCTATGATGCGATAAGCGAGTTCGGTTCACCCATCCGTGATAATTGCTTTGGGGTCGGATGACACTTGGTATAGTCCTGATCACCCCGAGTGGCGTTGGCTAAGAAGCAAAGGCACTTACGAGAATGATTTCAGACCACGAGAAGTATTTAAGTCTGTCTACTCGCAAGAGGGATGGAAGTTTCGTCGATACGCCCGTTTGGTTCGCGTGGGAACGGGAAACCAGCAACTACTACATGTTCTCTTTGAAAAATGGGAAAAAGGCCGGGAAAGTGAAGCGGATAAGAAATTTCCCCGATGTGAAGGTCGCTACGTGTACCTTCTCCGGCCAGCTAACGGGCGACTGGATTAATGCGAGAGCGGAGCTAATTGATGACCTGCAACAGACTGAGTTCGCGTACGCGCTTTTGCGGAAGAAATACGGACTGAGTTTCCGAATTGGCAATATCTTTTCCCGGCTAGTTGGAAATTACGGGCGACGCCAAATCATCAAGGTAGGTATTGCGAAACAGGTGTTAGTGGAGTCGACCTGAGCAAGAACGTCGCCGGAGATTGTTCTCGATCGCTGCGTAATCCGCGTCGTTTTCTCCACACATATCGATAAAACAAAAATATCTTTTGACAAATCTTGCAGAAGCTCTATAGTCCGCGCTTCGCCGATTTGAACCAGTCAGCGGGCGTGTAAAAAATTCAGCTAAAACGGTTGAGGGGGCTGCGAAACCTGGCAGTTCCGTCATGGCTCATCGATATAGATTAACTCGCGTTCGCGTGGCACGTGGTTTGCTGCGTGTTCGCCCATTTGAGGAAAGATATGAAGCAGATACTCGCCATCGTGTTGGCGGGATTCTTGGTCCACGTCGGCTTTGCCGGCGACACCAGGAACGTAACCGAGAACTCTGGACAATCAGAGGTTCGGTCAACAATCTCCGTGGCAACATCAATATCTAAGCATGAAAAACTGCTCCTGGATCCATCGTTTCTAGCCCGAAGTAAACGTCTCACCGAGAAGGCGATGAAATCCATGGCATTCAAGCTGTATCCGTATTCTCGGCATGAAGCGTGGATGAAAAGAGAGATCGTGCGGGTCACGGATGGGTTAATTGACACGGTCACGACACATGGGACCAAGTTACTTGACTCCGGTGAGGTCGAGTTGAAGGTGTGGATTGAATGGGTGAGTGATGCATCGGCCGATATTCGTGGTCCGACGAAAAGCATTGTTAACGTCGCGACGGAAGTGCTTGCAGACCAACTACTCGACTTGAATCGGCTCTCGAGTGTCAACGCTCCCGTAAGTGGCGATGACGTTGAAATACGTCGTTGGCTGGGAGAACGCGCGATAGCTCCCCGAGCTAAAGGATAAGCAGTAGAGCAATAAAGTTCGGTTTGGGCTCACAGGCATTCACTCCCTCTCCCCACGCCTGTGGGCCCTACTTTTTTCATGGTCTGATTAAGGATTGGGAATAGATTAGGTGGGAGAATCCGGATACACCTAGACGTCAGTAGCGTTCTAAGACATGAACGTTACCGTGGGTTGTTGACGCAATCCCAGGGGGTTTGGTCGTATCGATCTAGTCCGTGGCAGGTGAAGATTACTAGCGAATCTCTTAGTTCCAACGACGCTAGTGTCGACGGTGTTTGAGGATTTTCGCCATGGATTCTTCGTAGAACTGACCCTTTTCAGTACCGCAGCTTGGGCATCGAAAGTCGTCCGGAACGTCCGTCCATAGAGTTCCAGGTTTAACGCCCTTTTTGTCCTCACCGTATTCCTCTCGGTAGACATAATCGCAAATCGTACATTCCCATTTATTCATTCGTACTAACCGCCATCGAAGTCTCCGCTACGGGTAATTGCTTTACGAGAGCTTATTGAACTATCACAAAATAGCTTCTCGAGTGTCGGGTTTCTATCGTCCGAAAACGTGTCGTCATGGTTTGATAGATAAACCAAGCAACCTGAGAAAAAGGTTGCGACCACCTTCGTTGAATTGATCTCTTGCGAAGGTATAGCAAACAAGTTGTTGTCGAGTATGACTAAATCGGCCTTTTTACCTACTTCAATGCTTCCTACTTGGTCGTCTAAGAAATTCACGTAGGCACTATTGATGGTGTAGTTTTCGATCGCTTCGGCCAGGCTAATTTCTTCATCCACCCCCAACGGTACGTCGGTCAAGCCGTTTGGATCCAGACGGGTGACAGCTGCTTCAATTCCATCAAGAGGATTCACCGAGGTGACGTACCAATCGCTACCGAAACCGACTTTGGCACCAGATCGTTGCAGAGTACCGATGGGGTACAACCACTTGCTGCGTTCTCTGCCTAAGCGGGGCCACGTCAGATCAGTGATATAGCCGTCCTGGATCGCCCATAGAGGTTGAAAATTGGCTACAACGTTCAAGTCGGCAAATCGGGGGACGTCGGCTGGATCAAACAGTTGAATGTGCGATAAATGATGACGACTGTCCCTGGTGCCGTTCGCTTCCTGAGCACGCTCGAGCGCATCGAGCGAGACACGAATTGCACGGTCACCAATGGCATGAAAATGGACTTGGAAACCGGCAGCATCCAACCCTATGACAGCCTTGTTGAGATCATGTGGTGAGTTCTGTAACTCACCCCGATACCCGTCGTCACGATCCGAATAGGGCGCAAGTAGTGCGGCCGTCTGCGCTTCAATAACTCCGTCGAGCCATATTTTTATGGACGTTGCCCTGACATTGCCGTCAATGGGTTGCGTTTCCCGAGCGTCCAAGAATTTGGGCAGTTGTTGCGACAGCGATATGGCGTTTTCCCAAAAGAGGGCTGTAACGACATGGAGGTTTAGTTCGCCTTTGGCATCGAGGTAGTTATAGGCGTCAAGCCCGTAGTATCCGTCGCCGGGCTCGAGTTTTAGTAGCGCATCCTGAATACCCGTGATCCCGTAGCTGTGGAACAAGTCGCGGGAGTATTCAAGACCGTTGATTAAATCGTTCGACGTTAACGCTGGCTCGTGATTTGCGACGAGCATAATCGCGCTGTCTTCTTGCAGACTGCCTGACGGTTCATCTGAATTTGGGTAGCGGTCGATCCTTCCGTTTTCTGGGTCCGGGGTTGTTGCGTCGATTCCGGCAAACTCCAAGGCCTTTGAGTTGACCCAAAGGGAATGTCCGTCGGATGATTTGAGCGAAACTGGGCGATCGGGAACGATCTCGTCCAGTAATTTCTTGTCCGGCAAACCACTCGGAACGAAATTGTCTAACGTCCACCCAGCACCCACTATCCATTCGTCCTGGGGTTTGGCCAAGGCACATTCGCTAATCTTGTCTAAAAGCTTATCTACTCCCCGTATATCAAACAGCACACATTGCTGGTAGAGAACGCCGCTCTCGACGGGGTGGACATGTATGTCGTGAAAACCAGGCAGCATCATTCGTCCGTTAAGGTCTATGGTCTGAGTATCGCTACCGCTGAGTTCTTGAGCACCGAGGAGGTCCCCGACGTAGGCGATTCGCCCATCCTTGACCGCGATTGCGCTAGCCCAAGGCTGGTCGGGGTTGACCGTGTATATAGCTGCGTTGCGAAAAATAAAGTCAGCGCCGTGGGTACTTGGATTTTCTCCTGAAGGCGGAGTCTCCGTGGAACACGATGGCAAAAGCAGAAAGAGACACAGCGGAAAAATGCGGTTCATCTAAATGCCCCGTTTTTCGATAGTGCTTGAGCCTAATGATCTTTTGAATAGCTAACAAATCCGGATCGATGGGAGCCGCTTAAGCGCGGAGTCAATCAACGGGACGACGTTAGTAGCGAACTCGGAAGATGATTGATCCGCATAGCGACAACGTGAGTGCGGTTTTGTCTACTATTGAGACGCTCGATCGCCTGTAGTGGACAACTTTAGTTTGGAGCTTTTTTTGATGGCTTTGATTGCCGATGCTGTTTTGCTAGCTCACTTTGGCGTTGTCGTTTTTATTACGGGTGGTCTCGTGCTTGTTCCGGTTGGGTACAAGCTTCGTTGGGGTTGGATAGGTAACAGGCGTTTGCGGTATATCCATGCAGGGGCGATGACATTTGTTGCGTTGGAAACGCTATTGGGCTTCACGTGTCCACTCACGCTCATTGAAAACTATCTAAATGGAATGAACACTTCCGAATCCTTTATTGGCTATTGGATTAGACGTATTTTTTACTACGACTTTCCGGTGGAATATTTCGCGACGTTGTACGCGGCCTGTCTCGCTTGGACTGTCGCCATGTGGAAACTGTTCCCTCCACGAAACACGGAATGATGAAAAGCTTAGACGAGAGATTTTGGTCCCATGTCATGGCTTCCTTCCTAGTCTTCCTCGGCACATCTTTCTTTGGTTCGATCTCTTACGGTGAAGCGCTGCTGGATGGTCCCTTTGAGACGTTCTATTCCAATGGTCAGGTAAAAGAAAAGGGGGTTTACAGAGATGGCAAACGAGAAGGGCGCTGGGAGCAGTTTTACGTAGGTGGGCAATTAAAGTCGAAAGGAGACTTCGAAAACGGGGACGGGGTGGTGAAATGGTTCGACAAAGAGGGCCAATGGTTGTCCACCGAGAGATGGGTAGAAGGAGAAGACGGGGAACGACGGTTGGACGAGTTCGACGAAAATGAACAACTGATACAAAGAACGTATTTGCGAGAAAGCGAGCCGGTTAGAACTGAGTGGTTTGACGAAGATGGTAATTTGACTGAAACAGAGTTTTATTAGATTACAGACTTACTAGGATCAACTCTGCGCGGTTGGCACGCCACTTGCGCCCACCGTCGAGAGTAGTAGGCTCAGGCTGTCGGGTACACCATTCAAGGAGGATCTACGATGAGCGAAGCAGAAGCGATTACCACAACTGAGAGTCCAGAGCGGGTCTTTGACACACGGCTACCGTTTGAATTGTCCGATGAACTGGCTAAGAAAGTGTCGGACCTGGGTCTTGAAGAAGCGGTGCAGAGTGCAAATGACCATGGGTATGGGTATCTGCACGACATCGTGCAGCCAGAGTTTGTGGAACGTCTTCGCGCAACGGTCATTCGAATCGCGCAATCAAATGCTGGTAAAGGACTGCCTTCTGCTGGTTCTAACATGCTCCTGGCGAAGGATCCGGTTTTCGAAGAGGCCGTGTTGAACCCTTCGCTTCTAACCATGGCCGAAGTACTTTGCGGTAAAGGCGCGCTGCTTTCACAAGTCGCCGGCAGCATCAAACCCAAAGCCGACCAACCTGGCGATGGCAAGGGGGGCTTGCATGCGGACCAAAATTGGACGCCGGCTCCATTCCCGGTGCACAACCAGCTCGTGACATTCTGCTGGGCGTGTGACGAATACTCCGAAGCTGCTGGCTCAACTCGAGTTGTGCCCGACTCACATTTGGAACGTCGGCATCCTAATGCGGAGGAAACCGCTTCGGAAGCCGGAGCGATCCAAACTGAATGCCCGGCCGGATCAGTCGTATTTTGGGACGGTTCCACTTGGCATAGCGGTGGTGCACCACGCACTATCGATGGCGAGCGGGTGGTTGTGCACATTACGTACAGCCGTCTCGCGCTTCGTCCAGTGGAGTGTTACGACTTTCTTGACGAGGACTGGCTCGAAGGCAAGCCATATGAGATGCGCGTGCTATTGGGGCGCGAAGATTTCCTGAACACTCCAGAAGGTGGTTTTGCACATGGCATCAAGCTTTCGCGGACGATGGACTGGGCGAAGACGTAATTAGATCGGTACTCAGGGGCTGCTTAGCACACGATCAAGAATTCCCGGGTAAGGTTTAGACTACTTCAGAACCTTAATGAATATTGGGTTCGAATAGAACCAAAGATCGTTCCAGGGGTTTTCGCCGCTAGGATCTTCTAGCGGCTCTTCTTCATCTGTACTGGTTCCTCTCAGTCTGAGATAAATCGATTTATTGACGTCCTCAATTTGAACGCTTGTACGTAAGAAACTTTCTTCTTTATCCAGTTCCTGATGAGACCATCTTCTGAAAACCGCTGTTGTTGGATTGCTATTCGTTTCTGGAGCTATCGCTTTTTCGAAAATTTCGCCACGGATTAGATCTACACGTCGAACTTCCGGCTTGTCCCCGTTGTAATTCGTGTGGCGTGGGTCTAATACTTTTATTTCCACCTTCAAATCGTCGCCAGGCTGGATCTCGAGGGTTTGGCCTATCGACGCAAAGTTGCCGGAGGAGGAAACGGTAAACCAGACTTCCGATACTAAATCCCCGGTGGTAACAAACATTTTCCCTTCGCGAATGGCTGAAAAAATCGAATCGTAATTCTTTTCTGCAAGAACGTAGGTCTTGGAATATTCACCAGGCCAAAAATCAATGCCGCCATCTGTCCAATGCGTATGACTGTCCGAATTAGCGGTTATCCACCAGTGTCGGCCCTCACCGAGCATAGAATCCCAAAAGCCGCCTAACTTCGCGGTCATCTGATCAAACCCACCCAGTGTCGGATAACCGCCCGTAAACGCACCATAGATACCGCGCGGGCGTTCGTTACCCATGTATTTCGAATATTTCGAAGGTTCGAAGCGGCCCTTCATTTGAGTAATTGCTTGATGTCCTGGCGCGCCTTCCATGCCGATCGCAATTTCAGGAGCGACTTTATTCCATGCTCGTAGTTCCGATGGCTCAGTTAGACCGTACACGCCGTATCCTTTAGCCGACCTGGAAGGGTGATGCGCGATGACAAGCGGAAGGTCTTCCATTTGCTTCATCCAATTGAGTGCCTCGATCATCCGGTCTTCTGTGTCCCAAGATGGATCGGAAGGCCATGGCTCTCTTTTGTTAAAGCGACTTTCTATCTCAAATAGATTTTCCGCCTCGTCCGATCCACGGGGCATGATCAGGCTCGAGTGATCGGCTCCCGGAGTGTCAAACTCCATTCCCATATATTGAATGACTTCTGGTGTCGCCTCGCGCGAATCAAGTAGCTCCGGATAGGCATGAAGTAAATTGATTTTGGAGTGCCCCGGCCCTCCGTGGTCTGTGCTGACCATCCACTCAAGACCAAATCGCCTACCCATCGCGACATTCATTGGGATTGGATAAATAGCATCTCCTGCCAAGACTGGGGTTGGTGGATCGGTGAGGTCACTATAAGAAACGCTGTAGCGACTATGTACGTGATGGTCCCCCGCCAGCCATCTCTGCCCTGTAGTAGTCTCATTTTGGCTCAGAGCGCTTGCTTGTTTTGCTATTGGTTGCCCCGACTCACAACCGAAGCCGAGAAACAAAGCACCGAGACACGCAGGTATAGCCTGTAGCTTCATTTTGCGAATACTCCCTGGTCTAGATTTTCGATGAGGAGGACGCTTTCGTGCCATCAATTTTAACTACTGTACTTGTCGGTCATAGTAAAACGTGAGTTTTTTCAGGAATTTAGAGACCTTCAAAAATGAAAAAGTTCCTAGATAAAATACGAAGGCACATGCATACAGAAGGCCGCGTTCAGCTCTCTGTAATTAGCCGCCGCTCACCGACTCTTCGGCTGTTTCCTCGTCGGGTGCTTTTGTTTTAGCAGCAGCTCGCTTGGCCATAGCCATTCGTTGCTCCATCTGCTGTTGGTGGGCCTTCGCATCGAACGCAAAATAGTCGTAATGCGGCCGTAGCGACACCTTGTCCCCGGCTGGCTCTCTGTCGAACAAGCTGTGATAGGGCGATGCGTCGGTCATGCCACTGTGGACTGTCGCGGCCTCCTGCCCGATGCGCGACATGTCGACGTCTTGCTCGCCGAACGGATACGCACCGTACACATCCATCAAACCTGCGAAACGCAAAGGATTGCGCGCTAGCGCTTCAGCCGTCACCGTCTGCCGATACGGTCCCTGGGTCTGCATGTAGGGGCGGCAATAATGTCCGAGCACCATCAAACGTTCCCCCACGTTCGAGCGTAAGGCCGACCCGTGCCAGGTCAGATCGCCCCACACCACCATCGACCCCGCCGGCGCCTCGATTGCTTCGGCCTTATCTGCCCAATCTTCAACTTCATGCGGTGTAGGTGGCCGCCGCCACTTATGGCTGCCCGGCACGAACGTCAATGCACCGTCTGCTGCCGAATAGTCGGTCGCTAGATAGTTGAAGTTTCCGCTACTGGGTTCCGGCGCAGATGCTTGACGGGTGAAATCGTAGTTGTCCCGGTGCAACGGCGTACGCCCTTCGCCAGGCCCCTTCACCCAGCCATCGAACAACGCCAAGATGCAATTGGTGCCTATCAAATGCTGCACCAAGCCTAGTCCAGCCGGGTTAAGGAGAAGCTCCTCAAAAATTTCGTCTTCCCACAAGATCATGCGAAAAATCTGGTTCTTGTCCTTCCAAGTCAGTCCATCGTCAGACAGTGGACCGAAACGTTTTTCCACGACTTGGATTAACGCGTCTTTGACGCGCGCATGGAAGTCCGGTGGGCCAACCTTTTCCGGCGGTATTACCGTGAACCCGAACACATCGAGCTCGGCTATGTTCTCCAACAAACCTAGTTGGGTGAGCTCTTGATAGAGCTTCGCTTGAGTAGGGCACGAGGACCACTCTTTGATTTTCATAAACTATTCCTCAAGTTCGGGCTGCTGCGGTCAGTCCAGCAAAAGATCAAACCCGACCGAGACGGCCCTGGTAGAAAACCATCGCCACTAATATTGGCAAGACCAGAACTGATCGGCAGATCAGAGTGACCAGCGGGATTAAACCACCCCCAGGCATACGCTTCTACAATCAGGCCAAAAACGTCGGTTGACCCCCAACCCCATCTATTTTTGTACGTGGCTAGGAACAACAATAGTTGTCTTGAGTAGTTAGGGGTCCCCGGGGGCTAAATGGGGTGGGAATAACAAAAGCAGGTGACACATTTGTACTTTTGGATGGGTAGGGTGACCTAAGAGACCCAGTAATACTGGGGTTCCGAGAGGGCCAAAACGGGGGTTGGTGCCCAGGGAGGGAGTCGAACCCTCACGCCACGAGGACACAGGAATCTAAATCCTGCTTGTCTACCAGTTCCAACACCTGGGCCCGCGATCGCGATTGTACCTGCACATGATGATGAGGCCAGTCAAAGGACTAGCAATTAGATAGAAACAAGGTCGAATCAGCGGTCCGTCAAAGTGACCAAACGACGAATCGCTTTGTAATCAAATCGTAGTAGAAATGCTGACCATCACATTCCCCTGTATAGACTGAAAAACCGAGCAAACCTTCTTCTACGTGGGGTTGGACTATCTTTTCTAACTCTTTTGCGTCCCTGCAAAACTTGCTTTCTTCAGGTTCAGACAAGTGACAACCAAATTCGTCGATAGGCGGCATACGCCATGGATATGTTCTAAGCCTGTAACTATCTGGTCCTCCGCACCAGGTATTGAAGGGTATTTCGATGGTCGTTGTTGAATCAACGATATTCAAAATGGGATATACCGTCACACGCTCGGGATTCACCACTATCTTGTTCTTGTGACCGTTGGCCATGAAATTGCCTACCGCTTCTAACTTCGATTCATTCAAGTCACGCGTGAAATAGGCACCCGTGGAGCCAGTTAGAGAGCACGAATGCAGGAGTGTCAAACCGAGGGTAATCAGAATTTGCCTCATGGTCCTAAAATCTACGCCTCCAGTTACAGTGTGTCAGCGACCCGATGAACGTCGTTGATTGGAATTAGACTTACTGAGGGATATTCTGGACCGATATTGCCCGGGTGGTGAAACTGGTAGACACAAGGGACTTAAAATCCCTCGGGAGAAATCCTGTGCCGGTTCGACTCCGGCCCCGGGCACCATCTTTCTCTCCTAATCGTTCCTAAACGATTGAAAATATTGTCTTTTTGTATTTTCCTTAAAGGTGAAGTAGACAAAATAGTAGACATTTTTCGCTCTCTCAAAAGACCGATTTCGGTCTTGGAAAGCGAGCCAAACGTAGTCCTGCGTTGAAAGAAAAGCGGTGTAGGTGTACACAGATTAAAAGTTAGAGAAGAAGGCGATGCTTAATGGCAAATGAAAAATGGGTTTGTCCGAAATGCGGACACAACGAATTTGAGACAGGTGAGATAAGGGTCGCAGGAGGCTTTTGGAGCAGAATTTTTGATGTACAGGGAAAAAAATATGGTGCTGTGACTTGCATCAATTGCACATATACCGAGTTTTACAAGGGTCAGAAGTCATCGACACTTGAAAATATTTTCGACCTATTTACAAGTTAAAGGTTTTCGCCGAACCCCGTCATTGGACTCAAATTTGGTTCAGCGTTTTAGTGGACGTTCTGTTTCTTCGTGAATGAATACATCGTCCATAGCCACGTGAAACGCAGCAGCAATTCTGAAAGCGATTTCGAGTGATGGTGAGTATTTTCCATGCTCTATGGCGATGATGGTTTGCCGTGTCACTCCAACGGCTTCGGCCAGAGCTTGTTGGGTCATCTCGTTTGTCTCGAAACGCAATCGTCGAATGTTGTTTTTGATCGACGTCGATGCCATATCAGATACCGCGTCGGTAATAAAACAACCGAGTAACCGTCACCGTCACTTCCGCGATAACGAAGAGCAACAGTAATAAGACGGGGACTAAGTCTCCCGTCAGATAGGGCGAGTACGGAAGGTCAGTCCACCAGGTGGGTATGGTGGTTTGAGCAATCCAAATCCACATGCCAACCGACAAGCAAAGGTAACCATTGCGAAATGACATACGTTCGATCAATTGGTCTCTTTCGTCGTCTTTCTGAGAAGCGCTTAAAGAGGCGAGCAAACTCTGGACGATGATTTCTAGAATAATGACCGAGATCACAACGTTGATGAGGCTTGTGCCAATGTTAGCTATCGGCTCGTCGGCAAGTGCAAGTTCTAGGATATTGAGAAAGAAATTACCGAAGACCAGTAGGGTAATAACCAGTGATGCCAGAAGGCTTTTTTCTTTGGTCGACACCTCGGCCATCCATACTTAGGGAGTAGCTCCTAATGTATATAATTCATTACATAATGTAAAAAATATTTTACATATCGGATCTGTCCTAAAACCCACGCCTCTCGCTGAGACTTGTGATGTGCCTTGAGCTTAAATTACCTGTCAACGCAGCTCGCGGAACTACGCTATTTGATGGTGCGACATTTGATGGGACACCAATCGCGCGTACAAGCCTTTCTTCGCTATGAGTTCATCATGGTTGCCTTGCTCCGTGATCCGGCCTTCGTCCAACACGACTATGGTATCCGCAGTGCGCACGGTGGAAAGGCGGTGTGCAATGACGATCGTCGTGCGATCGCGCATCAATGCGTCCAGAGCTACGCGAATCGCGCGCTCATTGACCGCATCGAGATGACTCGTGGCTTCGTCGAGAACAAGCACGGGTGCGTCCTTCAAGAATGCCCGGGCAATGGCGACGCGTTGACGCTGGCCACCCGATAGGCGCATGCCGCGTTCACCGACGGACGTATCGATGCCGAGCGGTAGTCTACCGATCACTTCACTTAACGATGCCCGTTCGATTGCCACTTCGAGTTCGGTTTTGGTCGCATCGGGACGCGCAATAAGGATGTTGTCCTTAATTGTTCGATTGAAGAGATAGGTGTCTTGGGAAACCAAGGCCACACGTTGGCGTAGATCGTCTAGCTTGTATTCGACGAGTTCGACGTTATCCATTGTGACCCGCCCCATTTGAGGGTCCCAAAAGCGAACGAGAAGGTGGGCAATCGTGGTCTTGCCGGCGCCGGACGGTCCTACCAAGGCAACTGTGCTACCGGCGGGGATGTTCAGTGAGACGTCAGAAAGTGCGGCTCGCCAGCGCGATTGGTATGTATAGGTCACGTGTTCGAGTGTAAGCGCTGCACCACCTGTCGTGGCCGGTGCCCGAGTCCCGGGACCGTCGGTCACGGCAACTTCCTCGTTCTGGACGGCGACGAGACGCCGAGTTGCGCCCAAAGTGTCGGCAAGTTGCCTGCCGATGTGAGCGATCTCGGAGACAGGCAAAAATGCTGCCATGGCGAGAATCGCGAACAGAGGAAGTAGGCCGGCGTCGAGAACACCATCAGTCACTAAGCTGGTGCCAGCAACGACGATGGCGAGTCCGCCTAGCCCAGTTGCCACTTCCAACAACGCCGATTGGAGCGTCAGGTCACGGTAAAACGCGATACGCAAATTCGCCACGCGACCCGCCAAAACAACGAGACCCTTGCGTCGTCGTGGGCCGTGCCCGAATGCCACGATCTCCGCCAATCCCTGGATGGAATCGACTGCAAAGGCGTTGAGTTCACCGAGAGCTTCACGCGATTGAGAACCCAGGCGGTCGAGCCGGTTGCGTACAAGGAAGGGGCTCAACACGACAAGTGCGAGAAAGGGCGCCAATGCCGCCGCCATCGACCAGCCGAAGCTGATAAGAGTTGCAAGTACAAGGGCGGGCACGAGGATTGCGATGAACGCCGGCGCAACCGTGTGTGCATAGAAATACTCCACGGTCTCGACATCTTGCGTTGCCATGGATGCGAGATCACCTGTGCGTCGGTACAGCAGATATGCCGGGGCTAAGCGTTCCAGCTTGTCAAATAGACGCACGCGCATCTCTGCCAAGAGTTTGTACGCCATATCGTGGGCAAACCAAGACTCGAGCCAGTGCAACGCCCCCGCAACGGGCGCAGCG
>ENA-UPTF01001188-UPTF01001188.1-marine-metagenome-genome-assembly--contig:-NODE-1188-length-16824-cov-14.108079_pt1 | contig 16824 bp, 19 predicted proteins | sample MGYA00238166_ERZ767019 | MGnify/ENA primary metagenome ERZ767019 (study PRJEB28930, sample SAMN06266391) | marine metagenome | isolation source: Sea water from 250 m depth | place: Atlantic Ocean...
TCAGGTGAATCAAGATCAATTATGGTTAGATTACAAGAATCAGCAAGCCCTTATGACGCAAAACAAATTAAAAACCAATTCTTACGGGCATTTCCAAATGATAACCTAAGGGCTGAAACTATTGAAGAATCTGCAGAATCAACTCTTTCAGGATTTAGATCGGGAATTGCAATGATTAATTTAATTGGCTATTTCGGAATGGGGTCATCCGCATTTGCCATCCTTACCATACAAATGATGTTAGTAAACAGCAAAACAAGGGAAATTGGCATTATGCGAGCAATTGGTGCCACACGCAAAGACATTTTGATTCTGTTCATCATGCAGGGAATGATTATTGGTGCAATGGGTGCTGGTGCAGGTACTGCATTGGGACTGGGTTATACTACTTATGCAAAAATAACAAATATGGAGTTTCAGGGCAGTTTGGCACTAGAGGTTAACTATAACTGGCAAAAAATTGGTGAGACAGCTTTCCTTGCATTCATTCTGGCTATGATTGCGTCAATATATCCCTCGTATCGTGCTACGAAAAAACAACCAGTGGAGGCGATGAGAACTGTCTGACATTGCGTTGCAATTAGAAAATTTGACCAAGATCTATGGGGAATCAGAAACCAAGGTTACGGCACTCCACGATGTTTCATTTTCTGTAAAAAAAGGCGAATTTGTATTGATTGTAGGAAGCTCGGGTTCTGGAAAATCTACCTTACTAAACATGATTGGGTTATTGGACAAGCCAACAAAAGGTAAGGTTAGCATAGATGGGTTTGCTACAAGCAATCTTACCGATAATGAAATTTCTGCATTTAGGAATAAAAAATTGGGTTTTGTGTTTCAGTTTGCCAATCTTTTGGCAGATCTTACAGTATTGGAAAATGTCTTACTTCCAAGTCAAATACCATTAGATTCTTCAATTCCTTTTGCTAATGCAAAGAAAATTCTAGAAAAGGTTGGTCTAGAAGATCAATTATACAAAAGAGCGAATAAAATTTCTGGCGGTCAAGCTCAAAGAGCTGCTATCGCGCGCGGACTTGTAAACAATCCAACTATAGTTTTGGCAGACGAACCAACTGGAAATTTGGACTCGGTTACTGCTCAAAACATTGTTCAATTAATGAAGAAAATGGCAAAGGAACTAAACCAAACTTTCATTGTAGTTACTCACGACAGAAAGCAATTTGGAGATGTTGATCGAATTATCACTGTCAAGGACGGTCGCGTATTTGAAGGTGAACATATGGACCCGATGGAGGTCACAATATGAATTACAAACTTTTTTTCATTGTAGCAATTTTCTTGTCAGGAACTTGTGTATCTAATATTGATGCTCAAATTGAAACAGCCCCACCAGGTCTTATAACTAGCACCGAACGGATCATGGGCGTAAAATTCCTTGATGCTTATTTTGGAACTGCAACAACCAAGATAGAAGTTGGACCAGGAGACAAGAATGTACCGTTAACAGTATCATTGGCTAATATAGGAACTAACGATATTGTAGGTATTAAGGGACAATTATTTTTGCCAATTGGATTCTCTTCACCAAATGGTAGTTACAAGCCAATTTATGCAGATACTAATGAAAAGGCTCTTGCGGGTGCTAATTTCCAATTAACATTCTTCGTAAACATTTCTCAAGCAGCAGATATCAAAACATATCCTGGAACTGTAGAGCTGGATTATTCAAGATTACGAGAATCTGGACTCCATCACGACTCATTTCAGTTTGATTTTAAACTAACTGGTGAGAGTGTAATTAATCTTAAAGCTGTTACGCCATTTATCACATCAATCACAAATAACAATGTAGTTTTAGAAATTTCGAATCCAGGCTCCTCTAGTTTATCAAATATTGATGTAGTTTTACAAAATACTTCTACAACAACTTCTTCCACAACTACATCCACCACAAATGTAGAGAAAGTAATTTTTGATCAAAATCAGTGGAAAATTGGAAATATTGGACCAAACTCCTCAAAGACATTTTCATTTAACGTGTTTGTTCCAGAAAGTTTGAAAAATGAACCATTACGTATTCCATTAGGAATTACTTATTCTGATGCACATGGAGAACAAAAGTCTGTAACTAGGGTTGCAGATCTTTACATTAATGGATTAGTCAACCCATCAATATATGGAGTAAAAGTAATTGAATTGTCAGGAAAGAAAACTATTATTGGCGAGATATTAAACGAAGGAAACTCTGATGGATTATTTGGATTTGTCAAATTACAACCACTTGGAGATTCAAACATCAGGGAATCATCTCAGTATATCGATGAAATAGAACCTGACTCTCCGGTACCATTTAATATTCCGATAGAAACTAACGGAATTCTAAGTTTTGGTGAACATGATATTAGGATACTAGTTTCATACAAAGATTCAGTGCGTGATGAACATGTACTAACATATGATACCACCATCACCATCAAACCATTTGAGGATAACACTGATTATGGTTCTATGATAGGCGGGTTGATTTTTCTTGCATTTGTAATTGCAGTAGCTTACAAACTGTATAGTAAAAATAAGATTCCATTTATCAAAAAAGGACAAATTCCATTCATTCATAAAAAACAGATTCCTAGAAAACATAGCTAAACAATATAAACAATTAGAGAAATACTCGATCATCAAAATGAAAGAGATCGAAGTTCCAAAGAATTTAAGACAATTCATGCTTGAAGGAGCAGAAGAGACCAACCTTGGTGACAAAAAGGGAGCCAGAAAACAATTCCGATATGGAAATCTACACATACGTGAATATGATGATAAGTTTACAGTTCATTCAGATAAAATTGATCCTAGAAAAAATCCATTAGGACATTTGTTAGTTGATGCACCAGAAGTTTTGGTTGGTCTAGCAGGAGCTGCTATTGGTGGATTAGCAATTGGAGCTTACATTTACAAAATGAAAAAAGACTCTCCAATCAAAACACCACAATCAATAATCTCTGGTTTAGCTGCATCCTTGGCAACAGGTTATGCGTCATACATTATTTCAAAAAAACTAAAAGAGTAACATCTTGGTACTTGTAAGAACAATTCACGTGTTTATCAAACTGGTTCCAGTTATACTAGCTCTAAGAAAAGATCGAATTCTTTGGGTCGCACAGGAAGGAAAGGGTATAGACGAAAAGCGATTTAGAAGAAATGCACAAAGAATTCTAAACACATGTATTTCACTAGGTCCTGTTTTTATAAAATTTGGTCAGTGGCTTTCGTCACGTGCTGACATTCTACCACAACCCTATCTAGAAGAATTATCTAAATTACAAGATAGTGTTCCAGCTGCTTCATTTGATAAAGTAAGACCAATAATTGAGAAAGATATTGGTAAAATTGAAGAGAAGTTTGATGATCTTGATCAAAACTCACTATCTGGCGCATCACTTGGACAAGTACATCGTGCAACAAAGAACGGACAACAAGTCATAGTAAAAATAAAGCGACCAGGTATTGAAAAGCAAGTAGAAAAAGATCTTAAAGTTTTGATGAAGATAATCCCATTTGCAATGAAGTTTGTTGATCCAAATTTGAGATTCTCAATTATTCCAATAATGAAACAGTTTGCAGACTCGATTCATGAGGAGATGGACTATACTAAAGAATCGGATAATCTAAAAAAAATAAAAAAGAATATGAAGCCATACAATAATGTCGTAATTCCAGAAGTTCATGATGATTATTCAACAAAAAATATTCTAACGATGGAATACATTCCAGGAATCAAAATTACCAATATTCAGGAGCTCGACAAAAAGGGAATTGATAGACAACAGTTGGTTATTGACGTGCACAAGGTCTTTTTTACTATGCTTTTGCGACATTCAATATTTCATGCAGATCCACACCCAGGAAACATCTCGGTGAAGGATGACGGATCCCTGATTTTATATGACTTTGGAATGATTGGAAGGCTGAACAATGAGACTAGATTACGTCTTGTGCGACTTTATCTTGCCCTTGTGGAAAAAGATCCTCCAAGAACTGTAAATGCAATGGATGATCTTGGAATGCTTGCACCAGATTTTAATCGAGAAGTAATAGAAAAGGGAATTGACATGTCCATAAAATCAATGTATGGTAAAAAGCCAGACGAGATGGAAGTAGAAGCTTTGATGTCTCTTGCAAATAGGACAATGTCAAAATTTCCATTTAAACTTCCAAAGAATCTTGCACTTTATCTTAGAATGTCAACTATCATAGAAGGAATCTACCATACACACAAGGTTGATTTCAAGTTCATCAAGGTTCTAAGACAAATTCTAGAAGAGGAAAGTTTGATCAAAGATGCATACATTGAAGAGATCAAGCATTCATTCAAAAGATTTGCAAAGACACTTGATGATACTCTAACAATTGCACCAGAGATAAAAAAATTCATGGATGAGAATCGGATTCTACAGCAAAAAAACAAACGTGGTTCGAACACATTACTTTCGGGAAGTATCTTATCTGGGGCCGTGTTTTTTGGTTCTGCTTTTCTGTTTCAGTCAAATGAAACCATTGGAACAATTGGAATGATTGCATCTGCAGCAATCATGGGAATATTTGTGGCAGCTAGAAATCGTTAATCTAATGAGATTTCTTTTCCCTTCTTCGTAATTGGGATTTTAATTGTCAGTACACCATTAACATATTTTGCAGAATTTACTTTCTCTTCTCCCTCTTTCACAGTTATTGGTAATCTCATTTTTTTCTCAATTATACGTGGTCTTTGTTTCATTACTATTCTACCATTCACATCATTTTTCTTTTCTGCTTTAATAGATAAGACATTTGAATTCAATGTAACATTAATGTCGTTTTTATCAAATCCTGGAATATCCACTGTGACTATGAGAGTATCATTTTCTTCATGTAGATCAATTGGGGGTAATACAAATTCAAAAAATTCCCTAGATTTGTCATCTATTTCTTTAAAAAAATCTTTAGCTATATTTTTTACTAAATCCATTTCTTCCAATGAATTTTTTTACATTATAAATTTTGATAGATTTTTAATCATGAGATGCTAATTTTACAATATGATTATTGCGATTGAGGGTAGCGATCAGGCTGGAAAGAAAACACAAACTGCAATGTTAGCCAAGGCATTAAAATCACAAAAAATCAAAACAGCAGTATTCGATTTTCCTGATTATTCAACCGTCATTGGTAAAGAAATTGATGCTTACCTTCACGGCAAAAGAAAATTTCCTCCTGAGATCATTCATTATCTTTATGCAGCAAATAGATGGGAAAAAGTGGAAGAGATTAAAAAATCAGCTGCAAAAAATTCTATTTTAATAATGAATAGATATTATCATTCTAACATTGTTTATGGCATTGCAAATGGATTAAAGGAAAAGTGGTTAGAAAGCCTAGACTCTAGTGTTCCAAAATCTGATCTTGTTATTGTTTTAGATGTTTCACAAACTGAATCATTTTCACGTAAAAAATCTAAAAGAGACAAATTTGAAAAAAATAAACTTTTTTTAAAAAAAATATCTCAAATATATCGTAAACTAGCTAAAAAGCACAAGTGGAAGATAATTGACGCATCAGGTACTAAACAAGAAACTCATAAGGAAATTCTTAAAATCATTTTTAAAAAAATAGGATCATGAAAAAAACATATTTAGACATAATTGATCCGATTCATGATTTTGTACGAGTTAATAATAGTGAATTGGAAATTATTGACACACCAATCTTCCAAAGATTGAGGAGGATAAAACAACTATCGGGAGCTCATTTGATATATCCTGGGGCTCAACATACTAGATTTGAACACTCTCTTGGTGTTATGCATATTGCATCTATGGCATGTCAATCACTTCTTGAAAAATCAATTATTCCATTAGACGAAATTCAAAATTTACGGTTTGCTGGACTATTACATGACATAGGGCATGGTCCATTTTCACATCTTTTTGAAGAGGTATTACAAAAAAATCGAAAAATATCTCATGAACATCTTGGAAGAAGTATTATACAAAAGACAGAGATTGGTGATCTTATCTCAAAAAATGGATTTAGTAAAAAATCTATAGCAAATCTTGCTTTCAGTAACTCCAAACATCAATTCATGAATGAGATAATTTCTGGTGCTTTGAGCGCAGATATGATGGATTATTTACTTCGAGATGGATATTTCACGGGTGCTGAACATGCAAAAATTGATCACAAGCGTCTGACATATTCTTTAGATGTTTACAAAAATAAACTTGCACTTGATAAATCTGCATTGGTAAATTTTGAAACGATGTTGATTTCTAGATATCAAATGTTCAAAGCAGTATATTTTCATAAAACTGTGAGAGCTGGTGAGGTAATGCTACTAAAAGCAATGAGTTTGGCAGAAGATGAACTAGGTTTTTCTTCATTAGATCTAGACGAATTTCTAAAACTTAGTGATGAATATGTTCTCTCTAAATTACTTAATCTCTCAGAATCTAATTCTGACCTCAAAACTTCAAAAAAAATTGCCACTAATTATTTGAACAGGAATTTATTCAAATGTGTATTTGAAAGAATGGTAACCTCAAAAAATGGATTTAGTAATAAAATAATTGGCGAATTAGAGAATAAAATTGCAAAAAAGTCAAAAATTGACTCAAACGAAATTCATTTAGATACATCTACTACAAATTCAATCCCAATGACACCATCAAAAAAAGAATCAAAATCAGTAATTTTGATAACTAGGAAAAATAAAATCATAGCAGAAGAATTTCCAATTTCAAAGATTCCATTGGTTTCTACAATATCTGGTAAAATGAATATTCTTAGAGTATATACTCAACAAAATAACCGCAAAAAAGTTGAAATTGCTGCTAAATCAATACTTGGTGAAATAGAATAATGAAAAAAAAAATAGTCATAAAACTTTCTGGTAAAGTATTTGCCGTTGAGGAAACAAAGAAACTAAAAGATTACGCCACATTTTTTGTAAAGAAAAGCAAAATTTGTCAACCGATAATAATAGCTGGTGGTGGAAAGATTGCGCGATATTTTATCAATCATGCTAGATCTTCTGGGGCTGATGAGTCCACGCTAGATGAACTTGGAATTGAAATATCAAGACTTAATGCTCGATTACTGATTTATGCACTAAAGGGTAAAGCCTACCCTCACCCACCTACAAATTTAACCGAAGTAAAACTTGCAGTAGATAGTGGCTTAATTGTTGTTACGGGCGGATTACATCCAGGTCAAAGTACTAATGCAACTGCTGCACTTATCGCAGAAAAAGTTCATGCCACAGAATTTCTAAATGCAACAGATGTTGATGGAATATATGATTCAGACCCAAACAAAAATAAAAATGCTAAAAAATTCAAACGAATAGAATTAAAGAATCTTCGTAATTTATTGGTCCATGAGGATTCTGTAGCTGGAGGTTATGATCTTATGGATATTGTGGCATTGAAGGTGATAGAAAGATCCAAAATTAAAACAAGAATTATCAAATCAGATGTCAAAACCATTGAAAAAGCTATGAAAGGATTATCGATAGGAACTGAAATAATCTTACCTAATTGATTATTTTAATTCATTTTGTACAGTTGGGTATACATCATTCCAAATCTTAATTTTATTATCTGAAAATTCAGCTATACCTGAATCCAAAACTTTTTGGAAAACACTTTTTGCCTCACCTTCATCTAACGGTTTTGTTTGTGCTTTCGTAAATCCACCTTCATCTACTAATATTATTACAAAACCATCCTCAGTTTTTATTACTGCAGCAAATGATTCTTCACCTACAGGAAAAAATTTTCCATCAATTTTTTTCGTTGTCAGAGTTAACATAGCAAAACCAGTTATTTCAAACAAGGCCATTTGTGCTTTATTTGCCACCCGCTTTCCGATTTGGACAGCTTGAAAATACTGCATAATTTTATCAAACTATCGTAGTATAAGCATTTTATCTTAACACTTAAGAAATGTACTAAAAAAACTGACATATGAACCCAAGAATATTTGTTGGTGTTGCGGTTGTAGCACTTGTAGCAGTTTTGTTTCTATTTGGATTTACTGGAACTTCGGTAATCAGCGATGTCAGTGAAGATGGATTTTTCACTTCACCCTCAGATCTGGGACAAACAGTTTTACCACTTGAGATTGATTTACACGATCTTTCCATATTAGAAGTCTCAGAAAAACGGGCAACTTTGAAAGTGGAATTTAAGGTTACGAACCCAAATTTCAAATCAGTTATGCTTCAACTAATCAAATATTCTATTTACCATGATGATGAATTAATTGAGGTGGGTGAAATAGGTACAAGACCAGAAGGTGGCATTACTTCGCCAACTTATTTTATCATACTTAATGAAAGACCATCTATAATTGGTGAAAAATTTACTATCAAAAATACAGGTAATACTCCTGAGCTTTGGCAGGCACTAAATAATGATGAATTAAATTGGAGAGTAAACGCTGAGATATTTTTTAATCTTAGTTCATTGACATCAGGACAAGAGAATACATTGATTTTTGATTTCAGCAAACAGGGCTAAAATGTATCATAAAATTATGAAATTGTGATTATTTGTTAAAATATAAGAAAAATTAACAATACTATATATGATGGAAGCTGGCAAAATCAACAAATGGCAGAAGCATCAATGGCAGCATTCGGGTCAGCAATAGGAGTTTTAATCGCTATGGCAGTTGTAACATTTGCACTCCGTGGCAAAGGACATCCTGAAGCACCAGACGCCTCATAAAAAAAAATTAGAAAACACCCTACATTATTTTTCTAATCTTTACTACCGAATAGATTTCTAAAGGTGATTGGTTTACCTTCCTTCTTTTTGATATAACATCTAGAGTAGTATTGACAAGTATTGCAATCCACTGATGGTTCTATTATGGGTGGCTTGGCTTTTGCATCACTTTTTTGCCTCTTTAGTAAATCATGTAATACCATAGCTCTCCTGACAACCTCTTCAAACATCTTTTGATTTCTATTTACTACAAACGAATCTTCTTTTCCATCCCTGGTGATATATGTAATTATACCTTCAATTTTGTCAAAGATCCACATACACGCATTTAGATATAAAATATCACTAGCTAGCGGACTTTCAGGAAATTCTTCAATAGATCGAAAAATCATAATAACATCACTCTCAATCATATCCGCCTGTCCTTTTAGTTCTACACCATCTTTCATTTTGTAATTATCTGTAGTGGCTTTTGATTTCATCTGTCGAAAAACTCCACCTAAAACTTGGTTTAAATTACTTTCTTCTACATTAACTGGCTCTACTCTATCATAGTAAGATTTTCGTAAACATTTTGTAACTTCATGAAGAAGAATTGTGTTGAAATCCTTAGGATCAATATCTATTTGAATGTCTTGTCTAATACCGTCTAGAGCGTTTTTAACAATCTGTTTGTAGTCTTTGTCTCCAGCACCACCACCAGAAAATTTAGGAGTCATGATTCTCACCTATATTTAGTACCTTAAATAGATTAACCACAACTTATTTTCCCACGAACATATCCAAAACAGTGTTTTTATCAGATTTTGATAAAGTAGAAAATCCTTCTAATAACTCCTTTTGAATCTTGAAAGTCTGGCCAGATAGTTTTTTCAGATCAATAATATTGAAAGGCATAATGTCCTTCACTTTTCCATCACAATACGCCCTTATGTATTTCTCAAAAATTGAGTATGCAAATGAAGGTGAAATTTTGGCTAGTATTTTTATGGATTCTTTAAAATGATTCTCTTTTATTTCAGATTTTGACAAAAATTGCTGTAATACACCCTCTTTATCTTTTAATTCAGATAGGCCTAATGCAACAAGAAGCCCCTTTATTGTTAATTTGTAAAATGGAACGCCTGTTTCTTGCAAAGCCTTAGGTCCACGAGTTAGTGGTAACCGCCCATCTTCGATGACAATATTCAATGGAATAAGGACTTCATCTAAATCCCGAAAAACTCCAGAATAGATATTCTTCCAAATTATACCATTTTTTTCTGCTATATGTTGAGCAATTGCAGTACGTGTTCTTGTAATAGAATCACCCTCTGAAGCAAGGTGAGAAATGATATACCTTTGCCTCTTAGCCTCACCAGTCAATTGACTAGTTTTTGTTTTAAATGTGTGAAATATAGCTAGATTGTTTGTTGTATTCTTCAGTAAGGTTCACCTTTCATGCCTATTTCTAATATAACATAATATTAGAATTTTGTGATACTATCTTAATTTAAATATCTTTAGTAAATGACTTCATTTATCATTAATCCAACTTTATGTTTATATCCACATCATCGACCCGAAAAAGAAGATGAACTCTAAAAACCATAAGTATGCTCTATTACTTATGGCCGCAGTCGCAATTACCGCGACAGGAGCAATGTCTCAGGCATATGCCCAACAGATTACCGATGGTATGGATGGGTATATTGTCGGAGACCCTGATGGCGGCGCCGGAATCTATACTGGAAATCCCAACGAATGTTGGCATGATACAGATGACGATGGCGTTCCAGATATGTATTGTCTGATAGATACAGGTGATACAGCTTGGATGATAACGGCATCTTCTCTAGTTTTGTTCATGACACCAGGAGTAGCATTCTTCTATGGTGGACTTGCAAGATCAAAGAACGCTGTTAACACCGTTGGTATGGTATTCATTGTCATGGGACTGATGTCAGTCCAATGGGTGCTCTGGGGATACTCCCTAGCATTCGGACCACATGATAGTGAAGCAAACATGTTCATGGGTAACTTAGATTACATGGGTTTCAATCAAGTTTCAGCTTGGGCACCGCTAGGTGAACCAGGTCCATGTGAAGGCACATGGTCTGATTATTATCAGATGCAACAAATGAAATCTGAAGACGCAGGTCTATGTAGTCAAGGATGGCCTGGTACAGTACCACATCAATTGTTTGCAATGTTCCAAGCAACATTCGCAATCATCACACCAGCTCTTATCGTTGGCGGTTTAATTGACCGAATGAAGTTCAGCGCTTTGTGTATATTTGTTCTCTTATGGGGAACCTTCGTCTATGACCCAATAGCACACTGGGTATGGGGAGGTGGATACATAGGAAACATGGACTTTGATCCAGACTTATCACCAAGCTATGGACTTGACTTCGCAGGCGGCACTGTAGTTCACATATCTTCAGGATTCGCAGCTCTAGCTGGAGCTTTAGTTCTTGGTAGAAGACTTGGATACGGTAAGGTTCCAATGGAACCACATAACGTACCAATGGTTGTACTAGGAGCTTCAATACTCTGGTTCGGCTGGTTCGGATTCAATGCAGGAAGCGAAGTACTATCAGACGGAATTGCTGTTAGTGCTTGGACTGTAACAAACACTGCAACTGGTATGGCTTCAGTAACTTGGTTGCTGATGTCATGGGCACATACTGGCAAAGCTAGTATTACAGGTGCTGCAACCGGTGCAGTAGCAGGATTGGTAGCAATCACACCAGCATCTGGTTGGGTTGGACCAATGGCAGCAATCATAATTGGTGTCGCTGCAGGAACTGTTTGTTACGGAGCAGTTGCATTCAAGAATGCACGAAAATGGGACGACGCACTCGATGTATGGGGTGTACATGGAATGGGTGGTTTCACAGGTGCAGTTTTGACTGGAACACTTGCTAGTCCTCATGTATGGGATACCGGTGACGGTATTGGTGCATGGACTGGAACACCAGAAGGATATGAGCAACAAGCTATCAACATAGCAGGCGCATGTCTTTCAGTTGCATATGCATTCGGTGTTACAATTGCTATACTGAAGATTATGGACGCAATCTGGCCAGGTGGAATTCGAGTTACTCCAAAAGAGGAGGAAGTCGGACTCGACATTGCCCAGAACGGTGAACGAGCATACATAAACGAGTAGAAAAACTCTCATCTTTTTTCTCTTTTTTTTATTTATCTCCTAAGAAAACTCATTTACCGTGTCAGCGCTATACAAATCTATGTTCATTTCAACAGTCAAGTTGGATAAAATCATTAATGATTCTAACCTAATCTTGATTGATGCTAGATCCTTCCAAGAGTATTCCAAAGGTCATATTACAAACGCTGTAAGCTTGGATCTTTTTTCATTTCATTGGATTGATACAAGCCAAGATGGAATATCATCGTTTAATGAACAATTTACAAAAATTTTTTCGCGTATAGGTATCTCGGAGGGAAAAAATGTTGTTTTCTATGATAATATGTCTGGAATGCTTGCTGCAAGAGGAGTCTGGCTGCTTGAATATTTTTCACATAACAACGTATCAATGCTTGATGGTGGTTTCACAAAATGGAAGAATGAGGGACGCATATGGGATACAATTCCGACTGCCAACAAACCAACCAATTTTACTGCAAAGCCAAATCCAAAGGTTTTAGCAGGTTTTGAATACGTATCAGATAACCTTGGTAAAATTACAATTTTGGATGCACGTTCAAAGGAAGAATATGATGGTAAACTCGTAAGAGCAGCGAGAGGTGGTCACATACCGACATCAACTAACGTAGATTATACTGAAAACATAGCCAAAGATGGAACTCTCAAAAATAACGAGGAACTTTCTAAACTATATCAAATGTCAAAAGACACAGAAATTGTAACTTACTGTCAGGGTGCATACAGAGCGGCAAATACATTTCTAGCCTTAAGGACGATCGGGTTTACAAACGTCAAAGTATATCTTGGTTCTTGGGGCGAATGGGGAAATAAACTAGAACTTCCCATCGAATAAAAAATTCTGATCGGAATTTTCATGATATGGTTAATATAACGTTAGGAGGGCAGCGTGATCAGATGGCTCATAACAGGAAAAAATTTTCCTATCTCGCTATTGTTGCGGGAGTAGTCATGTTATCTATGACATTTATTTCGCCACCAGCATTTGCTGCTGAGGGCGGCGATTCAGGATTATCAAAGCCAATTTTGGCACTCGCTGCTGCAATTGCAATAGCAGGAGGTTTAATCGGTACTGGTAGTGCACAACAGGGAATTGGTGCAGCTGGTATGGGAATTATAGCAGAAAAACCAGAAAAGTTTGGTCAAGTTCTATTCTTCTTCGTAATTCCAGAAACACTGTGGATTATCGGTTTCGTTCTAGGAATTATTCTGTTATTGGATATACTCTAGGGCGAAGCACCTTGAGTATAGACAAATTTGTTACTGAGATACAAAATCGAAAAAAAAACGATCTTGCTGAGCTAGACAAAAAACTAGGCGATAAAAAATCAGAAACTGACACTCAGAAAAATTCTACAGTAAAAGAGCTCAAGGAGAACTATGCCAACGAAGCAAAAACAAAGGCGGAAAGAGAAGGAGCGAGAATTGTTGAGGCTGGAAAACTGGAAGCAAAGAAAATTCTGTTCGATGCAATTAATAAAAACTTAGATTCCACGTTCGATGTTATCAAAAAAGAACTAGAAGGTTACTCAAAAAAATCTGAATACACACAAGTTATGCAAAAGTTAGTTGATTATTCAAAGAAGGTACTTGCTAAAGAAATAGTTGTACGTTGCCGCGAAGAGGATAAATCATTTTTCAAAGATGGCGTACAAGTTGGCTCTACAATTCAGACTCTAGGTGGTTTTATTGCTGAAAACAAAGAAGGCACAAAAGAACTTGATTTGACTTTTGAAGAATTGCTTAGAAATAATGAAGACGAGATAAAGAATTCAATTTTGGAGAAGATACTATAATGGGTGCATCTCAGTACGCATCTTCATTTGGAAGACTCCAATCAATTGCAATAAATTTTCTTTCAGAGGATGTACTACAAAATCTTCTCAAGGCAAACAGTGTTACGGATATAGTCAAGCAACTAGAATCAACTTGGTATGGAGAAGAGATTAAAAAATCTGCATCAGTGTACAACGGCGCAGAACTTTTAGAAGTAGCGCTTAACCGTCAACTTGTTGAAACTAATAGAGTTATTTCAGAAGCAACACCATTTGCAGGTAAAAATGCAGTTAGAACCTATCTTTCAAAATGGGATCTTTACAATATCGAACTAATTCTATCTTCAAAGGCAATGGGAAGAGAAATCACAGAGACTGAGTCATTGTTAGTTTCTAGCAGAAATGTTCCAGCAGGAATTGCAGCTGGAAACATATCACATGATGAAATAAAGATTATTCTTGCAGAAACGAGCGTTGATGGTGTAGTAAACAAACTCGCAAAATATGGTTATGGTGTAATCTTGATGAAACACTTGGATGAATTCCAAAAGACTGGCGACATGGGACCAATGATGTCTGCACTACATGAGGAATATTATCAAAAGATGCTTGAATCACTCAAATTCTTCCAGGGAGATGAAGGCGCAATTAGGGAATTGATTCGTGCGGAAATAGACAAGAAAAACATTCTAAATCTTTTGAAAGCAAAAGATTCAAACTTAGAAAAAGACGTTGTATCTAAACATCTTATTGAGAATGGAAGAATTTCCACAAAAGAATTACTTGATAGTTATGAGGTTAAGGACGTAGCAGAACTTGTTGGTAAGTTTGATTCTTACTTTAAACTAACTGATGCAATTGAACAATACAAAACTTCAAAAAGTTTGATTGATTTTGAGGTTGCAATCACTAAGATCATTTTTGAGAATAATGTAAAAAAATTGAGAAATATTGCATTATCAATAGGAAATATTTTCTATTTTATATTTCGGGCAGAGATTGAACATGAAAATCTAAAAAGGATTACATATGGTAAGCGATACGATCTTTCAACTGATAAAATTAAGGAGATGTTATTGATTTGAGTGAACAGGTTACAAAACCAAAAATTGACGCAAGCGGAAGACTCGCTGTTGTAGGAGATCGTGAGCTTGTAATAGGGTATCGTCTGATTGGAATTGATGATACATTTATTGTCAGCGATGAAGAGGATGCAAGTAAAAAAATTCAGGAATTATACTCATCTGGTGAATTTGGTTTGATTATTGCAAGTAATTCAATGCAGGCTAAGCTCTCATCAAAATTTTTAGCTGAGATTAAAGAATCAATCGAGCCATTGGTATTGTTCATGCCTTCACAACAAGAAACAACTGAAGAGAACGAAGAATCAATTGCTGCATTGGCAAAACGAGTTCTGGGAATTAGTATAGAGGTTAATTGAGATGGTAGAAGCTACTGTTGCAAGAATTTCTGGTCCTGTTGCTGTTGCTAAAGATCTAGAAGGCGCGCAAATGTTTGACGTTGTACGTATTGGAGAGATGGGTCTTGTTGGTGAAATCATTCGTCTAGAAGGAAATTCAGCACAAATTCAAGTTTACGAAGATACAACTGGTCTCAAACCAGGAGAGAAAGTAGTTAATACAAAAAGACCACTCTCCATGCAGCTTGGACCAGGACTCTTAAAATCAATTTATGATGGAATTCAAAGACCTTTGGATGTTCTCGCCGCAGATAGTGGAGATTTCATCAGTAGAGGAAAGGTTGTTCCTGCACTTGATCAAAAGAAAAAATGGGATTTTGTTCCAATAAAGAAAAATGGAGATCAAGTTTCTCCTGGTGAGATAATTGCTGAAGTTCAAGAAACTCCACTAATCAAACACAAAATTATGGTTCCATACAATGTTTCTGGCGAACTCATAGACATTTCTGAAGGACAGTTTACTGTAAATGATAAAGTTGCTGCCGTAAAAAATGGCAAGACAACTGATATCGGTCTATCAAGTTGGTGGACAGTAAGAACACCAAGACCTGTTTTGAGAAAGCTTGCACCTGATCAACCATTACTTACAGGTCAAAGAGTGCTTGACACATTTTTCCCTGTTGCTAAAGGTGGTTCAGCTGCAATTCCGGGTCCGTTTGGAAGTGGAAAAACAGTAACACAACAACAGCTTGCTAAATGGGCAGATAGTGAGATAATTGTTTACATTGGTTGTGGAGAAAGAGGAAACGAAATGTGTGATGTATTGTCATCATTCCCTAAACTCGAAGATCCAAAATCAAAGCGTCCTTTAATGGAACGAACTATTCTAGTAGCAAACACTTCAAACATGCCAGTAGCTGCACGTGAAGCAAGTATCTATACTGGAATTACAATGGGCGAATATTATCGTGATATGGGATACGGTGTAGCACTTATGGCTGACAGTACTTCAAGATGGGCCGAAGCATTAAGAGAAATTTCAGGAAGACTGGAAGAAATGCCCGGCGAAGAAGGATATCCAGCATATCTAGGAAGAAGGTTAGCAGAGTTTTATGAAAGAGGAGGAAGAAGTATTGTTATTTCCCCTGAAGAGCGACAAGGCTCATTATCATTAGTAGGAGCAGTTTCTCCACCAGGTGGAGACTTTTCCGAACCAGTTTCACAAAACACACTTAGAGTAACTCGTGTATTCTGGGGTCTTGATGCTAGTTTAGCAAACAGAAGACACTTCCCATCCATCAACTGGCTAACGAGCTATTCCTTGTACATGGATGATATGGCAGATTGGTACAAGTCTAATGTTTCAAAAGATTGGATTGATCTAAGAAAAGAGGCATTAGAAATTTTACAAAAAGAATCAGAACTACAAGAGATTGTACAACTTGTAGGATATGACGCACTACCAGAACCAGAAAAGGGAATATTGGACACCGCACGTTCAATTCGTGAAGACTATCTACAACAAAGCGCATTTGACGAGGTTGATACTTACACATCAATACAAAAACAGCACAAGATGTTGTCTACCATTTTAGAATTTGGTAGGAAAGAGGCTGATGTAATCAAGAAAGGATCTACGTCTGCAAAAGTGGGTGCACTTGAATCAAGAGGAATGATACCAAAAATGAAATGGACAAAAGAGGAAGAATTAGAAAAATTACTAAACGATAT
>ENA-UPTF01001190-UPTF01001190.1-marine-metagenome-genome-assembly--contig:-NODE-1190-length-16808-cov-3.673062_pt1 | contig 16808 bp, 14 predicted proteins | sample MGYA00238166_ERZ767019 | MGnify/ENA primary metagenome ERZ767019 (study PRJEB28930, sample SAMN06266391) | marine metagenome | isolation source: Sea water from 250 m depth | place: Atlantic Ocean...
TTATGACAACTATGATGCGTTGAGTTTTGATTGCTACGGAACCTTGATCGATTGGGAGAGTGGAATATGGCAAGCTTTCCAACCATTGTTGGTAGAAAACCCACATCTTCAGATAGACCAGAATCAGGTGTTGGCAGCCTTTGCAGAATTTGAAAATGAGATTCAGTCGGATCATCCAGACATGTCATACCCTGAGGTTCTGAAAAGCATTCATAACCGGTTCGCATTGAGTCGCGATCTTGTAACGAATGAAAAATTAGATACTTCATTTGGTGCATCGGTCGGTGGGTGGCCTGCATTTCCAGATAGTATGGAAGCGCTGGCCGACCTAAAGAAACGATATACGCTGGCTATTCTTTCAAATGTTGATGATGTTGGTTTCGCAGCGTCTAATGAACATTTGGGCGTTGAATTTGATGCGATCTATACGGCACAGAAGATCGGTACCTACAAGCCAAATGTTCGAAACTTCGAGTTTCTATTTACCCAACTATTCGCTGAGCACGGCATTTCCCGAGAACGAATATTGCATGTGGCCCAGAGTCTTTATCACGACATTCAGCCGGCAAAAATGCTGGGTATGGATTGTGTTTGGATCGATCGGCAGGGTCTGTCTACCGGAGGCGACTGGGGAGCTACGTCAGCAGTTACGGAATTACCGGAGGTTGATGCAGTGTTTGCCGATCTGGCATCGTTTGCACAGGCAGTCGCTAATAGTTGATGCTGCCAAGCAACTGTTATTTGGCTGTACGCGCTGATTGGTGTCAGGGGCCAGCGAATTCTGCAAGTGCTTTGCGTACGTATTCTGCGTGATCCTTGGCCTTGACGCGTTTCCAGTGCTTGGCCACCTTACCTTCAGGGTCAATAAGCACTGTTGAACGGATGACGCCTTCTGAAATCTTTCCATACATATTCTTCTCACCCCAAGCACCATATTTTTCCATCATCTTATGGGTTGGGTCTGATAGCAAGCGAATCTTGAGCTTAAATTTCTTGATGAACTTCTGGTGACTCTCAATTGAGTCCGGACTGCAGCCGTAGACCATTGCGCCGAGTTTTTCAAAAGCCTTCAGCGAGGACGTGAAGTCGCAGGCTTGAATTGTGCAGCCCGGCGTGTCGTCAGCTGGATAAAAGTACAAGACGGTCCATTTACCGGCTAGGTCTGACAATTTTACCTTTTCACCGTTGTGGTCATTCAGTGTAAATGATGGAGCTTTTTTACCTTCTTGTATAGCCATTTTGTGGACTCTCCTGTGATCGAGTGAATGCGGGTCGTGATTAGGCCTATTATTGGTCTGCTGACAGACATTGTGAATCTTTACTAACCTGAATTCGGTTAAAAGAGGTTTAAGCCAAACACGACATACTAATAGATATTATTTTCTCTTGGATTGTCCAAACACCTGTGCGAGCAGCAACGCTATTGACGTAACGAGTACCATAATCGTTGAAATTGATGCAATCGTGGGGTCAATTTGATCACGCAGCGCAAGGAACATGCTACGCGTAATCGTAGACATTTTCCCCCCGGTGATAAATAAAGCTACGATGACCTCGTCAAACGATACGATAAAGGCCAATAGTGCCCCAGTGATTACGGAGAATCGTATCTGGGGCAGGGTGACGATGAAGAATGCTTTCAATCGAGAAGCGCCCAGACTGCGAGCAACTCGTTCTTGATTCATGTCGTAACTCCTCAATCCTGCACTAATCACAATCAGAACCATCGGCAAAGCTAACGTGGAGTGAGCTAGGACCAAACCGATCATGCTGTTATTGAGTTTTAACTTCGTGTAGGCAAAGAACACACCAATTGCGATTAGAATCACAGGTACCATCATGGGTGTAATTAGCAATATAAATATAAATCGAGAGAGACGAAGCTGCGAGACGTAAAGTCCGTAGGCGGCCATGGTCGCAATAGGGGTGGTGATTAACACCGTGATCACAGCAGCTTTTAACGAAACCCAGGTGGCGGTCATCCATTCTGATGATCCAAAGTAGTTTTCATACCATCTTATGTCCCAACTTTCGGGTGGAAATTCCAGGTACTGGGAAGCCGAAAAGGACATCGGAATTACGATGAACGTGGGAACAATCAGAAAGATGATTACGAGGCCTGAAATGAAGTAAAGCCACAAGCGATTCCGATGGGGAATTTGGGTGTCCGATGCGGGACTATCCAACCAACTCATGATCCGCCGCCTCCACCAAGCACTCGATCCAAGCGCAATAACTTGTGTGAGATGAATAGCACCAAGAGTGTCAGTAGCATCAAGACCACACCCAGCGCACTAGCTGTACCGAAGTTGAAGAATAGGTCAATGATAGTCTCAATCTTCATAGAGACCATGATGATCCTACCGCCACCCAAGACGGCGGGTGTTACAAAAAAACCAAGGCACAGCACGAATACGACGACAATGCCTGCAAATAGACCGGGCAGAGAGAGTGGCAAATAGATGTTCCAGAACGCTTGAAAAGGGCTAGCACCTAGATTGCTGGCAGCCTTGACGTAATCTTGGTCAATTGTGCGCATTGAGCCGTACAATGGTAGAACGAGGAATGGCAACATAATGTGGGCCATCCCTATCAATGTGCCATTCATATTGTGGACCAATCTCAAAGGTGCATCCCATAGACCCAGTTCCATGCCCCATTGATTGACCAAACCTTTACGCTGGAGAACCACCAGCCAGGCGTACGTCCGAACCAGCAAAGAAGTCCAGAAAGGTAGCAGTACCGCGATCAAGCCTATGTTGGCCCAGCGCTGGGGCAGTTGAGCTAAAAAATAGGCGAATGGATATCCGATAATGACGCACAGCGCCGTGGTCATAAAACTCACGTTAAATGTTGTTCTAAATATCCGGAAATATGATTTGCTTTCCAGCATTCGTGTGTAGTTGTATGTGGACAGGACTCCTTCGTCATTGAAAAGCGACAACCAGAACAACCACCCGACCGGTATGGCGACAATGACAATTACAAGGAGAATCGCAGGCACAGACAGGCCGAATAGTGCCAGCCTTTCGCGACGTTCATCCTGCCTCAGACCGACGGCATTGATCCTCGTTAGAGTGTTACCCATTGAGTTGGCGGAATCGGCCATGAGTTATTCGTTATCATCTGGAATGAGCACGGTCTCATCGGGATGCAGGCCCAGTACAATCTGTGAATTCACCTCGGGCACCGCTGCTATTAAATCTTTTTGACTGACACTGCGAACGGCAACGTCAGTGCCATCAATAAGCGTGACGTATAGAAGAAAGCTCTCGCCCTGATAAACAATGTCTTTTACTTTCCCTTGGAACGTGTTGTAGGCGCTGTCATTGTTTGAGGACAGTAAGATTAGTCGTTCGGGACGAAGCATTAGGAAACTACCATTCTTTGATTCAGACCCTTTAATATCTATTGGATTACCAGCATAAGAAACTTGACCGTTCCTGTGATCTACGGGTAATAATGTTGATTCACCGATGAAATTGGCAACAAAAGTACTTGCGGGCTGGTCATAGATTTGGCGAGGCGAATCAAGCTGCATCAACTTGCCGTCGTTTATAACAGCTACTCGATCGGACATCGTCAGGGCTTCTCTTTGATCATGAGTCACATAGACAGTGGTCATTCCCAGCTTTTCATGCAGATGACGTAGCTCTATCTGCATGTGTTCTCGGAGTTTCTTGTCTAGCGCTGACAAGGGTTCGTCCATTAACAATATGCGTGGCTCGAATACGATAGCTCGCGCGAGCGCAACTCGCTGCATTTGACCACCTGACAGTTGGTCGATTCGGCGATCACCGTACCCGCCTAGTTGCACAGTCCCCAGTGCGTTCTCTACACGCTCCCGAGCGGTTTTTTTGTCGATGCCTCTGAGCCGAAGTGGAAACCCAATGTTTCCAGCAACGGTCATATGGGGGAAGAGAGCATAGTTCTGAAAAACCATACCAACTTCTCGCTTATGAGGTGGCATTCGAATGACTTCTGATTCACCAAAGAGCACACTACCGTGATCAGGGCGTGTAAATCCAGCGAGAACCATCAGAAGAGTTGTTTTTCCTGAACCTGAGGGTCCGAGGAGCGTTAAAAACTCACCACTTTGTACATCAAGATCGACTTCATCTAGCGCGTAGACGTCACCATAGGTTTTGGTGACACTTCGAATGGTAATCGGTAATGCGTTGTCCTGATCGGTTACAGGCATTCAGAAGTCCTCACAGCCTTGGATAAACAAAATAATGTAAAGGCGGCGCGCGATAGCGCGCCGCCTAGTTCATTTGTACATCATACCTAGCCAAATAATGTTACTCGGTCATCATGTCCTGATACATCTCAGACGCGATTTTTTCCCATTTCGCGTACCAGTCGAACCCGCCCGATGCTCCAACCAGAAGTTGAACTGCAGCGTTATCTGGCGACGACGGTAGTCCAGCGATGACTTCATCGCTCATTTTGCCGATCGTATAGGCCAGCTTGTTTGTAGGCCCGTAATTGATGTATTTGGGCATATCAGCCTGGAATTCGGGTTTACTGAATTCTGCGAGAGCCTTCATTGCCAAGTCAGGATTGGATGCTCCTTTGGGAATACCGAAGCAATCATAATCTAGGAGTGCTTGATCGAAGTGGTACGCAACTTTTGCACCATCGGCTTTGGCTACGTCGAAACGGCCGTTCCAACCGGTCGACATGTCGACTTCACCATCCTTCATAAGCTGCGCGTGTTGGGCGCCTGATCCCCACCATACTGCAACATGGGGCTTGAGTTCACGGATCTTATTTAGCGCCCGCTCTATGCCTTCCTTACTGTCTAAGACATTGTATATCTGATCTAATGGTACACCTTCGGCCATCAGCGCCGGCTCGAGCATACCGTGCATCTTGCCGCGAATCGCGCGAGTCCCCGGAAACTTCTTAACATCCCAGAAATCTGCCCAGCCCTTTGGGCCATTCATGCCGTAGGTTTCTGTGTTCCAGGCGGGCACTGTGGAATAGGTAATCGTGCCGACACAGCAGGGTAAATAAGTGCCGGGTATGAAGTTTGATACATCGATAATGTTGTAATCAAGGTCGATAAGAATGCCTTCTTCACATCCCCGAGCAGCGCCACCGGCGCCACTGTCAATAATGTCCCATGGCACTGCACCGGCAGCGACCTTTGTTCGAACTTGGCCGATTCCTTTGTAGGACTCTTCATTGATTGTGATTCCCATGGCTTTTGCTACGGGTTGAAAAATAGCCTTGCTTTGGGCTGCCTGGAACGATCCGCCCCATGACGCAACAGTTATTTCCCCGGCAAGGGCTGATGTTGATGTTAAACCTACAGTAACTCCAATACCGACTGAGAACAAAAATTGTTTCAATTTCATCAGTTGATTCTCCTGTGGTGGGTTAATTGTTGAGGGCTAGTATTAGCCGACAAAATACGATACTGACCAAGTACCAGCCTAAAGGCTACCAAAATTTGTTACGTGCTGTCAGCTTGATTTTTTCCGTAGTCAGCTAAGAGGTCATTGTTGGACAAAGGTCCATCAGTAAATGGATCTGAAATATTACCGTATAGATGCCGATATGATAGGTATATCAACAACAATCAATTTTAGGACAATTGCGGCAAACGCTGCCTATATGGCGAATAGTTATTTCACGACAAGGTCAAGTGATGATCGGCTGAGTCGCTCGCAACCGGATTCTGTAATGAGAACAGTGTGTCCCAGCGTCATTGCCCGGCCGGTATGCGAGTTGGCAAGAATCATGTGCAGAAAAAATGTATTTCCCTCTTCCATCAACTGGGAATTGCCTTCATAAAACATTGGTGGATCGACCCAGAGCGGGTTGTATATGGCGCTCATACCGTAACCACAGGCACGCATACGGTGTTCGCCAAAGCCGGCGGCGTCCAGGACTTGTGCATGCGCCTGATAGACATCACCCATGGGACGACCGGGTTGGATCGCCGCTTCACAGGCGAGGAGAGCATCCTTGCAGGCCTGATACATGCTGAGATGCTCGGGATGAACAGTGCCTACAATCAGTGTCCGCATCATGGCCGCGTGGTAGCGACGGTATGCGGCTGACCATTCCAGTGTCAGTTGATCCTGATCGTCGAGATTTCGTTTGCCGGAATGGTAGCGAACCAGCAGCGCGCTGGGACCGGATCCAATGATGAATTCGTTGCCGGCGTAATCGCCATCGCCGCGAAATACAATGCCTTGCATGGCGGCAAGAATATCCCCTTCAAAGGCCCCAGGCTCGGCATGCTGTACGGCTTCATCCCAGGCATCGTCCGACAGCTCGGCGGCTCTGCGTATGTAGTCGATTTCTGTGGGACTTTTGACTCTTCTAAACTGGTCGACCAGGGTGGATGCGTCTACCAGGGTACAGAACCCATCGAGTTGAGGTTCCAGCAGTCGCCAGTTATGAGCTTTAAGGCCGTAGCTATCGAACTCAATGCCGAGTGTTTTGTTTCGATAACCCAGGTCATCCAGGAGACCGCGCAGTTCCAAAGCTGGATTAACATCTTCTGTGTCGTGCCACAATCTTATATCCTGGATATCGGAGGTAAACTGAGCCTGGCGTAAATCTGGAAGTCGGGTCAGCAGTACTGTGTTGCCGCTCCCATCAATGATCAGGCACTGAAACATGCTGAAACCAAACGTATCGTATCCAGTCAGGTAGTACATTGATTCCTGTTTGAACATCAGCAATCCATCCAGGCCAAGTCCGGATAGACGCTCTGACACACGCTGCCGGCGGGATTTCATTTCAGTAGGCTCAAAATGTACGGGCATGGTTATCTCTAAAAAGTACGGCGAAAGAAGTCAGAAACAGGTTGGATACTTTATCCAAATTTACTTCTACCTGCATCGCAAGAGGTGTGTGCTCCAAATATCGTGCCAGCAGCAATTGTTTCCCGACTTGATTAAGCTGATTGAAGACTCCATGATTACAGGTGGAGGTTCATTATGCTCGCTGGAATACTGATATGTGCCGCTGGAATTCTGATTGCAGTGTACCCGCCGCTATTTGCGATGGTGGTGTCTGTGCTTCTTATTCTCACTGGCGCTCTTGTGTTTGCCAGTGCCTGGCACAGTCGTCGGTTGGCCCGCCACAGTGGTGATTCACTGATCGAACTAATACTGCGCTACTGAGGGGAAGACCGGTAAGCCGTCGTGTTTCAGCGCATTTGTTTTACCTGATACATCCCGAGTCTCGGTCGTTGTGACACGACTGGTACTTCAGAGCTGATAATTTATCTATGAGCGTCCCTAAGTTCGGACTTAACCGACATGACACCTCATCCGTAGCTGCCTATGCAGCGGATGTAGCTCGCGCTGAAGCTAGCGGTTGGGATGCTGCATTCATACCGGATTCCCAGCTCAGGCGGCGCGATACTTATGTCCTTCTGGCTGCTGCTGCGCTATCGACTAGCAAGATAGACATCGGGACCTTACTCGTTAATCCTGTTAACCGGCACCCCACAGTCACTGCATCCAGTATTGCGACCATTGCCGAGTTAGCACCTGGGCGCACGGTATTGGGGTGCGGCATCGGTGATACTGCGGTACGCCTGGCCGGGTTGAAACCTGCCCGTATCAGCGAACTCGAAGCCAGCGTAATGCTCATGAAATCGTTACTGGCTGGTGACGAGGTCGACGTGGGTGCAGTTAAACCTGCTGTTTTGCCATTCTCGGCGCATGTGCCGGTCTGGGTTGCCGCCGGTGGACCAAAAACGCTGGAAATGGCAGGTGCCTGTGCAGATGGTGTATTTATTCGCGTGGGCACTCATCTGCGCAATATTCAAATGTCGGTGGATCGGATCAGAGCAGGTGCCAAGCGGGTAGGCAGAGACCCTCGCAATATCCGGTTAGGGGCTGTGTTTCATACGGTCTTTGTGGATGATCAAGATGTTGCGCTCCTCATGGGTAAGTCGATGGCGGCGGGGTACTATGAATACTCGCCAATGCTCCTAGATCATCTAGGACTGGATTGGAAGGGCGCGCACCCGAATGAATTTAAATCGGATGGCCGAGTGTGGCCTGATTTCCACCATGCTTCAGACCTGGAAGCGAGTGGACGCTGTGTTAATTTCCTGTCGGACGCACACGCGCGCGCGTTTTGTCTGCTTGGCGGAGCGTCAGCTATCGCTGAACAACTGGCTGACCTTATCCAGACAGCGTCTGAGCAGGGTATAGAGTTTGAGTACGTTGTGCTCCAACCGATACCTGATCCGCCTCGTCCAGATCCAGGCGTCGGCGCCTATATTGAGCGTGTACCGGCCGAAATCATCTCGAAGGTTCAGTCTCGGTTGATGTGAGCCCACTCAATACTGACAACATCTCCTTTCTTCCAGCTTTCTCCCCCATTTGGACTGATTACTTCTAGAGAGTCGTCATCATCGTCATCCCCACCCGATGCATTAGTAATGGTGAAGGTACTGTTGCTGGTATCAGTAACTGTTTTCTTGGTTCTAGAGGTGATCTTGAAGGAGAGTGTAATAGCCTGAAAGAGTGTTATATTCAAAGATGGTTTAATATAACCAGATCCTAGGAAAGCCCCATCAGAGGAGCGTCAGCCTACAACCCAACCATAAGGAGCTATCATGTTACGTTTTCGGACTTTGACAACCGCCGTCATCGGGGCGGTAATCTTTATCGCATCTGCCGGCGTCACGAGCGCGGTAGAGCCGATTAAACTTCGCTGGGCATCTGATCATAGCGGTCCACCGCACCCGGCCGCTATTGCGGAAGTCTATTTCGCCGAACAGTTGGAAAAGAAAATCCCCGGTAGCAAGGTTCTAATTTTTTGGGCCAAGTCGCTTTACACCATTCCGCAAGGCGTGAAGGCCCTGACCCAGGGCAACCTAGAAATGATCACAGGTCAATTCGGCAAGACCTCTAGCATCGAGCCCCTGGCAAACGTGCTTTTGGGCGCCGGCAAACTGACCACGGTTGGTGCCATTGATGGCGTCGATTCGACCAAGACCTTCCAGTATCTAGTGGACCACTTCAACAAGTCGCACGACATCACCATATTTGGTGCCGGTCACCTGAGCATGTACATGGGCGCCGGTGCAGTGAAGGCGCGTCTAATCGGGCCCGCCGATTTCGCCGGCAAGAAGATACGTTCCATGGGCCCGGCTGAAAACGCATTGCTGAGCGCCTTAGGCGCCAATCCGCAGGCGATGGCCTTCGGCGACGTTCCGCCGGCCCTGCAAACCGGTGTTATCGACGCTCTTCTCACCTCGCTCGGTGGCTTTAACGCCACGAAGGAGCAAGCGCCGTACTTCACGGTGGCCGGCCTCAACGGGATTGTTGGCGACTACTACTGGTTCGGCGGTTCGAACCGCTGGTGGAACAAGCTTTCGCAGGCTCAGCGTGAAATTGTTACTGATATCATCAAGAACGACTTCATGCCGTTCCAGCGCGCTATCAACTACTGCAACGACAAGCGGACGCTCGATAAGTTCTTCACCAAAGACAAAAATGCCCCCGGTATCTATGTCTTGAGTCAAGCGGAAGCGGCCGTCATCAAGAAGGCCGAAAAAGGCGCTACCAATGCTTGGATCAAGACCAAGGTTAACGATACGGGCGACAATTTGGTCGACCAGTTCACGGCGGAAGCCGAAGCGTTGGTCAAGGCCAATCCTCCGGGTTCCCACGCCCTCGAAAAGACTGACTGCTCGAAATACGAAAAATATTTCGCACGCTACGGCAAGGGCACCGAACTTTTTAAGGCCAAGCAACGGAAATAAAACGGTTACGGCATATAGGACTTTTAGGGGCTGCCGCTTTGACGGCAGCCCCTTATCTTTATGCTGACCGAGACTTTTTCTGATCGGGTGTGGACATGGATGGGTTTCTCGCTTTTTCGCTCCGTATGAAAGAAGCGGTTCATTCGATACTTGGGTGGATTGCATCGGCCATGCTCTTGGGTCTGACATTGTTCGCGCTGCTCGAGATTATTCGCCGCTACATTTTTGGCGTCGTGTTCGAATGGGGGCAGGATGCTATCATCGTTGGCATCGTTGCGGCGGTTGCTTTATATTTCGGCGTGACCCAGATCCGACGCGGCCATCTGGTGATGAACGCGATCATGCAATTGTTTCATTCGCGTGGCTACTACAAGACGGTGGGCATCGCCAAAATCGTTGTATCGACGATCATCATGCTCTTTTGTGGTTCCGTCGGTGTCACGGGCTGGTCCACTCTCAGCTATGCGTGGGACAGGGATTTGACCACCTATAGCCTGCTCATTCCGCTCTGGCCGTTTTACCTGATCTTGATCTTCGGGTTCCTTTTGATGGCCTTTATCGCATTTTTGCAGATGGTCGAGGACATCATCAGTTTTTCCCGCGGGGAGTATCTCGATGCCGAGATCGAGTTGACGACGGACATTTAATTAGCCGTCGGTCGTAATTTTTCGGACAATTTCATGCTCGGTTTAGCGTTTTCTCTTTTCGGATTGCTTTTAGTGGCGGTGCCTATTGGCATTTCCCTGGCCGGCTCCGCTGCCGTTTTAGTGCTGTTTGACGATTTCCTGGCCTTCAGCACGCTGTTTGAAGCCTTTTTCATTTTCATCAGCAAATACACGCTGATCGCCATCCCGTTCTTCATCTATGCCGGCTTCCTGATGGAGAAGACCGGCCTCGTGCGCGGGCTCTTCAATTTCGCCGATGCCTTGGTCGGTTGGGTGCCGGGCGGTTTTGCCTATGCCACCCTGATCTCGGCAGTGTTGTTCGGAGCCATTTCGGGTTCCTCCACCGCGATGGCCGCCGCTATGAGCGTCATCGCTTACCCAGAAATGATCAAGCGCGGTTATCCGAAATGGATGGCAGCCGGCGTGATCGCCTCGGCCGGCGGGATTGCGCTGCTGATTCCTCCCAGTATCACACTGATCCTGTTCGGGGTAATCACAGAGATATCCATCGTCGATCTGTTCTTCGCCGGCGTGGTTCCGGGCATCATGCTGGCTATCAGTGACGCGGTGATCATCGTTACGGTGTCGATTTTCGTTGTCAAGTTGCCGGCCGGCACCTTCGATCTGCACAAGTGTTGGCCGGCGTTTCTGGAAGCCGTGCCGGCGTTGTTGATGCCGGTAATCGTCTTGGGTGGCCTTTACGGCGGTTTCTTCACCCCGACCGAAGCCGGCGCCGCCGCGGCCTGCTATGCGCTGGGGTATGGCGTGTTATTCAAGGGCAAACCGTTCTTAAAGGATTTGATGAGCGTGACCCGCCGCACCATGAATTTGACTGCGTTGGTGTTCTTCCTGCTCGGCTGTGTCGGTATTTTCCAGTTCTACCTCGCCAACATGGGCTGGCCACAAGAGATCACCGCGTGGGCGGGTACGCTCGGGCTTTCAAAATACGCTTTTCTTTTCGCCCTCATTGGCACCTTGCTGGTGCTTTCCATGTGGCTAACCGGCGTTGCCATTCTGGTGCTCACTGTGCCGATTTACTTCCCGATCGCGCTGTCGCTGGGCGTCGATCCGGTACATCTGGGCATTTTGACGGCGCTTTGCATCGAAATTGGTAGCGTCATCCCGCCCGTCGGTCTCAACCTGTTTGCGGTCAGCGGTGTGACGGGACTGCCCGTAACCCAGGTTATAAAGGGTTCCTTCCCGTTTTGCATATCTGACACCGTGGTGCTGATCATCGTGCTGTTGTTCCCGATGCTGGCGCTATGGCTGCCCGGCAAGTTGATCACCTCGTACTTTTGATCGCGCGCGGTCTGGCCCGGGTGTCACCCACGTTCCTGAACTTTCACTCAGGCTACCTTATCTGGTTTACGGTTCATAATTAGCTAAGTTGCCGAAGGACAGTTCAAGCCTTTTGCCCTTCAGCGCCTGTACTTCGGAACTTATGTGACGCCAGCCTGGGCGAGTAATTTCGCACAAACGTTCATCAGACATTGACCGCTACGTTAATTGCCGCCGTTCTATTTGGTGCTATTTCGGGTTCATCGTTGGGTGACGTTTACGCGGCTTGTTTATGAGTCCTCCGGAAAACTTTATGGTCAAACAAACTAGCACCCAGCTATTTATTGAAGACAGCTCTAAAATTGTCGTTCTTTTTCTGATACTTCTTGATACCAAAGTTTTCGAGTCCCAACCTTAGCCCTTATCTTCCATTTCAGCGATTTTGGAGCGTCTTCAATCATGGCCAGGAGATCAGATATTCGAGTTGAAATGATTGTCCCTTGCTCTTCAGAAATTGATGGGAATTCCTGAATATACTCGGCTACTCGTTTTAGGTTAGTCGTAAAAGTGTAATAGAAGCCCCAGTCAGAAGCCATAATCTTAACGATGTAATCGCAGTCGATGTGTTTTCTGTCGTCTTTGCTAGTTCCGAGATCGTGTTCAAGCAAAAGTACCAATGTATCTTTGAAGTCTTTTAGGTTGATTTCGACAATCTGCATCTTTTCCAGCAGCAGATCGGTAGTAGAAATTGTCGGTGTATCGATCGATAGACGACCCTTAAACGGGATCCGATGACAAAAGTAAAGTTCATCGGCGAAAACATCAATATTTAGACCAGTCTCAGGATGAAGGTAGATATGTCTCGCCCCTTCTGATGCGACATACACGCCTTCGTCAGGCCTATAACCCGCCCCAATAAAATAGTCTCGAATATGTTTGTTTTGACTCTTTTCAGCACCAAAGTCTACATCGGTCAACACACGCGACATGGTATCAAAGAGGTGAATATGTTTCGGGCATTGCAAGCGATAGGCGATTGAGCCAAGTATGCGCAGTCGAATCCCCTGAGTTTCAGCGTCGTGGACGAGGCGTAATGCCTCGTCCACGAATTGAAGGTTTAAGTCTTCGTCACTCATAACAGGTGTTCAATGAAAACCCGTTATTCAATCGGTATCTCCTTGAAAGCAAGCGTTACGTCTACGCCTTGAGACTTTCGTATTCCTTTCATGACGAAATAGAAGACGATGCCAATAACAAAAATGCCAAAGACAAGTAACAGCTGGACTGGATCGTGGCCGGCAGCGATTGGATCTGACCAGAGAGTCCAGAAAAAGAATTGCGAACCAGCGGTGCCTAATATGCAGGCTACAGTCATCATAGGCAATCCCAATATCTTTTTGTTAGCAATGGGGGACTTCTCATAGATCTCTGGTCGAGTGTATGGGAAGAATATTCCGGCGAAGAGCACAATACTCCAAGCTAAGACCGCGGCCTCGATCAGAATAATTATCGTCGAGAAAAAGTCTGTGAATACAAACATCGCCATAAAGATTACTGTAATCGCAACACAAAACCAGATTGCGACAGTTGGCGTATGCCGGGTTTCTGAAATCTTCCCCAGAGCTTCCGGAGCCACTCGGTCGAATGACCAGGCCACTACCGCTCGCACGCCAAACGTGTGCATTCCTGGAATCCACATCCACATCCATAGGATAAAACCAGCAGCAACGAGAGCACTTACGACTGGAGAGCCTGTAAGAACACCGGCCAGCAAAGTGATAGTCGGGTCGGTCTGAAGGCCTACTCCTTCGGTGTAATTGAAAGCTGCAGTGCCGAGAAAGTCGTATCCGAAGCGATCAGTGCACAACCAAATTGTGATCAACCAGATCACGAGGGTACCACCAATTGCGCCGAGCATTCCCCACGAATGAGATTTTGTAGCTGATTTGATCTCACCCCCAATTGCAATCGAGAAGGCTGAGCCGATTAAAGGAAGAAAAGGCCAGTTAGCCACGAGCCACGTTTGGACCCAATCTGTCCCGCCTTCCCAACCCGCGCCCCATCCTTCTGCACGCCCGGAGGCAATAACAGCCTCATAACTTCCGCCTTCACCCAGTGTCGGTCCGATAATGGCATTAAAACTGGATATGAAGTCGGCGTTGGAATAAGGCAGCAGTACAAATATCAGAATCGCCGATCCGATTAATGCACAGGTAATGACCACCTTTTGAGTGGCGAGGTAGAACCGCATGCCTGTTCCTAGGACGATACCAGACAGAATCAAAATGCCGGAACCAATAATAAACATAGGCCAAGGCTCAAGTATCCAACCGCTAGCATTGACCCATGCATCGCTCCCGGTCAGGATTCCGATTAAATAAAACGCGGGAGAGAGCCCCAGATACTGGATCCAGTACGCCGCAATTGCGCAATAAAAGAGCCAGGTGACAATTTCAACAAGACTCAGGGTCAACGCGAGAAAGGGCGGAAGGCTCCGTGATCCGAACACATAAATTCCGCCAGAGCGCGGTAGGGTAACGGTCCAAGTAATCAATCCGAATGCTACACAGGCCATGACGACACCTGCTAGCAAGCTCGCCCATAGCAGATTACCGCCAGGATAGTATGCAGGTCCGTAGTACATCATACTGGCGACCCCAAGGCCTACACTGACGAGCCCAAAGTTATAGATAAATGTGTCGGCACCGCTAGCTGTACGAATTAGGCCCGACGCTTTACGCAGAAATATGCGTTGTTCGTTTCCACTTTCAGCCATATAACCCCCCCTACATGAGTTGTTTAGTTGAAGAAGTCTATCTTACTTGGTTTATCCCTGCGTTAATTGAACGCTCTCGACACCAGCGTCGCCAAGCGTCAGTAACACTCCCTGGAGAATTCCTTCAGGATAAACACTTCCAGGGTTGACACAAACAGTTTTACCAATTTTTATATTGCCGCGTCCTTCATGGATATGGCCATGTATGCCTAACATGGGTTGATGTTCTTTTATAGCATCAAGCACAGCAGACGAGCCAGCATTCATTTGTACAGGATTTCCCATCTCAAAAACCACTTGTTGGTTCTCATCTAGTTTTGGACATTGGTCCAAAGCGGTCCCCATGGGAGGCACATGGACATTAAAGATACAACGGCTCATGTTTTGAACTTGAGATGTAAGCTTCGCAAATCTCTCCACATATTCTTCTTCGGAGTATTCACGTTCAGTATCCCACGGTGTGTAGTTTGAGCCGCCACAGTGAAGAATCTCAAAGTCATTAAGTTTGGTGATCTCCATTTCGTGGTACTGGATATGCGGAGATTTATCTAGAACATCATCGATTTCAAAGAAGTCATCGTTACCTGGAGAAGTAATTAGAGGAATCCCGGTGTCTTTCAGTTTAGCCCCAGCATATTCACACCACTCACCAACCCGTTCAATCACTAATTTTCTAAACAATGTCTGTTGGCCAGCTTTATCGTCCTTAAGTTCTTGGTATCTCTCTTCCGTCATTTCAGACGGATAAAATCCCATATTCCCAATCGTTTTTTTGAACTCGTCGACGGCTTCCCGAGTTGCGAGGGGCACGGCCTCGCCTGCCTGGAAACCAATGTATGAACCATTACTTTGTTCAGTAATCGGTATTACAGCCTTCCCCGTCAGATCGCCCCCCATGATCAGCACGTTCGCCCCATAAAACTTAGCTCCGTTCACGAACTTTTTAAAGCAAACATTAGACCCATGCAGGTCGGATGCAAAAAAAATTACTGTTTTGTCTGAATCTTTGGTCTTTTTCTTCCAAAACATGCGGTGAATCCTGTCAATACATTGTTATAACGGTTTCGGTTTCCTACTCTGCGATCTGCGATGTCCGACGTTGGCGTTAATCACTAATGAATAATGGTGTAGATATTTCACGAAATAGTCAATCAAAAGTTTAAGTTGACGTTTGTAAACGATATCAATTAACTTCGTCATACGATAAGACGGACTTCAATAAAACATATGCGAGAAGCAGCTAACCAGACGGCATTCGAACGCATGACGGAATCGGATCCGGTATTAACGGATATCAGACCAGCTATCGAGGTCGTTCCCGGTATGTCGCCAATGACTATTCTCACGTCGGGGCCACCCATGCCGTGGACCGAATATTTTGGCGGCCAACGTAATGCGATTATTGGCGCTGCTTTATTTGAAGGTCTTGCCGAAACTCGTGAGGAAGCTATTAGTAAACTTGATTCTGGCACGATTATCGTACGGGGTTGCCATGACTATGGTTGTATTGGCTCACTAGCAGGCGTCTATTCGGCATCTATGAAGGTTTTTGTCGTCGAAAATAGATCTTTTGGAAATCGGGGATTTTGCAATATCTATGAAGGCACTAATCCTCGACGACTTAATTATGGTGTGTATGATGAAGGAGTTCATGAGCGTCTCCTTTATGTTGAAAATGTGATGGCACCAGTCATTGCAAAAGCTGTTAGAAGTTCTGGGGGGATTCGATTGCGCCCGATCATGGCTCGTGCGCTCCATATGGGTGACGAACTCCACAGTCGTAATACCGCTGCTTCGTTGTTGTTCGCAAGAGAGCTGTTCCCACACATGTTGGATCAAGTGAAAGATGATTCCGAGAAAGTATTGCGGACGATTGAGGCTATGACTGAAGATAACTATTTTTTCCTGCGGTTGTCTATGGCGGCTTGTAAAACTATTGCTGATTCGGCTAAGGATATAGATGGATCAAGTGTCGTCACGGCTATGGCTTTCAACTGTCGTAATTTCGGTGTGCGAATTTCGGGGTTGGGCGATGAATGGATACTGGGTCCTCATGCAGACGTGGAAGCAAGATTGTTTGATGGGCATTCCGAAGACGAAATTACCTGGATGGGAGGCGAGAGCATAATCGCAGAGACGGTAGGGCTGGGAGGGTTTGCGCAAGCGGCAGCTTTCCCACTCCAACAGTATCAAGGGGGCTCCGCTGATGCGATGGTTAAACGAAACTTGGGGCTCTATGACATTACTGTCGGTGAGCACCCAGATTTCCATATCCCCTATCTTGGGTACAGGGGAACTCCGACGGCGATAGATGTCTTTAAAGTTCTGGATACTGGTATCT
>ENA-UPTF01001191-UPTF01001191.1-marine-metagenome-genome-assembly--contig:-NODE-1191-length-16782-cov-3.966537_pt1 | contig 16782 bp, 17 predicted proteins | sample MGYA00238166_ERZ767019 | MGnify/ENA primary metagenome ERZ767019 (study PRJEB28930, sample SAMN06266391) | marine metagenome | isolation source: Sea water from 250 m depth | place: Atlantic Ocean...
GGGTTCAAATTCAGTAGTTGGCTCGAGTGTTCTGCCGCAAGCCGTAGTAACTAATAAAAATAAGACAATACAACCGACAATCAGCTCGATTTTAATGTTTTTCTCAAAGAGTGTTTTCGTTCGGTTCATATCTCTACAGTATCAATAAATTAACCCGACCGTTTCTTGCCCGTTTTCTCTTCAAACAATTTCCAAGTACGATCATTAAACGGATAATATTTTCCCGGAGAGCATTGCTCAATCTCCAGTTGAGCTTTAATCACCTGTTCGACCTCTTCACGCTCATGGGCGATGCGAATCACCTCATCCACAGCAGCAGCTGGTACAACCACTGCGCCATCATCGTCGCCTACCACAGCATCTCCAGGCCGAACTAGGACCCCGCCGCACTGGATAGCGTCGTTAACTTGCCACGGCCAAAATTCTGCAGGACCTTGTTTGGCAGTTGTGTTGGCCGCATAAACCGGGAAACCATAACCTTTCAGAGTGTTACTGTCCCGAGCAGCCCCGTCAGTTACCAGACCGCCCGCATTTCGTTGCATCATACGTAGAAATTTTATATCCCCGCCTATGGAACTGTACTCCCATCCCATTGCGTCAATAACCAACACCTCTTCAGGACCACACAATTCTATAGCGACATATTCGGCGGACTCGTCTCCCTTGGGTTTGTCCGCAGCTAAATCAGGCCGGTGAGGCACGAACCTAAGAGTCACAGCCCGACCGGACATGTGCTGACCTGGCTGCAGTGGCTTGGCCCCATGAACGAAGCCCATAGGCCAACCCATCACCCAAAGACCATCAATCAAAGTTTGAGTGGGTATATCGCGCAAAATTTCCAGGGTTTCAGTAGAAATGGGTTTAGAATGCGGCATTTTAGTCCTCTTGCTTATTGCTCAAATCCAATTGCATGACAAATGGGCAATATCTGACGCGCGTATGTTGTAAAGAATTATAGCGACCGACGTCAGTTGACGGTTTACAGACCTTGATGGCGGGTGCGTCGAACCTATTTGATATTCGTCGGAGCGTATCTGCTAAGATTACCCGCTGCCCATTCGATTATATCGAGCTTCGTAGGAACCGACATTCCACCTATTTGAAGAAGTATTTAGCGTTCTACCGCTATCGAGATTTGGTCGAGGTGATATCCGGTATCACCAAAATTTGCTTCAGATATCTTGGCTCTGGATGAGTAAAGCTGCATGTCGTGCTCAACCGTGAAAGATATCCCAGCGAATATCGAATGACCGGCCTCGGTCGCAGTTCGGCTTAGTATTCCTGCTTTCGCTTTAGCCATCGACACTTCATTATGAGCTGGCATATCTTGATCTAGCCGCCAGGCCGCCTGATAAACAAGCATGCGGCAACTATCTACGGCTACCTTAAGGTCAGCACAACGGTGTTGAACGGCTTGGAATGTGGCTATAGGCCTTCCGAACTGGACTCGATCACCAGCATATTTAACAACCATTTCAAGCACCTTTTGGGCCCTGCCTAGGGTCTCAGCACACTGAATCACCATAGCTCGTTGTAGCGCTGCATCCAACGATGATCTTCCTTCCGCAATACCGCCTAGCACCGCCTCCGACGGAATAGAGATATCATCAAATTCGGCTAGATATTGGGGATAGTTGGCTATGGATTCCATGCGCGTTTTGAATATCTTATCAGCGTCGGCATCTACAACGACGAGTGTCGTGTCGGGCCATGCGCCAACTGCAGGCCGGGTCGCGCATATGATATGACTGGCGACTCCAGCGAATGGAACGAACAGGCTCTCACCACTCAATACAATCCCTGTATCGTCGGACGACGTTTCCAGCCGTTCTCCACGGGCTAAAGTTACAATCAGGTCACCATTCGCTATACCTGGAAGAAGATTCTGTTTTTGGGTCTCATTTCTCGAGTCCAGAAGTATCTGAGCCGCCAGTACTGACGATGTCAACAAAGGCCCAGGAACCAACGCTCTGCCGATCTCTTCAAACAACACTGTCTGGTCCGTCAGTGAACCGCCAATGCCCCCGTAATTTTCGGGCAACGAAACTCCAAGCCATCCCAGGTTGGCCATCTTCTTCCAGAGATCTGGCAAGTATCCCTCTTCAGCGTTTTCGGCTTCTCGAACCACCGTAGTCGGGCATTCTGCCTCCAGAAATTCTCGGGCTGTACGGCTTAAGATCTGCTGTTCCTCTGTTAGTGATAAATCCATTTCCGTTATCCCTATCGGGCCATTCCAAGTCCGCGTTGAGCGATGATATTGCGGTGAATCTCCGTAGTTCCGGCCCCGTGAAGGTGCATAGACTCTCGATGGATACCCTCAATATTTCCCAAAAGAGGGGCCATTGAAGAGCCATATTTTAAGGTGGCATATGGACCCAAAACTTCCATAGCCATCTCGGCGAATCGTAAGCGTTCTTCACTTCCATAGAGAAACGCTATTGAAGCCTCTGCATTTGGCACCGCTCCAGAACTCTGCATCCATGCTACGTTCCAACAGAGAAGTTTCCATGTCTCCATGCCAAGACGACGTTGGGCTAGTTGGTGATGTACTAGAGGATGATCAGCCAAAGGTTGCCCTCCGTCGGGAGCGGAATCCTGGCAGAACTCCGTAAAATCATCAAACACCCGGCGGACGTTGGCGTACCGCCACAGGCCAGAACGCTCATAATCCAACGTCGTCATGGCATGATACCAACCTCGGTTTTCCTCTCCAATCAGACACGACACAGGCAATCTGACATCGTCAAAATTAGTCTGAGCCGCCATCTCGCCATTGATATAAGGTAACGGGGTCAAGCTGATGCCAGGTGTCTCGAGATCAGCAATGAATAGGCTGATTCCTCTATGTTTCTGGGCTTGAGGGTCAGTACGAGCAAGGAGGTACATATAATCGGAATGAAAGGCATAACTGGTAAACATCTTTGAACCGTTCAAAACATACTCGTCACCGTCCCGTTCAGCGAGCAATTCAAGAGAACCTAAATCCGACCCGACGTTCGGTTCGCTGAACCCTTGGCAGTACTCGACTTCACCCCTGGCAATCGGCGGCAAATATCGATCTTTCTGGTCCTGTGTGCCAAAAACCATTATGGCTGGCCCAACAATTCCCAGGCCGATGGAACCACTTTTAGGGACACGCCAATAACCAAGATCCTCATTCAGAATCCCTTGCTCTATAGGGCTTTTTCCGCCACCACCGTGCTCCTTGGGCCAACCAATAGCCAGCCAGTTCCGTTCAGCCAATTTTCGGTTGATTTCCCGGCCAAACTGATACTGCTCTTCGGTCAATTGGCCGAATATCTCCTGTTTTTCGACAGGCACTTCAGCGCTTAGAAATGCTCTTAAATCGTCGCGGAATTCATTTTGTTCGACGGTGAAGTTAAAGTCCATCAACCTGCCTACGAGCTGGAAGAGTTTATGTCTCCAGAGGAGTATATCAGGCAGGGGCGCAGGCGCGGATGACTTCTATAGCCTGTTCTTTCGCGCCGCGGCCCATGAATCGAGGCGAAACAATGGGTAGGGTTATACCAGCATTTCGATATTGGGCCAATTTAGTTTGGACTTCTTCGACACTCCCAACCAGGCCGATCTTGTCTATCAGCCCGCCTGGCACCGCATCCAAAGCTTCCTGAATGTTCCCTGCCTGCCAGGCAATCCGAACATTTTCGATTTCTTCTGGGAACCCCGCGTCAACCATCAGCTTTCTATAACGAGGAAATCGTCCAGCATAGGAAGCAATCGGCATGCGCATTAGATCTCTCGCAGCATCTCGGTCTTCAGACACGGCACATGGCAACAGGCTAGCTACCTCGACATCCGCCGGATTTCGTCCAGAGTTACGAGCTCCCTGGCCCACTGCTGTTGCTGCCTCTGAGGCGTGTTCGAGCGTGCACCAGGTCAAAATTGCGCCTTGGCTGATCTCTCCACAGACCTCCAACATTTTAGGGAAGACCGCCGCCACATAAATTGGTATCTCACTCCGAAGTGGTTGGAACCAAAGGTCGAACCTATCTATGTCATAAACCTCTCCGTGATAGTTAACGTCAGAATCTCTGAGAATCGTCCTGACGATGTCTACGCACTCCCGCAAACGCTGGACTGGCCTGGTAAATTCCAGTCCGTGTTCCGGTTCTACCTGGACTTTATGACTAGATCCAACACCCAATATGAACCGTCCATTCGAGAAATAGTCCACCGAGGCAGCTGCCATGGCAATGGTTGGCGGCGTCCTCACAAATACGCTGGTGATGCTGGTTCCTAACTTGATTGTATGTGTAGCAATGGCGCAGGCAGTCAGGATGGAAAACTGGTCTCCACCATGACCTTCAGCAACCCATGCAGACTCATAACCAAGTTCCTCTGCTAATTTTACGCACTCAACTATATCTTGAGGCGACAAGCCTCCTGAGAACCCCACTCCGATACGGTCCATCCACTGACCTCCATGCGGCATCATATCTGCGATATTTCATTCATTTGGGTTTAATGGCCCATAAAGGTCTATGATATGTCATACCGTCAACGAATCGCCGCCCTGCTACATCCGGAGATGAAACGAGATAGCCGTGTCATTTGAGTCTTCATTCACTTACACCAAGTACCGATGGATGGTTATCGGGATATGGTTATTCTCCAGCGTTTCGTCTTTCATGGTGTTAAACACGCTAGGTATCCTGCTACCAGCTATCAGTGCCGATCTGAGCCTGTCACCAAGTCAGCAAGGCTTGTTAGGGTCCGCTTCCCACTGGGGTAACATCGCCTTGGCCATACCTCTTAGCTGGGCCACCTCTCGGCTTTCTCCAAAATGGCTAACTGCCGCAACCCTAGTGATGGCAACAGGATGTCTGTTCCTCCAAAGTTGGGCGCCAGTATTTATTGTTTTGCTTGTAGGTCGTCTGTTATTTGGAATTAGTAACATAGCCCAGATGCCTGCCCGCGCGCTTTTAACCCGCCAGTGGTTTCCGCCAAGAGAGGTGATCTACGTTAACGGGCTGTCCAATGTCTTTTTCGGACTGGTAGTCGGAGGCGGGTTGGTGACAGCACCGGTGATTCTGGAACTGACCAACGGGGACTGGCGGATGACTCTCCGGATATTCGGGCTATATTTTGCTGCCATAACAATGCTCTGGGTAATCCTAGGAAAAGACCGAAACAACGCGTCCGACCAAGAAGTAACACCAACGAAAGGATTGGATGTCATAAAGGGCGCTCTATCCCATAAGGATTTGTGGATTGGTGGACTCGGGTTCGCAGGCGCTACGATGGCCTTCGGTGCATTCTTGGCGTTCTATCCCACGCTGATGTTGCAGGAATACGGCATTTCATTACGGCTATCGGGAGGCATACTCGCCTTGGGAATAATCGTCGGCGGGGTGGGAGGGATGGCCATCGCTTGGGCCGCTTCCACCACTGGGCGAGAGAAAAATTTCCTTCAGGTCCTCGGATTGCTGATGATCGGCACCAACCTGGGAATGGTCTTGAACGGGTCTGTACCAACACTGTTCGTATTATCTTTCTTCAACGGGGTGGCCTGGGCGTTCTTTCCTATATTGGTGACCGTCCCATTCCATCTGCCTCGTATCAACCCTAGGGAACTAGCCGTAGCCTTCGCGTTCACCATGATGATGACTTCAGTGGGTACATCTTTGGGACCGCTATTCACTGGGTTCTTACAGGAGACATTCGACGATCTTAAAATGGCCCTCCTCTTAATCAGTTTCACATCGGTCAGCTTGATACTAGCTGGGAGTACGCTAAAATTCGGGCTTGCTCAGGAATCAGCAAATAGCTAACGGTCATGTAATTTCAGCCGATCGCTACTCTAAAACGCCGTCATTTTCCAAGGACTCGTACTCTTCATCAGTCAGGCCAATCAAATCTTTGAGCACATGGGAAGTATGCTCTCCCAAGAGTGGGGCCGGGGTATCCAGGCTGCCCGGGCTCAGTGAGAAATTCATCTCGCTCCGGTCTGTGGCATATGGACCAATTTCGGGATGGTCCAGCCATTGGAAGTGCTCTCTATGCTGGAGTTGAGCATCATCGAACAAATCCCTGCAGTCGTTTACCATACCCGCTGGCACTCCCGAACTCTGTAGTGTTTCCATAAGGGCCCCCGGCTCCCAAGAACAAGTCCAGTTGGACAATAGCTCGTCAAGTTCATCTTCATTGGATTTCCTACCTAGCAGGGTCGTGAATTTCGAGTTGTATGGCCAGCTATTGCCGTCAGGGGCAATCGTCCGTTGGAGGCCCTCCCATTGATCATCAGTGAAACAACTCAATGCCAGCCAGCGGTCGTCGCCTGCGCAGGGGTAAACTCCGTGAGGAGCGGCTCCTGTATCTCGGTTACCCATGCGGGTCTGTTCGCGGCCATTGACTGCGTAGTCCAACAATACAGGCGCCGAGAAATGCAAGGTGGTTTCAAGTTGCGACATGTCTATATGGATCCCTTCCCCTGTGCGACGGCTACGATCCAATCCGGCTAGTATGGCCGCAACAGCAAACCGAGGGACGATAAAGTCCGTATACGCGCCGTAGGGATTTACGGGATCACGGTCAGGCCACCCTGTCAGATTAGTCAATCCCACCAGAGATGAAAGGACAGGTCCAAAACCAGGTTGGCGCTCCATCGGTCCGCCCCGCCCCATCATAGAAGTACTAAATAGGACTATATCGGGGTTGACCTCCTTTAACTGTTCAAAACCGAGCTCCCAACTTTCCATCGTACCCGGGGTGAAGTTCTCGGTGACCAGGTCAGCCCATTTGGCCATACGCAACATCAAGTCCCGGGCTCGAGGGTGTCGCATGTCTACAGTTATGCCCATCTTGTTAGCATTGTAGCTAGCGAAATAAGCGCTTCGGTTCAGACCAGATATACCGTCCCTAAATGGCGCGCCGCGCCGTAATGTTCCCGGGCGTTTGATCGACTCTACCCGAACAACAGTAGCCCCGTATTCACCCAGGTACTTGGTAGTCATAGGACCGACCGCGACCCAACAGAAGTCGAGGACATTTACGCCATCCAAGGGTTTCTTAGACTCCTGAGGTGCAGTCATATAACACTGTTCCGTTTTAAGGATTGGAGTTCTAAACTGGAAAGACCTAGCTCACTCTGGTATATCTCGACATTGTGTTCGCCAATCGTCGGTGGTCTCCGGTAAATTCCGGCTATGTCACCTCCGTCCCCAGACTTAACAAAAGCTCCTGGATACTTCACCGAAACGCCAAGCTCAGGATGTTCTATATCACTGAAGTACCCACGAGCTTCTAGCTGAGGATGGTCGTCTAAGGCTGCAGGGGTAGCTACAGGGAACAGAAGTATTCTTCTATCGAGGCTGCCTTGCACCAACTCCGCTCTGGTGCGACCTTTGAAAAAATCTCCAACTGGCGCGCTGAATTGGTCCATCAACTCCGGAGTGACTGCCCCATATCCCAACTCTTCCCACTCGATTTCATCTAGTTCTACTGTGTCAAACCCATCTTCTTTCGCCCAATCAAGCAGTGCCCGAGTGCTATAGGCTACGGTTCCTCCTTGGACCATATAGTTGACATAACCATCCTTGCAAGGCCAATTTATACGCACTCTGTTCTCGCCAGAGGTCTGCCTGTAGACGCCCATACGCTTAAGGATAGCGCCCTCTATGTCCCATATTTGAGGAGCGTGAGCAAGGGTCTTAGCTACCGCTTGCTGACAAGACACATCAACGTACTGACCTTGCCCAGACATTACACGGTGGGTGTGGGCCAGCATAGCTGCGGTCGCCCCTGCGGCGCTGCCATGCAAGTAGAAGTGAGGGAAGCTGATCCTTATGGGCGCCCGATCGTCGTCTCCGGTGAGATACATGAACCCCCCTAAAGCCATTCCAACTATGTCCGTCGCTTGGTAATGGGAATAAGGTCCGTCTTGTCCAAATGGCGTAATGGAGACCATAACCAACCTCGGATTAATGTTGCTCAGATGTTCATAGTCCAAACTCAGTTTTTCCAGATAGCCCGGTGGAAATGATTCGATCAGAAAATCAGCCTCGGCGACCAATTTTTCTAATAACGCCTGCCCGTCCCTCTGTTCCAGATCAAGGGTGATGCTCCTCTTATTAGCGGAGTAGGCCCACCAGAACAAGCTTTTATCAGGATGAGGGTCATCACCGTAAAATGGTCCAACATTGCGGGCTGAACTTCCACCAGGCGGCTCTATCTGGATAACATCGGCACCCAGATCAGCCAATATTTTGCCGGCAAGCAAACCGCGTTCGTCACAGAGATCCAGAACGCGGTATGGTTCAAGCAGAAAATCTATTCCCTCTCGGGCACCAGACATGGTTACTCCACGTATTGAGGATTTTGGGAAATTATACCGGCTAACCAGGTTTCTGGACATGTTTCAAGGAGAGCTCCTCCTTGAACAGGAAAGGGTGAACTAGTAGGATGGGGTTATCCAAATAGCGGTCAAAATCTACTGAGGCGTAATAGACGAACAGATGTCCACCAGAACAAACTGGTACAGCGATCACCCAGCAGCCTGTACGTGCGCTTTCTGCAACGAAAAACGGACTATGCAACCAGAACAGGGCAAGATCGGCCGAAACTCCAAATGCCCTTGTAACAGCGGGAAGAAGTACAAACGCTGCCATGGTAAATAGGTTGTTCATACGTAAGCTACTAAAAGAGCGGCCCGACTAAATCGGACCGCTCTTTTACATTAGGTCAACCAGCCAAGAATCTAATCTTTGACGATTGAGAGTTTTACCTCGTAGTTTGCCAACTCCCCACTGATTATATAGGACGGATGAGGGCCAGCATGAGACTCTTTAAACGAGGCGCTTTGAGTCCAATTTAAAAAGTCAGACTTGTCTTCCCAACGTGTCACCACCAAGTAGATCTCATAATCGTCTTCCATCTCCATGCTCCACAGCTCAAAGCTCTTGAAGCCTGGTTCGTATTGGACGCTACCGCGTGAACCAAATACTTCTTCCAAATCATCGCCATTGCCTTTTTGGATCTTGATGCGGTTTGTAACTGCGTACATATATCTCTACTCAGCGCCGGTGTTACCGGCCATGGAAATTTTCTGGAATCGTTGTATTTTTTGAATACGGACCTATGCCAATATCATGCTTCAGATTAATAGTTCGTATGCCAACAGACCCAATACGGCACCTAACACGGCACCAACAGACCCTGCTTTCATACCAATAGCCATCGTCTCCCCGCAACTAATAACTTCGCGGTCCCGATACTCTTGGTCCAGTGCCTGAGGCATCCTGACACCCAAGTCTCTTCGAAACAGCAGCGTTCCGCCGACCAAAATAGCACTGCCTATTATGCCGCCAACAGCTATAGCGAAAAATACCATTCTCACCTACAAGCTATCTTGGTCTAATGAGAGGGTGTCGCGGAAGCCACGAATCATACAAGTCTAATTGAGCATTACCTGGGAATTTGACGCTTTGCAGTCAAATCTAATCCCTATTATTCTACTGTACAACCCCTCAGTTCAACGCCAAATAGAAGCCTATCACCCCGGCCTTTCATGGACACTGTCTGACCAACGGATAAAGCTGCCATGACCGGGTCTTCGTTGTCGCTGAAGTTGCAACGGACTCCGGCTTTCAACTCCACGTATGGCGTATACAGAAAACCTCGGTACACCTCACTTATAACCCCGGTAACCAAGATTACTTCGCCCTTGTACTTATCATCGGCGGCAGATTCGCTGGATTCGTACTCAGCCGCGATTTGAACGGCTGAGACCTCAAACGTCGGATCTTTATCAGCAATTTCTTTAGCGACACCAGTTTCGGTTTGACACGCGACTAACATGGCAAGCAAAACCGTAACGACCACCGTGAGGGTAATTTTCGTATACGTGGCCAAATTTCACACACCTTACCTAGGCTGGACGAGTTTAACATGGACTTACCATGCATTACTGTTTATGAAATAACCCTAACCAACTATTCCGGTACTAACGCCTTTTCTCCCATTGTATTGAAATGTGACTCGCAGAAAAATCCCCAATAAATTTTAAACTTTGAAATATTTGGCCTATTAATCAGATGGCAAGTCCACGCCTATTCCCCAAGAACCTCCCCAATTGTGACTCCATAGCCGATTCCGATTTTATAGAAATTTCAACTACCCAAGATAGGAATAATGGATTTTAGTATTTCTAACAAATGTGCCGATATACTATGAAACATCAGTAGCAGCAAAGGTAGACTATGGTGGCCTTTTGTAAGAACTACACTGATCGAATAGGAGATGGGTTATGAGGATGATGGTAAAAGCGATTTTTCCAGTAGAACAGGCTAATAAAGGAATTACCAGCGGTAGCCTAGGAGACACCATGGGCTCCATACTGGACGACCTAAAACCTGAAGCGACGTACTTCGGTTTGCAAGAAGGGGCTCGGACCGCGTTTTTTGTAGTTAACATTACGGAATCTTCTGAACTTCCTCGCATTGTCGAGCCATTGTTCCTAGCATTTAATGCTAGCGTCGAGTGTTTCCCAGTTATGATTCCGGATGACCTTGCAGTTGCGGGACCTGATTTGGGAGCAGTTGCTCAAAAATACGGATAAAGTTCGATAGAACCCAGTCCACATTGGTAAATAATCAACTAGCCCCATTTACGAAATTTGCGATTGAATTCTGAGGATCACTTCCAGAAACTCGATCAATGGTTGATGCTGGATATATACCGGAACCCGGATGTCCAAAATACTCTTCGCTTGAGCGGGGTTTGGACATCAAGGTTCCGTAATTCTAAATTAAGAAATCTGTTTGGTCACAGTAGTTCAATCGCGTTTATCGCAGTCAGGATTACTTCGGCATTCACTTATCTGAGCCCTTAAAGGCGAACGCGGACGAGCGGCGCATTATTATGCCGACGATACATGCGGATAGCCCAGCCAAGAGTAAATACAATAAACCTACCGCGGAAAATCCTCCAAGGGAAAGCGTGAGACCGCCAGCCGACGCTCCCACAACGCCACCGAGTTGATTACTCGTAGACAACATACCCCCTGCCGTACCCCGTGATTCTCCAGCTAGGCGCATTATCAAAGTCATCATGACTGGCATCGAAACAGACACCAATACCGATGCAACCAAAGCTAGCCCGGCTACCATCCAAGCGTACGAGCCAATAGAGAAGAGCAGCCCCGTAACTAGACCACCAGCCAAACTTATTGCAGCTAACCAGTCCAGCGTTCGAGGGCGACCAGCAATGAACCCTCCGGCGAAACTACCAATTACCGCCCCTAAACCCAATAGTGCGAGGCCCGGAGCAGTCATTGCCTGGTCCCAAGCATGGGTTTCAATCATATAAGCGGCAAAATACGTAGTTAGCCCGAGCAGAACCGCCTGCTGAGTGGTATTAGCTATAAGGACATACCATGGGGCCGCTTGGCGGCCTATGGCTTTGAAGCGATTGAAAATATCTACCTTCTGCCCCAAAGGCCGTTGACCCTTCGGCAGGCACAACCACAGCAACACCCAAGCAACGATTGACATGCCACCGGTAACATAAAAAGGTAATCTCCAACCTCCAACATATCCTAGTAATGCTATGACCGGGACTCCCAACGCCACCCCCATCCAACTCGATGCTGTAATAAACCCGACGGCTTTCCCGACTTTATCCGGAGGTAAGTTGTCGGCCATCGCAGCCATCATAGTAGGAGGTAGCATCGCCGATCCCACGCCGGTTACGAGACGCGTAGCCAACATAGAAGCGTAATTCCACGCCACTCCCGAAGCCAGCACGCCTAAAGCCATTAGTAAAAGTCCGACCAATAGCACCGGCCGCCTGCCATATGTATCCGAAATAGGGCCAACCAACGGCGCTGTTATTCCCCAGGTTACAAAAGTAGCCGCGGCAAGTTGTCCAACCACAGCTATAGAAGTGTCAAAATCGTATGCCAAGTCCACTAGTAGAGGACCGAGCATGAGCATTGCAGCTCGGACCATGAATATGGCGACAGCCATAGAGAAGAGAGTCCATGAAGATAAGCCACGAAGTTGGACTGATGTCAAAGATACTCCACGATGAATTTAACGGCTCAGAATTCCGTCCATATTGTTGGTCGGATTCACGACATCTACATTCAGAGGTCTGGGGTCATTCCATGCAACGTCCAACTCTGCCGGCGAAACAACTAGAAGTCAGACGGTTCCGCTGCCTCCAAATACTGGAGTACCTACCTGGTATCGCACTGAATATTTTTTCTCTTGTATGGTAAACGCGGCAATCGAAGCAGGTATGAGCATAGCACCAGCGATTGCGAACGGGACTGTATAGGAACCTGTGAGATCGAACAGCAATCCTGCTAGCAACACGCTTGCAAATCCTCCAAATTGATGAAACATAAAAGCTATACCAGAAATTGTGGCCAAGGCTCTCAGGCCATAGATGTCAGCTGTCAAAGAAGAAGTGAGAATAGGAGTTGCAACCCACGACATGCCTGAAAAAACAGCAAAGATCCATAATCCTGCCGGAGCTGGGACAGTGACCACAAATAGGTAAGCTATAGATCGTATGAAGTAACCTAGGGCTAGCCAGTTCTTAGTTCCTCCGAACCGATCGGATAGATAACCGGCCAACATTCCTCCAAACAGGTTCAACCCCATCATGAACCCAAAAATTAAGGCGGCCTGCTCCCCTGAAACACCTACACTTTGGGCGAACGGTATGAAATGCACCGCCATGACCGTTGTTGTCATACCACACACGAAATACGCGGCAGCCATCTGCCAAATCGGAGCGGAGCTAAATGAATCCTTCCAGCTGTCCACTTCAAGAGGCCCAGAATAGGCCATGGGTTCATGGCCAGCAATTTCCTCTGTGTCTCCAGGGTCTCCGTCCGGATTAAGACCTCTTTCAGAGGGGTCTTTCCGAAAGAAGATGAAACCGGTCGGTAGGGCAATCAAAGTCACTAAACCTAACCCCACCCAAGCTGTGCGCCAACTGGTAGCCTCCAAAAGATACATGGTGAAAGGCACCAATATCACGCTACCTGCTGAAACGGCAGCCGAATTGACCGATATAGCGAAACCTCGACGTCTGCGGAACCAGCGGGCCATCATAGCCGACATGTTCGTAGGGCCAGTTCCACTCTGTCCAAGAGAGATCACGACTCCGAACATAAATGCCAAAAACAATATATGAAATGTGAGCGCTAACATCATCGTGGATGCACTGAGTACAATCACAGCAGCTAATACGAGTTTCCTGCCTCCAGTTTGATCGAATATTCGCCCGATAAAAGGCTGGCTGACTCCATTCACTAATACACCCAAGGAAGCCGCCATTGAGACCTCGAATCTGGTCCATCCAAATTCATCGCTCATAGGTACGACAAATACCCCAAAGCTCTGGCGAGCTCCTGTAGCAACAAACCCGATGAGCATGGCGGCAGCACACACGTACCAACCATAGTAGATATGGCGCGTGTCAACCTGCATATCTCTCATAGTCATGCCGGTCTCCTCGGCATCACTAATAGATAAAAGACTTGGCGTCCTAGTTTCGTTAAATCAAACACCATTATTTAATTTAGTTCTTTAAGATTCATACCGTACGGTACCGTATCTACATTCATATAACAAAAATGCCAATGGAAGAAGAATATATAGTCCACAGGATACCTTAATACAGAACCCTTTGTCGGATAAGATCAATAATAAATGTCGCACTATACGATTCGATACAAAGATAACCTGCTCTTGCATCGGTGCGTTCTGAACCGCCCGGTAACACGAAGGCCCCCAGATTTCCAATTTGGAGGCCTTATCCCGACTTATCGCTTAGAGGGCACGACTAAACTTACATTGGCCGATGACTATTTCCCCCACCACCCTCGCGCCTTGCGATTTGCAATGCCGTCATTGACCGGCAGAACTTCGGTGACCCCAATTAACATCGGCTGCCGAAGCAACGCTGTCACCGCAGCGAAATCATCTGACTCTATGATGGCAAATGACTTATGAGAGGGCTGATGAGACCACTGCCCCAGCACCTTAACTTCATCATTACCCTCAAGCCACTTTTGTGCATCGCGAACGGCATCTGACCCAGCACCTCCTTCCCTACCTGGGCATGTCATATGATCGTGCGCAGCCGTAACATGAAAAAGCATGGTGTTCTCCAAACCTTAGATCAGATTAGGGTCGGAGGCTATATTATCTACGACGATCGACGTTGTCTAATCTACCACCGCCAAATTTCAGCGTGGCCCATGATAAGAAGGTCTCTGACCCTGACATGGAACTCATGTCGCCAGACAAGCCATACAGAGCAATCTTCGGACAATCGATTATTAGCGGGCAATACAGAAGACAAGCCTGCTCAACCTCCGAATATACACGATTCGACATCAGTCGTTTGCTACCCAACACTGCTGGTCTCATTGCCAAATTTAGAAGGATTAGTTAGCAAGTTTTTCATGGCCACTAACTTTCCATACCGGGAAAAAGCTTATATTATTGGCTGATTGTACGTCGAGTTATTGATTGTAATGGAAGCCAAGACATACAAATATGTGGACAACTTTACTAACCCGTTTAAAGACATTGGTAGTTGCCAAATCTAATTAGTGGGAAACTGCATAACGGCACCAAACGCTTGAGGAAATTAGGGCAAATAATTTAACAACGCCGGTGCCTTATCCAGAGAAATACATACAGTTACTAATGCAGAGATCGACGGCCTTGTGAGGCATTTTAAAAGAACGAAAGATGGCAGATTTCGTGACTCGAGACGTTTCTGATTTACTGAACCCCTTAACAAATGCTCGCCAATCAATAATAAGATCTGATCGAGTTGCTAGATCAGACGCCTATGCCTGAACCGTGACTCGAGGTCGATGCCCTCAAGGCGAAACAATTGCTGAAACGAGTCCACAGACCAGGCAAGATTAATGGGATCAAGAGACACTCAGTCGTGATGAATTCCTATATCGCTCTAAAATCCGCCTTGCGGTATTATTTCAACTTTAAAGAAACGCCCACATGGGGTGAATTCTGGTGCTTCACCCTACTAGTCGCAACGTCGATGATTTCGCTAGGGGTCCTCGGCAAGAACGTGGATATTCAATGGCCTCTTTATGGAATAGACCCAATTCGCTATTGCAACAGGGTTTTCAACATCATTGTCACCGTTGGCTTTTACCAACCCGAAAGGTTCAGGATATAGCGACAGATTAAGTCAGGAGATACAGGACCGCACTACTAATGTCGAACTCAATCCTGCTCGGATACCACGGTATCATGCCGAATGTAGCCTCCAGATTTCCGTTTTAGACTTTCGTGCAATCAAATTCGGAGTGAAGCGTCTCCCATGTTAGAAGTATTTATTCCTTTCATCAGGCTATAGCAGACATCTAAAGTTGGGATACTCAACCCCCGTTTCTGTCCCTCAGATACGGCGTAACCTAAAGTTGCATCGATTTCCAACTTCTTCCCATTCTGGAGGTCTTGCAATGCCGACATCTTATGGTCTGGAGAATTTTGCTCCACTTCTTTACCAAGTTGATTAAGACTCTTAACCGCTTCTTCTTCATTACGGTTGGTCACAGCCAAAACAGGCCAACCAACGTCTTGTAAAGCAATTCCACGATCATCGGCAATAGCAGCCATTTCCCTCATGATACGAGCACACAGTAGAGAAGTATCCTGGTCTGATAAGAACCTGTAGGTCGGTAATTTTGTAATAACGGAAATAGATGTGTATGCAACCCATAGAACAAACTTAGACCACTGTAACGATTGGATGTCTGGCGATGCCTGGGTATTGATGCCAGCATTGTTCAACGCCGCCACTAGAGTATTGACTCTATTCGAAATCCCAGATGGAATTTCCCCGATAAAAAATCCTGCATTAGCTGTAAAGGCGACCCCGCCTTGAGGTAATGCCTCACCGCTGAATGCAGCAGTGGCACCTAAAGTCGACTGCGTTCCAAAAATTCTGGCCAATTGGTCATTTCCATATACCCCGTTTTGCACGGACAGGACAATTCCAAATTGACTTCCAGACACATCCGATAGAGCTGACTCCACGTCATGACTCTTCACGGCGAGGATCAAAATATCCTTACCTGTCAAATTCTTGGGATCAGTTATCACAGGACATGTGACATTAAATTCCGCCAACCCGGACACCGTAATACCGTTCTGTTTTAAATCCTGTGCTCTTTCTCCGCGAGCAATCAGACTCACTGACTCCCCGGCTCGAGCTAAATGGGCAGAAATTATCGACCCTAATGCTCCAGCACCCATTACAACGAATTCCATTTAGGCCTCCCAGTTACCGGAATGCAAACGTCAAGCCCGCGACGAAATTATGTCTCGCATATGCATAAAAGAGTATACATTTGATCTTCGTGTGCACAAAAATCTGCCTCAGATGATAAGAATTACTAAAGTACGATACATGGTCGTTTAATTCTCTCCAAAACCGGCCATTCGGCCGGTTGTTCCAGCTCAGGAAATGCTTGACTCGCTAGAAGCTTTTTAAAAATGCGGACCAAAATTCTGGGTTCGCGGATACACGCAACCTAACATATACTCATCTCAGCACCAATCTATTCCACGTGACCCTAGACCATTCCCCCGAGACCTGCCCTGTTGTAACTAATGACCCGGAGCATCGACTAACACCTGATAGGGCGGCCCAGTCAGGTGTAAATGTTCTAGCAGCAGTAAGCGGAAGGGCACAACATCGCGTATATTACATCTTAGAAACCGATGACATCGACAAGTTGAACGACTTCCTAGACCCAGCCTTAAG
>ENA-UPTF01001192-UPTF01001192.1-marine-metagenome-genome-assembly--contig:-NODE-1192-length-16767-cov-6.046794_pt1 | contig 16767 bp, 12 predicted proteins | sample MGYA00238166_ERZ767019 | MGnify/ENA primary metagenome ERZ767019 (study PRJEB28930, sample SAMN06266391) | marine metagenome | isolation source: Sea water from 250 m depth | place: Atlantic Ocean...
CCGTATACCGATGTTTCTCTGTAGGTAACGGAACTGGACCTCGGATATCGGCCTGTGTGCGTAACACTGTCTCGACGATCTTCTTCGCCGATTGGTCAATGACCTCATGGTCGTAAGCCTTGAGCCTGATACGGATCTTCTGACCTGCGGGCATCGGAAGAAACCGACTACTAACTGACGATCTTGGTAACCGCGCCAGCTCCGACTGTGCGACCACCTTCACGGATGGCAAACCGGAGACCCTCGTCCATAGCAATGGGAGCGATCAACTCGACAACCATGGTGGTGTTATCCCCCGGGATGCACATCTCGGTTCCTTCGGGAAGGGTGATCATGCCGGTCACATCGGTGGTTCGGAAGTAAAACTGCGGCCGGTAGTTGGAAAAGAAGGGCTTATGACGCCCACCCTCCTCCTTGGTTAAGACATATACCTGGGCCTCAAAGTGAGTATGTGGAGTAATCGACTTTGGCGCAGCAAGTACCTGACCGCGCTGCACCTCGTCTTTATCGACACCGCGGAGTAAGGCGCCAATGTTGTCGCCGGCCTGACCTTCATCGAGGATCTTGCGAAACATCTCAACTCCGGTACACACCGTGGTCTGAGTGTCTTTAATGCCGACAATCTCAATCGAGTCACCGGTATTGACCTTGCCTTGCTCAACTCTCCCGGTCACCACCGTTCCTCGTCCCGTAATCGAGAAAACGTCCTCAATAGGCATAAGGAATGGCTTCTCGAAATCGCGCTGCGGTTCTGGGATGTATTCATCTACTTGACTCATCAACTCGACGATCTGTTCGGCAGCTTCCCCGTCACCGTCCATCGCCTTGAGTGCCGACACTCTCACAACGGGTGTGTCGTCACCGGGGAAGTCGTACTCGTCGAGGAGTTCGCGTACCTCCATCTCGACCAGCTCTAGCAGCTCTTCGTCGTCGACCATGTCGCACTTGTTGAGGGCCACGATGATCTTCGGCACGCCGACCTGGCGGGCCAGCAGAACGTGCTCACGGGTCTGGGGCATGGGGCCGTCGGCCGCCGACACCACCAGGATGGCGCCGTCCACCTGGGCGGCACCGGTGATCATGTTCTTGATGTAGTCGGCATGGCCCGGCATGTCGACGTGGGCGTAGTGCCGGTTCGGGGTCTCGTACTCGACGTGACTCACGTTGATCGTGATACCGCGCTCGCGCTCTTCGGGCGCCTTGTCGATGTCCTCGAAGCCGGTGAACTGCGTGGACTCGGGATCGCGGTCCGAGAGGACCTTGGTGATCGCCGCGGTCAGGGTTGTCTTCCCATGGTCGATGTGTCCCATGGTTCCCACGTTCACGTGGGGCTTGTTGCGCTCGAACTGGGCCTTGGCCATTACGTTGCTTCCTTAGGTTTCTGTTCGGAGTTCCCTGGTCTTGCCGGCGTAGGTCACTCGCCGTGTATACGGCGGGTGATCTCCTCCTGCACCGACCCGGGAGTCTGCTGATACGAGTCAAACTGCATGGTGTAGGTCGCGCGACCTTGGGTGCGCGAACGCAGGTCAGTAGCGTACCCGAACATCTCGGACAGCGGCACCTGAGCGCTGACCACCTGGTTGGTACCCCGGGCTTCCATCTGACCAACCCGACCCCGACGGGAGTTGAGGTCGCCCACTACGTCGCCCATGTAGTCCTCGGGGGTGACGACCTCGACGGACATCACCGGCTCCAGCAGGACCGGCTTGGCCATGCGCATGGCCTCCCGGAACCAGGCCTGCGCGGCGATCTTGAACGCCATCTCGGAGGAGTCCACGTCGTGCGACTTGCCGTCGTTGAGGCTGATCTTCAGTCCCAGGACCGGAAAGCCAGCTACCGGTCCGTTGGTGGTGGCTAGCTGCACGCCGGCGTCCACCGACGGGATGTACTCCTTGGGGATGCGTCCACCCTTGACGTTGTCCTCAAATAGGTATGTCGAATCGTCGTCGCTGTAGGGCTCCAGGCTGGCCACGATCTCGGCGTACTGGCCCGACCCGCCGGTCTGCTTCTTGTGGGTGTACCGGTGGTCTGTGACCGCCTTGGTGATGGTCTCCCGGTACGCGACCTGCGGCTTACCCACGTTGGCATCCACCCGGAACTCCCGGAGCATCCGGTCGACCAGCACCTCGAGGTGGAGCTCACCCATTCCGCCGATGATGGTCTGGCCAGTCTCCTCGTCGCTCCGGACGGTGAAGGTGGGGTCCTCCTCGGCTAGGGCGCCGAGGGCCCTGCCCATCTTGTCCTGGTCAGCCTTGGACCGCGGCTCCACGGCCACGTGGATGACCGGCCGCGGAAACTCCAACTGCTCCAGCACGATGGGATGGTCCGGGGCACACAGGGTGTCGCCGGTCCGGGTGTTCTTCAGGCCGATGCCGGCCACAATGTCGCCCGTCCGGACGTCGTCACGGTCCTCGCGGTCATTGGCGTGCATCTCCAGAATGCGGCCGATGCGCTCCTTGTTCTCGGTGCGTGAGTTCATAACCGCTGAACCCTTTTCCAAAATGCCGCTGTAAGCCCGGAAGTACGTGAGCTTGCCCACGTGGGGATCAGTCATGATCTTGAAGGCCAGGGCGGCGAAGGGCGCTGAGTCATCAGCACCGCGCTCTACGGTGTCACCCGTCCGAGGGTGCACACCTTCGACAGGGGGGAGATCGATAGGTGACGGGAGGTAATCCACCACAGCGTCCAGCAGGGGCTGCACGCCCTTATTCTTGAATGCCGTCCCGGTGAGGATTGGGACACAGTGCCCAGCCAGGGTGCCGGTCCGCACGGCCGACCGCAAGTCGGTGGCTGTGATCTCCTCCTCGCTGACGAACTTCTCCAGAATGTTCTCGTCGAACTCCGAAAGGACGTCGATGAGTTCGGCCCGGTACTCCTTGGCCATGTCCACCAATTCGGCCGGGATGTCAGCAACGTCCCAGGACGCACCCAGATCCTCGCTCTGCCAGACCAGGGCGTTCATCTCCACCAGGTCGACCACCCCGGTGAAGTCCGACTCGGCGCCGATCGGCAACTGGATGACCGCCGCCTTGCAGCCCAGGCGCTCCCGGATGGTGCCCAGCACGAAAAAGAAGTCGGCCCCAGTGCGGTCCATCTTGTTGATGAAGCACATCCGGGGGACGTTGTACCGGTCGGCCTGACGCCACACCGTCTCGGTCTGAGGTTCCACACCAGCCACACCGTCGAACACGGCCACCGCACCGTCTAGGACCCGTAACGAGCGCTCCACCTCCACGGTGAAGTCCACGTGGCCCGGGGTGTCGATGATGTTGATGCGGTGGTCATTCCAGAAGCAGCTGGTGGCCGCCGATGTAATGGTGATCCCTCGCTCCTGCTCCTGCTCCATCCAGTCCATGGTGGCGGCGCCGTCGTGGACTTCACCGATCTTGTAGTTCACACCGGTGTAGTAGAGGATCCGCTCGGTCGTCGTGGTCTTGCCCGCGTCGATGTGGGCCATGATCCCAATGTTGCGGGTCTTGTCGAGGGGGTGTCGCGTTGCCATCTCTATGCTCTGTATTCGTTGCTCGGTCGATCTCGGTCTCTGGTGCTGGACCTAGGCGGTATACATGGGCGGTGCGGCATGCAGGCCGGGGCTGTGCCGGGTGCCGGGCCGACGTGGACGGCCGCTGCGGATCAAATGGAGGGGCGCCCCGAGGGGCAACTCACCACCGGTAGTGGGCGAACGCCTTGTTGGACTCGGCCATCTTGTGGAGGTCCTCCCGGCGCTTCACCGATGAACCTAGGCCGTTCGAAGCATCCATGATCTCGTTAGCCAGCCGCTCAGCCATCGATCGCTCGCGACGGTCACGGGAGTAATTGACCAGCCAGCGGACGGCCAACGTATTTGCCCGACGGGGACGGACCTCGACCGGCACCTGGTAGGTGGCACCACCGACCCGGCGGCTACGCACCTCGAGTTGCGGACGGACATTGTCGATAGCCCGTTTCAGGGTGCCGACCGGCTCGCTGCCCGTCTTTTGCTCAACGGTGGAGAGTGCGGTGTAGACGATGCGCTCGGCGGTGGAACGCTTGCCTCGTTGCAGCACTTTGTTGACGAGCTGGGTGACCACCGTGGACCGGTAGACCGGGTCTGGGGTCAACTCACGACGATCGGCGGGGCCCTTGCGCGGCACGGTCAGCCTTCCTTTTTCGTGCCATAACGGCTACGAGCCTGGCGTCGCTGACCGACGCCCGAGGTGTCCAGCGTCCCGCGGATCACCTTGTAGCGGACACCGGGGAGGTCCTTCACGCGGCCGCCGCGGATGAGCACGATGGAGTGCTCCTGGAGGTTGTGTCCCTCACCGGGGATGTAGGCCGTGACCTCGACACCCGTGGTGAGGCGGACACGAGCCACCTTGCGTAGCGCGGAGTTCGGCTTTTTGGGTGTGGTGGTGTAGACCCGGGTGCACACCCCGCGCCGCTGGGGCGCTCCCTTAAGCGCAGGCGTGGCTTCCTTGCGGCGCTTGGACTGACGGCCCTTGCGGACCAGTTGCTGGATGGTGGGCACAGACCTACCTCGTCGATTGGAAAAACAGGGATTGCAACACCGCGACCGGGAACCGGCACCGGCCAGAAATCAAGTCTACGGGTGGGCCTCCCCCACTCACAAACGTGTCGCCCGGGCCGGACCGACGTCACACGGCCAACTACCCGGCCTCGGGGGCCTCCTCGGTCGGAACGCCGATGGCGGTAGCTAGGTCGATCACGTCGGCCTCGTAGGCACCCTCGAATGCATCCTCGCCCGGGCCGACCTGACCGGCCAGCCATTCGGCGAGGTCCTGTTCCTCGTCAGCCGACGAGTAGAAGTCCATCGGCTTGTAGTCCGGGGCATGGGTGGCCACCCGCCGGTACTCCTCCAGACCGGTCCCGGCAGGGACCAGCTTGCCAATGATGATGTTCTCTTTGAGGCCGATGAGTTTGTCGCTCCGGCACTCGATGGCCGCCTCGGTGAGGACCCGTGTGGTCTCCTGGAAGGAGGCCGCCGAGAGCCACGAATCGGTGGCCAACGAGGCCTTGGTGATGCCCATGAGCTCGGGACGGCCCTCGGCGGGACGGCGACTCTCGGCCACCAGCATGCGGTTGGTCTCAGCGAAGAGGCGCTGGTCGACCTGCTCGCCGGGCAGGAAGTCCGACTCGCCAGGGTCGTTGATCTTCACCCGGCGAGTCATCTGACGGACGATGAGCTCGATGTGCTTGTCGTGGATGGACACGCCCTGGTCCCGGTAGACCTTCTGGACTTCCTCCACGAGGTACTGCTGTGTCTCGCGGACACCCTTGATCTCGAGAAGTTCCTTGGGGTCGCGCGGCCCTTCAACGATGGCGTCGCCGGCTCGGACCTCCTGACCGTCGACCACCTCGAGGCGGGACGCCCCGACCACCGTGTAGACCTCCTCGGTGCCGTCGTCGGCCACCACGGTGACCTCCCGGCCTCGGCCCTCGTCCTCACCGATCCGGACCACGCCAGAGATGCGGGCCAGGGTGGCCTTACCCTTCGGGGTACGGGCTTCGAAAAGCTCCACAACACGCGGTAGGCCTCCGGCAATGTCCTTGCCGGCCACACCACCGGTGTGGAAGGTCCGCATGGTCAGCTGGGTACCGGGCTCGCCGATCGACTGGGCGGCGATCACGCCGACCGCTTCGCCGACCTCGATCGCCTTTCCGGTAGCCAGCGACATGCCGTAGCTGGCCCCAGACACGCCGGTGGCCGAGTCGTCGGTGAGCGGCGACAAGACGCGGACACGGTCGACGTCAGGGTCGTCGCGCAACAGGTCGGCCTCGACCTCGCCGACGATCGTCCCGGCGGGAAGCAGGCGCCGACCACCCTTAGCCTTGGCGTGGACAACGCCCCTACCCTCCGGGTCAGCGACCTCCACATCGTCGGCCAACGTGCGGCTGAACAGGCGGGTCTCCAGGTAGAAGCGCTGGTTCTCCACGTCAGCCTCGACACCGTCGATCCAGATACCGCGGACAGCACCCTCGGCCTCGAAAGGATCGGTGTCGTTAACGATCAACTCTTGTGAGACATCGACTAGGCGACGAGTCAGATAGCCGGAGTCAGCGGTTCGCAGCGCGGTATCGACCAAGCCCTTCCGGGCACCCGGCGTGGCGATGAAGTACTCCAGCATCGCCAGGCCCTCGCGGAAGTTTGATTTGATGGGCCGGGGAATCATGTCACCTCGGGGGTTAGCTACCAGACCGCGCATACCAGCGATCTGGCGGACCTGCATCATGTTGCCCCGGGCACCCGACTTGACCATCATGTCAATCGGGTTGAACCAGTCGGCCTCCAGGGCCTCCACCATCCGCGCTGTGACCTCCGAGGTGGCCGAGTTCCAGATCTCGACCTCCTTCTGGCGACGCTCACCGTCGGTGATGATGCCGCGCCGGAACTGAGTCTCGACCTTCTCGGCGTCCTTCTCGTGCCGCTCCAGGATCTCCGCCTTTTCCGACGGTGTCTTGACGTCGTCAATGGACACGGTCAGCCCGGAACGGCTGGCGTACTCGAAGCAAATGTCCTTTAGGGCGTCCAGACACTCGGCAACCACCTTCTTCGGGTAGCGCCGGGCCAGATCGTCGACAATGAGGCCCAGTTGCTTCTTGTCCATTTGCTGGTTCACGAACGTGATGGCCTTGCCGGGCAGGCCACCGAGCTCGAGGGGCTCCGACGACTTCCGGGGTAAGGCGGCGTTGAAGAACACCCGTCCGGGCGTGGTGGTGTGCCAGGTGGCGGCCACCCCGTTGGCCGGCGTCTCGATCAGCTCCGGGTACTCGTCGGACCGGAACTGGATACGGGCGTGTAGGTGAACGGCACCGCTCTCGACGGCCCACCCAAGCTGGTCCAGATCGCGGAACACCTTGCCCTCGCCGGCCAGCCCCTCGACCTCGGCGGTGAGGTAGTAGGCGCCGATGACCATGTCCTGGGTCGGGGTGACCAACGGACGACCGTGAGCCGGACTGAGAACGTTGTTAGCCGACAGCATCAGAACCCGGGCCTCAGCCTGAGCCTCCGACGACAGCGGTAGGTGGACGGCCATCTGATCACCGTCAAAGTCCGCGTTGAAGGCGGTGCACACCAGCGGGTGGATCCGGATGGCCTTGCCCTCGACCAGCACCGGCTCGAAGGCCTGGATGCCCAGCCGGTGGAGCGTGGGGGCACGGTTCAGCAGTACCGGGTGCTCGCGAATGACATCCTCCAAGACGGTCCACACGAGGGGTTTGCGACGCTCAACCATGCGCTTGGCTGACTTGATGTTCTGGGCAACTTCCTCGTCGACCAGCTTCTTCATGACGAACGGCTTGAACAGCTCGAGCGCCATGACCTTGGGCAGGCCGCACTGGTGGAACTTAAGTGTGGGACCAGCGACGATGACCGACCGGCCCGAGAAGTCGACCCTCTTGCCGAGCAGGTTCTGGCGAAACCGGCCTTGCTTGCCCTTAAGCATGTCGGACAGTGACTTGAGCGGCCGGTTACCTGGGCCGGTGACCGGACGACCACGACGGCCGTTGTCGAACAGGGCGTCGACGGCCTCCTGGAGCATCCGCTTCTCGTTATTGACGATGATGGTCGGTGCCCCGAGGTCCAGGAGCCGCTTGAGGCGGTTGTTCCGGTTAATGACCCGGCGGTACAGGTCATTCAGGTCGGAGGTTGCGAAACGACCGCCGTCCAACTGGACCATGGGACGCAGTTCCGGCGGGATGACCGGAACGGCGTCCAGGATCATGGCCCGGGGCTCGTTGACCCGACGTCCGTGCTGGTCCCGACGGTTGAAGGCGGCGACGATCTTCAGCCGCTTAATGGCCTTCTGCTTGCGTTGGACGCTGAGCGGCTTCTGGCCCTCCGGCGGATCAATCATCGACCGGAGCTTGACCTCTTCATCATCGAAGTTGATCCGGTCGATGAGCTGAGCCAGGGCGTCGGCACCCATACCACCCTTGAAGTAATCACCCCACCGGTCCTCTAACTCGCGCCAGAGCATGTCCTCTTCGACTATCTGGCGGGCAAACAGACCGGTGAACTCGTCCCATGCCCGGTTCAGGACATCCAGCTCCTGCTCGTACTGCTCCCTGATGAACTGGAGGTCCTTGTCTGCCGCCTTAGCCCGGGCCTTCAACTCGGCCTCCTTGGCACCCTCGGCCTCCATGTCGACCAGCTCGCCCTCCAGGTCCTCCTGGCGGCGGTTCAATTCACGGTCACGCTCCTCCTCGATGGCCAGACGCTCCTCGGCCAACTCGGCCTCCAGCCCCGGTAGGTCCTCGTGGCGCTTCTCCTCGTCGACCCAAACGACCATGTTGGCGGCGAAGTAGATGACCTTCTCCAACTGCTTGGCCTTAAGTTCCTCGCGTGGCTCGGTGCCCATGAGCAGGTAGGCCAGCCAGGACCGAGTGCCCCGCAGGTACCAGATGTGAACGGCCGGGGCGGCCAGCTCGATGTGGCCCATCCGGTCACGTCGGACCTTGGACCGGGTGACCTCCACGCCACACCGCTCACAGATAATCCCCTTGAAGCGGACCCGCTTGTACTTACCGCAGTAGCACTCCCAATCCTTCTGCGGGCCGAAAATCTTCTCACAGAAGAGCCCGTCCTTCTCCGGCTTCAGGGTGCGGTAGTTGATGGTCTCCGGCTTCTTCACCTCACCGTTGGACCACATGCGGATTCCGTCCGCGGTAGCCAGGCCGATGCGTAGCTGGTCGAATTCGTTGACGTCGAGCACTGTGTCTTCCTGCGTCTCGTTGTTCGTGTCGTAAGGGTCAGTGAACGAGGCCGGCGGCCCGGCGCTCGTCCTCTTCGTCGGAACCCCGCTCCGGGCGGGATAGGTCAATGCCGAGTTCCTCGGCGGCGCGGTAGACGTCCTCGTCGAAGTCGCGCATCTCGATCTCTCGTCCGTCCTCGCCAATCACCTCGACATTCAGGCAAAGAGATTGCATCTCCTTGATGAGAACCTTGAAGCTCTCGGGGATGCCGGGCTCGGGGATGTTCTCGCCCTTCACGATGGCCTCGTAAACCTTCACCCGGCCGAGTACGTCGTCCGACTTGATGGTCAGGAGTTCCTGCAGGCAGTAGGCGGCGCCGTACGCCTCCAGAGCCCACACCTCCATCTCGCCGAACCGCTGGCCACCGAACTGGGCCTTCCCGCCCAACGGTTGCTGGGTGATCATCGAGTACGGACCGGTGGAGCGGGCGTGAATCTTGTCGTCCACTAGGTGAGCCAGCTTCAGGATGTAGACGTACCCCACCATCACCGTGCTGTCGTACGCCTCACCGGTTCGCCCGTTGTAGAGGGTGGCCTTACCGTCCAGCTGGACTAGGCGTTCGCCGTCAGCTGTTTCGGGTCGCAGGTTGGCCAGGATTTTTTGGATCGTGGGGTGTCGGCCGGCCCGGTCCTCCTCGTCCCAGTGGGCCCCGTCAAACACCGGCGTCGCCACGTGGACGGCGGGCTCGGTCGAGGGACGAGTCTTTTTCTCGATGCCGCGCACCGGGTCGGACCCGACACCCTCGCCACCGATCTCCCAACCCCACCGGGCGCAGTACCCGAGGTGAGCCTCCAGTACCTGCCCGACGTTCATCCGTGACGGAACGCCCAACGGGTTGAGGATGATGTCGACCGGTGTCCCGTCTGCCATATAGGGCATGTCCTCGACGGGAAGGATCTTGGAGATGACGCCCTTGTTGCCGTGCCGACCAGCCAACTTGTCGCCCACGCTGATCTTGCGCTTCTGACCCACGTAGACCCGGACAAGCTGGTTGACGCCAGGAGGCAACTCGTCACCGTCGTCGCGGTTGAACACCTTGACATCGATGACCTTGCCCGCCTCGCCGTGCGGAACCTTTAACGAGGTGTCGCGCACCTCACGCGCCTTCTCGCCGAAGATGGCTCGGAGAAGACGTTCTTCCGGGGTCAACTCGGTCTCACCCTTGGGCGTGACCTTGCCGACCAGCACATCGCCGGGCGCCACCTCAGCACCCACCCGAACGATGCCCAGATCATCCAGGTCAGCCAGGATCTCGTCCGACAGGTTGGGGATGTCCCGTGTGATCTCTTCGGTCCCCAACTTGGTGTCTCGGGCGTCGATCTCGTGCTCCTTGATGTGGATCGACGTCAGGACGTCGTCCTTGACCAGGCGCTCGGACAGGATGATGGCGTCTTCGAAGTTGTAGCCCTCCCACGACATGAAGGCCACGAGCAGGTTCTTACCGAGGGCCAACTCACCGTCGTCGGTGGACGAGCCATCGGCCAGCACCTGGCCCGACCTCACCCGCTGGCCTGGAGCGACCCGGATCTTCTGGTTGATGCAGGTGTCCTGGTTAGACCGCACGTACTTGAGCAGCGGGTGGACCGTCGAGCCGGACTTCCGGTAGTCGACCGTCACCGTGGTGCCGTCGACCGCCGTTACCGTGCCGTCCTCGAGGGCAAGCAGCATGTCCGCCGCGTCGTGGGCGGCGCTGGCCTCGATACCGGTGCCGATGTACGGGGCCTCGGACTGGATAAGCGGCACCGCCTGCCTCTGCATGTTGGCTCCCATGAGGGCACGGTTTGCGTCGTCATGTTCGAGGAACGGGATCAGAGCGGTGGCCACAGACACGATCTGCTTCGGTGAGACGTCCATCAGCTGGACCTCTTCCGGCGGCACGTAGGAGATCTCAGTCGTGGCGCCAAAGAAAACGTCTTGTTCCAACTGGAGCCGGAGGTCCTGGAGCGAGGCGGCCTGCGGCGACCGCCGGACAAGGACCCGCTCGTTGCGGAAGGTTCCGTTGGGGTTGAGGGGTGCGTTCGCCTGGGCGACGACGTACTCCTCCTCCTCGTCGGCGGCTAGCCAGAGGATCTCGTCGGTGACCTTGCCCCTCTTCACGGCCCGGTACGGCGACTCGATGAAGCCAAAGGGGTTCACCCGGCCGTAGGTGGCCAGACCACCGATGAGGCCGATGTTGGGGCCCTCCGGGGTCTCGATTGGGCACATCCGGCCGTAGTGGGAGAAGTGGACGTCACGGACCTCAAAGCCGGCTCGCTCACGGGACAGGCCACCGGGACCGAGGGCCGAGAGGCGACGGCGGTGGGTCAGCCCGGAAAGGGGGTTCACCTGGTCCATGAACTGGGAGAGCTGGCTGGTGCCGAAGAACTCCTTGATGGCGGCCACCACGGGTCGGATGTTGATCAGCGAGGTCGGGGTAATGGACTCGACATCCTGGGTGGTCATCCGCTCGCGAACTACGCGCTCCATCCGGGACAGCCCGATGCGCAGCTGGTTCTGGATGAGCTCGCCCACCGACCGGATGCGACGGTTGGCGAAGTGGTCCTGGTCGTCAAGGCGATAGCCAGGCTCGCCCTTGGCTAGGTGCAGCAGATAGGTGCAGGTAGACAGGACCTCGGACCGGGTGAGGACCGGCGAGTCGGGATCGGGACGCTCTAACTCAATGCCGAAGAGCTTCTCGTTCTTCTCGATCTCGGGGCCGAGCTTACGGTTCAGTTTGTAACGCCCGACCCGGGACAGGTCGTAACGCCGGGACTCGAAGAAGGCGTTGCGCAGGTAAGCCCGGGCGGCCTCGACCGAGGGCGGTTCGCCGGGGCGAACCCGCTTGTAGATCTCCAGGAGGGACTCCTCCTGGGTGGGGGCGAGGTCCTTGTCCTTCTCCCACTGCCCCTCGAGGTAGTCGAAGTGGCGGACGAAGCGTTCTAGGAAGCCCGGCTCGTTCTCCTCGTCGTAGCCCAGAGCCCGCAGGAGAGTGAACATCGACAGGCGACGTTTGCGTGCTACACGGGTCCCGGCGGTGACGTCCTTACCTGGCTTCTGTTCGACGTCGAACTCGATCCACTCGCCGCGGTAGGGGTGAATGGTGCCGGTGACCAGCTGGTGCTTGGCCAGGTTCCGGAGCCGGTAACGCTCACCAGGCTGGAAGATGACGCCCGGCGATCGGACGAGTTGGGACACCACGACTCGCTCGGTGCCGTTGATGACGAAGGTCCCCTTCTCGGTCATCATCGGGAAGTCCCCCATGAAGACTGTCTGCTCCTTGATCTCGCCGGTGTCGGCGTTCATGAAGCGGGCCCGTACAAAGATCGGGGCGGAGAAGGTCATGTCCTTCTCCTTGCACTCCTCCACCGTGAACTTGGGCGGAGGGCAAAGGTCCTCGTCCTTGGGATCGAATTCCAGCTCAAGCGAGAGCGTCTCACTGAAGTCCGTGATCGGACTGAGGTCAGAGAACGTGTCGGCGATCCCGTCCCTACGGAACCACTTGAAGGACTTCCGCTGGATGTCGATCAGGTGTGGTAGCGGGAGGACTTCCTCCAGATTGCCGAACGAATAACGGTCCCGAACGAGGGGGCGAGCAGACACCTAGAACTCCTGGCCGAGAGTCATGAACGTGGGCGAGCCGAAAACGCGACAGGGGACGTGTCGAAAACAACACGAACGACGGGCGCGACCACGGCAACAGGGAATACTAGTGCCCACGCGGCCAGCACCGCAACCCTGCGGGCAGCACAACCAGACCCCGAAGGGTCGGTTCGGGGCAAACGGTACGTGACCCCTTTCCGGTGGTCAAGCACCGTCATCGAACCGCAATGCGCGACCTTGCGTCGGGAAAGCCGATCGTGTATGAGCCACAACCCCGGTCGGCCTTCGGGTAATCCGAAAACTACGTGACCCCCGGGGTGCGCCCCGGGGGTCACGTATCGGTCGGCGGCGACGCCGCCGACCGGACTACTTAAGCTCGATCGAAGCGCCGGCGGCCTCAAGGGCCTCTTTGGCCTTCTCGGCGTCCTCCTTGGAGGCACCTTCCAAAACGGCGTTGGGAGCACCGTCCACTAGGTCCTTGGCATCCTTCAGCCCGAGGTTCGTGAGCGCACGGACCTCCTTGATGACCTGGATCTTCTTGTCGCCAGCGCCGGTCAGGACAACGTCGAAGGAGTCCTGCTCCTCCTCCTCGTCACTGTTGTCGCTCGCCGGGGCGGCGGCGGCCACAGCCACCGGGGCCGCTGCGGTCACACCGAACTTCTCCTCGAAGTCCTTCAGCAACTCGCTCAGCTCCAGCACGCTCATCTCGGCGATCGCGTCGAGGATCTCTTCCTTCGTCGCCATGATCACTCCTCTTCCTTGTTGTCGGTGTCGGTGGCTTCGTCGGTGGACGCCTCATCGGCGACCTCCGCATCGGCTTCGTCAGCAACCGCCACCTCGTCGGCGGCATCGGCTGCATCGGTTTCCTCGTCGGTGGACGCCACATCGGAAGTCGGAACGCCCGGTGTGTCGTCACTTTGGGTGATAAGGGCCTGCAGGGCGTATGCCATGTTCTGGGGCAGTGCCTGGAGGAGCGCCGCGAACTGCTGCATGGGCGCCGCCATGGCGCCGGCCAACTGGGCCAGCAGGACCTCGCGGGGGGCGATCTCGGCCAGGTTGGAGATCTCCTCGGCGGTCAGCCGCTGCTGGTCGAGCAGGCCGCCCTTGATAACCAGTGAGTCGTTGGCCTTGGCGAAGTCCTTAAGGGCCTTGGCCAAGGCAACTGGATCGCCAGCTGAACCGTCGGGCTGCTCACCGGTGAAGGCGATGGCCGTGGGGCCGGTGAGCAGATCTCCCAGGTCCAGGCCCAGTTCCTCGATAGCGAAGCGGGCCAGGGTGTTCTTGTACACCTTGTACTCGCCTCCGGCTTCGCGGAGGGACCGACGAAGCGCGGCCAACGCTGGGACGTCCAGCCCTCGGTACTCGGTCAGTACCACAGCGTTGCTGGCCGAGAACTTCTCTTGGACCTCCTCGACGACCGCGACCTTCTCGGCTCGGGGTTCTCCCACGCTCACACCTCCTCCTTCGTCTTCTCGGTCGGTAGCGGCCCTGCCGCTTCGCCCGATCTCGGTTGCTGCTCCCGGCCGGAGCCGGTCACACGCACCGTCGACCGGGGCCGGGCCGGTTGCCCGCATCCGATCAGGAGGGCTCCCCTGCTCGGGCGGAGTCGACGCCGTGATCCTCGGATCGGACGGTGCCGAATCTCGTTCTGCGCCAGGGCGCAACCCGGAGGTCTTCGGTGAGCGTGTTGATTGTGGTGGTCAGGGTATCGGTGGCGTTCCGGAGCGCCACCCACGCCCCGACCGGGGCACGCTGCGGGCGACTACTCGGCCACCCGCAGCGGATCGATTCGGATGCCCGGGCCCATCGTCGAGGACACCGACACCTTCTTCAGATAGCGGCCCTTGGCCGAAGAGGGCTTCAGACGCTCTAGTTCCTCGACAGCCGCTTTCAGGTTCGCCGATAGGTCCGAGGCCTCGAAGCTGGCCTTTCCTATGGGCAGGTGAACGTTGCCGAACCGGTCAGTCCGAAACTCGACCTTGCCGCCCTTGAACTCCCCTACCGCCTTGGCGACGTCGTCGGTCACCGTCCCCGACTTGGGGTTCGGCATGAGGCCACGGGGGCCCAGGGAGCGCCCCAACTTGCCGACGGCAGGCATCATGTCCGGCGTGGCGATGGCTACGTCGAAATCCAGCATGCCCCCCTCGACCTCGGCGGCCAGGTCGTCGGCTCCGACATGGTCGGCTCCCGCCTCACGGGCGGCCGCCGCAGCCTCGCCCTGGGCGAACACCGCCACCCGGACGTCTCGGCCCGTCCCCGACGGGAGGGCCACGGTGCCTCGCACCATCTCGTCGGTCTTCCGGGGGTCAACGCCGAGTCGAATCAGCAGGTCGATGCTCTCGTCGAACTTCGCAGCGGCCAGCGAGGACACCAGACCCAGTGCCTCGGAACCCGAGTACATCTGGTCCCGGTCGAATCCGGCCGCTGCCGTGTTGTACCGCTTCCCTGACTTGCCCATGTCGCCCTCTCCTGGCTCCCTCGTCCCAGTCGTGTCCTCCGGCGGGGCGAGGTCCTCCCCTGTCCCGGAACCGCCCGGCGGACGGCGACTTGTGATTTGAATCCGGTGTCGGTGCTTAGCCGACTGCGATACCCATGCTCCGAGCCGTTCCGGCTACCTGCAACTTGGCGCCCTCAAGGTCGATGGCGTTGAGGTCGGGCATCTTGGCTTCAGCGATTTCGGCCACCTGGTCCCAGGTGATCGATCCCGCCTGCTCACGACCGGGGTTCTCCGAAGCCTTCTCCAGGCCGGCGGCCTGACGGATGAGGAACGAGGTGGGCGGCGTCTTGGTGATGAAGGTGAACGACCGGTCCTCGTAGATGGTGATCTCCACCGGGACGATCTGGCCGCGCTTGTCCTCGGTCTTGGCGTTGTACTCCTTGCAGAAGTCCATGATGGCCACACCGTGGGGACCCAACGCCGTACCCACGGGCGGAGCCGGCGAGGCCTGACCTGCAGGGATCTGGATCTTCACCATCGCGGCGATTTGCTTCCTAGCCATGGTTCTCTGCTCGTGTCTCGTTGTACTACGTCTGTCCGGAACGCCGGGTCTCGGTCATCGACCACCGGGGTCGATGGGGGGAACGGTCAAGTCTGGTGCGACGCTCAACGATCGGCAACCTCGGTGAACCGTCGCGCCGGCACCTCTAAAGCTGGGCGACCTGGGCGAACTCCAACTCGACCGGAGTCTCACGGCCGAAGATGTTGACCAGCACCTTGACCTTTAGCTGATCCTCGTTGATCTCCACGATGGCGCCGGAGAAGTCGGCGAACGGCCCCTCCTTGACCCGGACCGTCTCACCCACACCGAACCCGAAGCGTGCCTTGGACCGCTTGGGCACCACGGCCTCAGACTCGTCGGCCACCGGGAGGAAGGTCTCTACCTCACGCCGGCCCAACTTGGACGGCTTACCCCCCGCCCCGACAAAGTTCACAATCCCCGGAGTGTCTCGAATCACGCTCCAGGCCTCATCATCGAGGTGGCAGCGCACCAGCAGGTAGCCGGGGAAGACCTTCTTGGAGACAGTGACCTTCTTACCGCTACGGAACTCGTCGACGTCCTCCATCGGGATCTCGACCTCGAGGATGCGATCCTCGAGGTGCATCGACGTGGTGCGGGCCTGGAGGTTCTGCTTGACCTTCTTCTCGTAGCCCGACTGAGTGTGGACCACGTACCAGCCGCCGGGACGGTCGTAGGCGCTTTCCCGCACGGGAGCCGGCTCCCCGTCTCCGTCTCCGTCGAACAGATCGTCCTCGTCGAGCACCTCGACCACCGGCTCGTCGGCGGCCGGGGCGTCGGGCTCGGGCGGGGCGTCACCGGTGGGCAGCAGGTCAGCAGCCGCGTCAGTGGTGAGGCCGCCTTCGGGCACCTCGTCAACGACCGCAACGGTCTGTTCGACCGTACCGGTGGGTAGGAGATCGGCTGCCACGTCGACGACGTCGGTGGTGGCTTCGGGTTCTTCGGTGGTGCTCATCAGACGTCGAACAGCTCCAGGACGGACTGGGAGAAGATCCAGTCGAGGCCGGCTACCACGGCCGTGATGGCAAGAATGGTGATGATGACCACCGTGGTGTAGTTACCGGTCTCCGAACGTGACGGCCAGGCGACCTTGCGCAACTCGGCACGGACCTCGCGACTGAACTGGGCGATCCCGGTCCGCTCCTCAGCAGGACGCTGCTGCTGGCGACGCTGGCGGATCGGCTCGCCGTCGGCGTCGACCTCCCCCTGACGCTGCAGCATGCGCTTCTGCTCGCGGTTCATCGACATTGTCGGGCCTCGGATCGAGTATCGGAACGGTAGGTCAGGCTATTGGCGGTACGGACGACGCGCGCCCAGGCGGGATAAGGATAAACGGACACGGCGACCGGTCTTGCAGGGCAGGAGGGACTCGAACCCCCAACCGCCGGTTTTGGAGACCGGTGCTCTACCAATTGAGCCA